>ERZ827168.3927-NODE-3927-length-14409-cov-3.783475_pt1 | contig 14409 bp, 15 predicted proteins | sample MGYA00519868_ERZ827168 | MGnify/ENA primary metagenome ERZ827168 (study PRJEB31778, sample SAMEA3449271) | human gut metagenome | biome: human gut; feature: human-associated habitat; material: faeces | place: United Kingdom | collected 2010/2012 ...
GTACTGGAAGCTACGACCGTCATAGATGGTCAGCAGGTCTCCCCAGCCGCGGCTGTCAGCGTAGCTGTAGGTTACCTCCAGCGCCATGTTCTAAGTTTGTCATTGGAAGTTCACTCTTCGATAAAGCGCAAGGTTGAATGTGCACGGCTGTGTTTGCGAATCGGGACAAACGTGTCATTCCGACTGTCGATAATCTCCGTATCCCCATCATAATCCTTGCAGCGCCAGCTGACATAATACTTATTTTCATCTATCTGGAACTGATAGATTCGCCGCTTCATCCGACAGCGTTCTTCCGACGAATTCCCCGGCTCACCATCTGTAATAAAGGGGACGGGAGGTTCCAAATAGAATACGCTTCTCTCGTCTGCCGTGGTCAGCAAATCATCTTCATAATCATATTTTGCATCGTACAACTCAACCACCTGGCTGCGCTCCGGAGCGAGATTGTTAAACAGTATATACATCGTAGAATATCGCAGAATCCGCTTGCTATCGCCGTAATCGCATACAAAGATAGCTTCTGGCTCCTTAAGTCTTACATTATACCGAATCCCGGCGGCCTGTGTTCCTTGATAGGAGACAAAGGTAATCTGAGACAAATTCTGATTGCTACCGTGCTTGACGATCCGCAGTCTCTTATCCGCGTCGAACCCATAGAGCAGGCCTTCCCAGCAGTCTACATCCGGTTTCCGAATGAATCTTCCCCGGCGCACACCACCCACGGTTAGATCCGAAATTGGATCGGGAGCCAATGTGCCAAGACTCAACCCGCTTCCCCCCGTGCACCCCCGCCAATAAGTTATTGAGGGACTGCTTCCATGATAAAACACATCATACGCCCCGCACACACGCAACAACCGATCCAGCAACTCCTGCGTGCGATTCAAAAGGCCAACCTTCGCTGCTGAACGATCCTTGCCCAGATAGTATTTTTCCGCACTCGCATAGTCTAAAGCCTTTTTCATTTTACCATCCTCATCGGTGTAGTTCTTTTATTTGATTTTGCTGTATAATCGGTTCCAATTATTCTTTTTAGATTATTCAAAGCTTTATTTACTTCTTTTCTCGTGTTGCGATACTGCAGATTTCCTTTAACATATGCACACACCATTACCGTCGTAACTGAAACATGATATTCATTCGTATGCATAAAACGATGCACACTCTCATTAACGCTTACAAGATTGCTCTCTGATCTCACTGGATCAATATCTACGGCTTGAAGAACATCTCTGGATATGCTGGCCCGTATATCATTGGCTGCAACGATATGGTGATCATTCGTTTTGTTGTTGCTACCCTTTGCAGCCACCTTAGCCTGAGCGTATTCCATATTGCTTGCAATCGAATCGTAGGCTTCTTGCTCTAATGTATTACAGCACGCAATAATTTTCGAGTCTATTACCATCCGCGCTGTTGGAGAAATCTTCTTAACCGTCTCAGTGACCAAATATGATGTACCAACAAGCACAGCTGCAATTAACAGAGTTTCAACTAAAATAACAGGAAGTTCATAAATATACTCTATAACATGTCCAGAATCATCACGATGAAGGAGAGGCGAGTTACAGCAATAAATATAAAGGTTGTTCTTAAATATTCCATTGTTCTCGTAGAATCCATCATCCGAAGAGATGAACCGTTTAACCTCAGGCGAATAGTATCTAGTCTTAACGGATTCTTCGCCCCCACAGTGCACGCCAGGGAACCCGTCGTAGTCAGCGGCTTTCCCCAGGCGTCGTAGGTATACTCGACGACAACATTGCCGTTGGCGTCGTAGCGGTAGCGGATGGTGCCCGTACCGTTTGTTTCGTGCGTGACCCTGCCGTCTACGTAAGTATAGGTCGTGGTCGTGCCGTTTACGGTCTTCGTGATGCGGTTGCCGTCCGCGTCGTAGGTGAAGGTCAGCGTGCTGCCCGGCTTGCTCATGCTCGCCAGCTGGCGATAATGCGGCGCCCTTATCCCCCAATCAATGATGATATATACGTAGTTTACGTATACGTATATTTGTTTCCAAGGCATGGACAATCTGATTCGCAAAATTTTTTACCGAATTACGGTAAAACAAGCCAAACAACATCACAATGGCACTAATTGCAGCAGATGGAATGAGCAATTGCCATATAGATAGAGACAAATCGCCACGTAAACACAACCAGATGAAGAATAACTGTATCATCAAGACATCCATGCAAAATTTCACAATAAAGGCTTGCACAAAAGGGGATAAGGATATTGTCACCTTTACTCTCATAGGAGGTCCTGATTCATCTTCTATGTTGAGTTCAGCCTGAGGCGCAAATGAGTTTCGCATCATACTGAATTCTGCTTTCGGACGAATATCCCATTTCTTACCATGTGTAATTGCGATTTCTTCAATTAAGTATTCTGTACCAAACACCTCAATTCTCTCTCTTATCAATCTAGGAGTTATTTCTTTCAAGTTAAAGCTGACAGTAATGACGAAACTAAATTGTGGAAAGGGCCCATATATTCTCATTTCGTTGCCTCCATGTTTCTATACCTTGAATAAGTTTTTGTCTTACCTGTCTTCTTTTTTATCTGTGTTTTATTTATAATAGATGGTTTGGAAGATACACTGTGTTTATTATGCTCTGCACTAGGAAATACCGGAATCGTCTTTATATCAGCGATATGCACATCCACATCGACTCCAATTCCCTTATACACTTGGAATCCATCAATTGTTTCAGCATCCTCTCCCGTCTCAGGGAAAGCAATGGCATCTGCCCCAACATGCCACCAAACACCGCCCCCGGAAGCTCCAGTGTATTCAGCAAGTCCATGTAAATCATAAACTGTATCTGCCTTCGTATACTGAAAATAATCATCAATTCCGCATGTAAACAGGCCAACTATCCCGGTATCGTCTACTGTAGGCAGTGCATAACTAAATTGTATCTCAAAATTCAGGTTATCATCAATCGCCACTCCAATACTAGCCGAAGCCCCTAAAAGCATTAACCCGCTCACTCCTCGTGAGATACTGATGGTCCACATGCCATTTTGATCCAAACAGTTCACAGGATTATTATTGCAGTACGCAAACATATTAGCGCCAACTATTCCTATGCCTGTGCACACATATTGATCCGAGGATGTAAATCTAATCAGCACAGGATCATACAGCCTGTTTCTTAAGCAATATCGCTCATTTTCCATATCGTAGCGATATCCTCTGTACCGATACGGGTTCTTCGCCCCCACGGTGCTTGCAAGAGAACCAGTCGTCGTCAGCGGCTTTCCCCAGGCGTCGTAGGTGTACTCCACGACGACATTGCCGTTCGCATCGTACAGTCCAATGACGTCCCGCTGGCCGTTGTACAGGTAGTAGTACTCCGTGCCATTCAGGTTCATGGACAGCAGCGTGCCGTTGGTGTCGTAGCGGTAGTGGATGGTGTCCGTACCGTTTGTTTCGTGCGTGACCCTGCCGTCTACGTAGGTATAGGTTGTGGTGGTGCCGTTTACCGTTTTCGTGATGCGATTGCCGTCGGCGTCGTAGGTGAAGGTCAACGTTCTGCCTGGTTTGGTCATGCTCACCAGTTGTCGGCCCTTTGCCCAGGTATACGTCCACTCGCCGTCCGAGAGCAGGTTGCCGATCTCATCGTACTGGAAGCTGCGGCCGTCGTAGCTGGTCAGCAGGTCGCCCCAGCCGCGGCTGTCCGCATAGCCATAGGTTATCGTATCCAGCGCCGTGCCGAGACTGCCCGTTGTATAGGCATATTCGCTTTTGCTGAGTATGTTTCCTGCTGTGTCGTACGTCCACGTCCAGGTCTTTCCGGCGGCCTGATTGTTTTCGCGGGTCAGCTGACCCAGGTTGTCGTAGACAAAGGTCGTCGTACTGCCGTTTGCCGTGACCGACGTGATATTCCCACGGTCATCATATGTGTACGCCGTTGTCTTGTCAAACTGCGTTCCCCGATTCCGCACCGTGGACAGCAGCGTCGTCGTGTGCGTATTATCTGGATTGATGTACCCATAGGTTGTCGTCATGCGCGTGCTGCCGCTCACCGTATGCGTGCGCTGCGTCTGGCGGCCAAGCGCGTCAAACGTATTGGCAAACGCATTGTTTCCATAGGTAGTCTGCGTGAGAATGTCGTCTGCATTATATGCAAAAGCAATCTCCCAGCTTGCTCCATTCAATGTTTCGGTGATAGACGCTATGTTGTCGCGTTTGTCATAGGTCCACTCATAGGCATGATCCAGCGCATTGCTGCCCATGCCCTTTTCCTTGATGCGGCACAGCCGGTCGGCGAAGTCATACAGCTGCTTGGTCTGTACCTGCGCGATGTTGTCCTTGCGCAGCGTGGCGCTGCCCATATTGTCATACAGGTATTCCACGCCGGGGTTCGTCTCCCCGTCGTAGCGCACCGCAAGGATGCGGTCCAAATCATCATACTCATAGGCAACGCTGTTCCCATTTCCATAGCTCAGCTGCGTGAGAAGGAAGCTCTTCCCCGCTACATCGTATGTATAACCGGCAAGTGTATGGATGTTTCCAATAAGGCCTGTACCAGATAATGATGTAAAGAAACCGCAAATGTTTGTGTTTAAGGACATGGATGACTACGAAAATCGTGGCGAGAATGTCGATGTTGAGTATACAAAAATGATGGCTGCTGCTAAGAAAAAAAGCGCAAAGAAGCCCGTATTTGCTACTCAGATTGTTCTGAAACCAGAGCCAAAGCCTCAGATAGAAATACCAAAAGATATTGTCGGGAAGCAGGTGAAACATAAGGTATTTGGTCTTGGTGAGATTACAGCTATTGAAGGTACTTCGATAACTGTTCGGTTTGAAAAGGTTGGATTAAAGAAGATGGGATATGAATTTTGCATGGAAAAGAAGTTGCTGGAACTCATATAAGGAAGATATGGAGACGATTAGAGTTTTTGCCACTATAAGAGAATATAACAATATTAATGGAAAAACTTGTAAGCCTCCAAGAAAGAATTGACGGACGGCAAAACAAAGTGTCGGTTTATTATTCTAGGGATGACCTTTTTCAGAAAGAGTGTAGTCCACGCGCGGGGGAATTTCGTTGTAGGATTTGCGCAGGACGATGCCGTTGGCGATGAGGAATTTCAGCGTTGAGGCGAGAACCGCGTCGGTGATGTTGCCCATCTGCGTGTGCAGTTTGCTGTAACGCGGCATGCCCAGCGCGGCGAGCATGCAGATGATGCGGGAGCTCCATTTGCCGCTGAAGAGCTCCATGCCGTATTCCAGGGGGCAGAAAATGTCCTTTTCCTGTTTGCGCTGATACATATCTGAGCCTCCATCCTTTCTAACATTCTTTATAGATGGGGATGCGGACAGGAACAAGTTACTACGAAAAGAATGAGCGGCTAATGCGGCGCAGAGCTGTTCAGAGCTTTGCGGCGGGCACGGCGCTCGCGGTTGATGTGGCGCTCGAAATCGCCGCTGTTGAGCAGCTCAGTCAGCACAAGCTGCTCGAAGGTGGGGACGGAACAGGAGTAAAAGCCCAGCTTTTGCTGAAAAAGTGTGACCAAACGACGGGGGAGCACCATGTAGCCCGCGCGCATGGAGGGGGAGATGGTCTTGGAAAAGGTGTTGAGATAGATCACGCGGTCCTGATGCGAGAGGGCGAAAAGGGTCTCCATCGGCTGAGAGGAGACGGAGAATTCGGAGCCGTAGTCCGATTCGATAATGAAATGATCCGCTTTTTCCGACCAGCGGATGTATTCGTGACGCTTGGAGGCGGTGGCAGTGACGCCGCTGGGAAAGCTGCGGTAGGGCGTGGTGTGCAGAATGTCCGCGCGAGAACGGGCGAGCGCATCGCTGTCAATGCCGTCACGAACCAACGGCAATTCTTCGTAAGATACGCCTTCTGCGTGATAGATTTGCCCCAGCTTGTCGTAAGCGGGCGATTCGATGGCGTAGATTTTGTCCCGGCCGAACAGATCGACGATGAGGCGATAGAGATATTCCGCACCGGAGCCGACGACAATCTGTTCCGTGTCCACCTGAATGCTGCGGTTGCGCGCAAGGTATTGCCGGATTGCGTCGCGCAGCTCGATCAGCCCCGCGTTAGGGGAGCGCTCCAGCAGGATATCGTGAGAATCCGCCAGCACCTTGCGTATCGTTCGGCTGAGAATCGAAACGGAAAAGCTGGGATAGGTCGATGCGGAAGAGTGTGCCGGAAGAGCGGGCGCGGCAGACACGGCTCCCGCAAAGCCGTCCGCCGGGCGAAAAATCACGATGTAGCCGCTGCGCTCGCGGGATTCCGCATAGCCTTCGTCGCACAGAAGCGCATAGGCGTGCTCAACGGTAACGATACTGACATGCAATTCCGCAGCCAGCAGACGCTTGGAGGGCAGCTTGCTGCTGAAGGGAAAAATGCCGTCGAGAATGTTATTCCGCATTTGTTTGTAGATTTGCAAATAGACCGGGCGTTCTTCTTTGCGAATGGTGATGTTCATCTGGTATGATTATTTGCTCCTTTTCTGGCTATTCAATAGAACCAGAAAGCAGTATATACTATCGCTACATTCATCGCAAGGAGGAAGCGGAAATGGAGAAAAAGAATAACAAAAAGAAAACGGTGCTGTGGCTGTGTACCACGGCCATGCTGATGGCGTTGAACGTGGCGATGAGTTCGTTCGGCGTGCCCGTGCCGGGCGGCCATCTCTATATGAACGATATTGTGATCTGCACGGCGGCGATTCTGCTCGACCCGCTGGGCGCTTTCCTGGTCGGCGGCGTGGGCGCGTTCCTGGGCGATCTGCTCTTCTACCCGACGCCAATGTTCGTCTCCCTCGTCACACATGGTTTGCAGGCGGTTGTGATTTCGGTCTTTGCGCACCATGCGATGAAGAAGCATCCCGTGCTGGCTTCGGGACTTGGCGTGGCGATTGGCGCGGTCATCATGGTCGTGGGCTATTCGCTGGGCCGCGCGTTCATTTACAGCACGCCGGAATATGCGATGCTGAAGCTGCCCTACCAGATTTTGCAGGCGGTGGTCGGCGCGGTGGCCGGCATGGTGCTGTGCTGGAAATGTGGCATCCATAAGCTTTTTGACCGTCTTCAGCAGAGAATTTAAGGCAGACTGTAACGGTTTGGAAGTTTCCCGATCGGGAAATTAAAAAAGGTATTGGGATTGCGTTGCGTCCCAATACCTTTTTGATTTACCAGATGCCCATGATGTGCTGCATCAGCAGGCTGACACCCGTGATACCCGCCCAGCAGCACGCGCCGAGCAGCAGCGGCTTGCCGCCGCTTTTGACGAGCTTGATCACGTTGCTGTTCAGGCCGATGGCCGCCATGGCCAGGATGATGAAGAATTTGCTCAGCTCCTTGAGCGGAGTGAAGAACGAAGCGGGCACGCCAAGCGACGTGCAGACCGTGGTGACGACTGAGGCCAGCACAAACCACAGGATGAACATCGGGAACGCCTTTTTGAACTGGAAGCTGCCCCGCGCCTGTGCGTTTTGTTTCGATTGAATCAGCGAGAGCACCAATGTGATCGGGATGATGGCCAGCGTACGGGTGAGCTTGACGGTGACGGCCTTATCCAGTGTCTGGCTGCCGAGGTTCCACATGCTGTCCCAGGTGGAAGCAGCGGCAGTGACGGAGGAGGTATCATTGACCGCGGTGCCCGCAAAGATGCCGAAGGCCTCGCCCGACGCGGTGTCAAAGCCGATTGCCTTGCCCAGCCAAGGGAAGATCAGCGCTGCCAGCACGTTGAAAAAGAAAATGACGGAAATCGCCTGCGCAACCTCTTCATCGTCGGCGTGAATGACGGGCGCGGTTGCCGCAATGGCCGAACCGCCGCAGATCGACGATCCCACGCCGATCAGTGTGCTGATGCGGCCGTCAATGCGCAGCAGCTTGTGCAGCAGAAAGGCGATCAGCAGCGAGGTGGAGATGGTGCACAGGATGATGGGCAGGGACTGTTTGCCGGTTTCCAGCACGACGCTCAGGTTGAGCCCGAACCCCAGCAGCACCACCGCTGCCTGCAGCACTTTTTTGGAAACGAAGGTCACGCCGGGTTTAAATGCGTCCTTCGGCGACCAGAACAGCGCGATGACCATGCCGATGAGAATTGAAAACACAGCGCCGCCCACGACGGGCACGAGCTTGCCCAGCAGCCAGGCGGGAATCGAAATGGCCAGGCATACGCCCAGACCGGGGAGCAGTTGTCTGATTTTTTGCACGAAAAAGGACTCCTTTTTGAGTGAAATGCTGCGCAAAGCAGGTGCGTTTTGCAGAAAAACCTTCCTAATTATATAGAGAAAAGTCGGGGGACGCAACGGTTCGTCCTCCGGCTTTCCGCCTTTTTACAGAATCTTTTTGTTGTCCGCGCCGACGAACACCTTCTTCGCCGTCGCCTTAAAGGCGTCCGCGATCTCGTCGGTGGTCACATCCTTGAACGCTGCGGGAACCGCGTTTGGATCCCCGCCGGAGCAGGTTGTCAGAACCCAAAGGTTGCAATGGAATCGCGTGGCTCAGTGGCAGGAATGCTGGCCGCAGCCGTGTTCGCCGCAAGTATGGCCCTCGCCGTGCGCGTGCTCATGATGGTCGCAATGCACGGCAGGGTTGAAATTCAGCGTGCCGTTCACCAGCGCTTCCGCCGCAGCATCCGCATCGCCGCTGACGCCGCCGAACAGGCGGATGCCTGCATTGGCCAGCGCAGCCTGTGCGCCGCCGCCGATGCCGCCGCAGATCAGCGTGTCCACGCCACGCTGCATCAGGAAGCCCGCCAGCGCGCCGTGACCGCTGCCGTTGGTATCCACGACTTCGGAACGGACGATCTTCCCGTCCTCTATATCGTAGAGCTTGAACTGCGCCGTGCGCCCGAAGTGCTGGAAAATCTGCCCGTTTTCATAAGTGACTGCAAGTTTCATGATTCTTTCTCCTTTAGATGCGTCCTTAGGGGTGGCAAGCGTCTCCGAATGTCGGCAGCACTGCCCGCAGCGGGTCGATTCCTGTCCGCCGCAAAGGCGGTAATTGCCGCCCGCAATGCGCAGTTCTCGTCCGTGAACCAGACACGCCGCAATCTTTTTGCGTGCGCTCTCGTAGATCTCCTGCACGGTGGAGCGAGAGATGTCCATCTGCTGTGCGCACTGCTCGTGGGTCTTTTCTTCCAGATCCACCAGCCGGATGACTTCAAATTCGTCCAGCGTCAGCAAAATGGGTTCACCATCCCGGCAGCCCCTGGGACAGAAGCTGTTCACCCTCGGCAGGTCGCAGATTCTCCGGCTTCGCTGCGGTCGCGGCATCGAAAACGCCTCCTTTGTTTTCGGTATATACCGATTATAAACCGCGGATGCTCAAAAGTCAAACATAAAATCCCGACGGCAAGGTGCAGTCGGGATTTTGCTGCTCAGGGATTGGGAGAATCCGCCTCGGCATGACCGGCGGGATCGTGATCTCGGTGACAAATTGATCGGCGGCCTGCGCGATTCCTTCGTCGATGATGGTGATTTCACGGGAAAAGCCCCGCGCTTGCAGCCTCTTTCAGGATGACGGCAAATTTGTTTGAATGAAAAATAGAGCCACTGAATGACCAAGATTTTAGAATTATATTGAATAAAAACAAAATAATGATTTTTTATAAAACAAATAAATAAAAGGTTTTATGCACAATTTATCAGAAAGTTTTATACAAAAAGTATAATTTCGATTTTTTTATGATAAGTTATTGCAATTTTATAGTGCGCATGGTATTATTTAGAAAACGCAGCGCCGATAGAAAGATAGATAAGCGCAGAACGATATTTGCGGAATGAGACGAAATAAAGAAGCAAAAATTGCTAAGTTACAAATACGAAACGAAGCAATGTTGCGTGCTTTTGGCGCAAGGAGGAATCCGGGGTTTTATGCTGCTCAGGAAAATCTGGAACGCGGTCAGCACCGCGCTGGTTGTGTTGGTGGTGATCCTGGCGCTGCTGCTGGTCGGCGCGCGGCTGGTGGGTTTGCAGGTGTTCACCGTGCTCTCCGGCTCCATGGAGCCGACCTATCACACAGGCTCTTTGATCTATGTGAAAAAAGTCGATCCGCTCACTGTTCAGGCGGGCGAGGTCATCACCTTTATGCTCGATGAGGACACCGTCGCCACCCACCGCGTGGTGGAGGTCCTCCCGGACGAGGAGGATGCGTCGGTCGTCCGCTTCCGCACCAAGGGCGATGCGAACGACAGCGAGGACGGCGGCCTGGTGCACAGCAACAATCTGCTCGGCACGCCGGTCTTTACCATCCCCTATCTCGGCTACGTCGCCAATTACATCCAGCACCCGCCGGGAATGTATGTCGCGATCGCGGGCGCGGCGGTGCTGTTGATCCTCGTGTTCCTGCCCGATGTGTTCGCCAAGGACGGCGAAGGCAAAAAGAAGTCCGGCAAGGCCGGAAAAGACAGCGATGGTTCTGCCCCGCAGGCGGACGGCTCCGCGCCGGACGCGCCCGACGAGGCTGCCCATAAATGAGAAGGAGGTTTCCAACATGAAGAAGTTCAAAGCTCTGCTGGTGGTTGCCTGCGCCCTGCTGCTCGTCGCGGCATCGGTGTTCGGCACCATGGCGTACCTGACCTCGACGGATACGGTAACCAACACCTTCACCGTTGGTAAGGTTGCCATCAAGCTGGACGAGGCGAAGGTAGATGCTGATGGTAAGCCGGTTGCAAATGCTGAACGCGTCAAGGAAAACAGCTACAAGCTGCTGCCCGGCCACACCTACACCAAGGATCCTACGGTGACTGTTGAAGCGGGTAGCGAAGCATCCTATGTGCGCCAGATGGTCACTGTCACTTTTGACAAGGTTCTGACGGACGCACAGCTTGCCACACAGCTTGATGGTATCTTTACCGGGTATGATGCAAACTGGGTTCGTAACGATAAGAAGGTCGAAACAAAGACCAAAGACGGAGCCAAGTATACCGTCATCACCTACGAATATCGTTACAAGGATAAGGTTGCGGCCACGACTACTGACACCAAGCTTCCGGCGCTGTTTACTGAAATTAAGGTTCCTGAAACATGGACGAACGATGATCTGGCTGCCCTTGGCAATATCGAGATCAACATCGTTGCACATGCCATTCAGGCGGACGGCTTTACCGACGCGGACGCTGCGTGGAAGGCATTTCAGTAATCCATTCGACAGTTAGATCAAACGATTGGGAAAGGAGAAAAAAAGCATGAAGAAATTCCGCGAACTCAGCGGCAAGCTCGTTGTCGCGATGCTGGCGGTGACGCTGCTGATCGGCTGCGCCATCGGCGGCACGGTCGCCTGGCTGACCGCCAAGACCGATCCTGTGGTCAACACCTTTACCTATGGGGATATCAACATCGAGTTGACCGAAACCAAGCCTGCTAATCAACAGGCCAAGATCATCCCCGGTGTGGACATCGAGAAAGACCCGAAGGTGACGGTCAAGGCGAACTCCGAAGCCTGCTGGCTGTTCGTCAAGGTGGAGGAAAAAGGTACGTTTGTTGCCAATAAGGTGACTTACTCCATTGCCGATGGCTGGACGAAGGGCGATGGCACGAACATTCCTGAAAATGTCTATTACCGCGAAGTCGATGCTGTGACGGCTGACACTGATTTTGCTGTCCTCGAGGGCAACAAGGTTACGGTCAGCGACACCCTGACAAAAGAGGACATCAAGAATATCACGACCAATCCCACCCTGACCTTCACGGCCTATGCCGTGCAGAAGGACGGCATTGCCGATGCGGCGACCGCATGGGCAAAGGTGCCCACCACCACCAAACCGTAAACCAATTTCCTCAAATAAAAAAACGAAAGGACCTGTGACCAATGAAAAAGAAGATTCTTGCCCTCAGCATGTGCATCGCACTTGCCGCCATCGCCATCGTCGGCGCCTCCCTTGCGTATTTCACGGATGCGGATCAGGCGACCAACACCTTCACTGTCGGTGGTGTTAAGATTAAGCTCATCGAAGAGCAGAGCAATGAAGACCATACCGGCTTTGTTCCTTATACCGGCGATAAGGTTTTGATGCCCATCGTCGGCTCCGCACAGGGTGAGAAGTATCCCAACGGCCAGCCCAAGGCTGCAAACTACATCGACAAGGTCGTAACCATCAAGAACACCGGCAAATCCGCTGCGTGGATTCGCGCTTACTATGCGGTTCCCTCCGATTTGGATGATGGCTATGAGACCTTCAACGCCGGCGCGAATATCCTGCACGGCAACTTCGGCAACAATGGCGACAAAACTACCTTCGAAAACGAGTGGAAGTGGACGAAAAATGGCAAGTGGCAGTATTTTGAGACCGTGATGGACGACGTCAGCTACAACATCTACTTTGCGGACTACTACCAGCCTGTTGCGGCCGGTGCGACCACCGAGCAGTTCATTTGCGGCGTGTATCTGGACAAGAATGTGGATATGAAGGACGGCAAGTACATCGACCCGCGCCACCCCGAAGCTGACCTCTCTATTCTGGAAGGCGAGGTCAAGTATCCTGTGTTTGCGGTCGCTGTCCAGGCCGAGGGCTTTGACAATGCCGCCGCCGCTATGGATGCTGCGTTCGGCGCTCAGTACAATCCCTGGGGTACTCCCGCTACCAACTGGCAGTAAGTATTTTCCCCCTATACGATCATGGTCCTGTGCCCCGCTCTCCCGGGGTGCAGGCCATGCGAGAGCACCCGGCGCATCGGCCGGATGCTCTCGCATGGCTTGCAAAAACAGGTCAGAATCACCGTTTTGCTCAATAATACAGGCTTGAGAGGAGCGAAGAGAATGAAGCGAAAACTCTTGATCGTGTCGGTGCTGGCGATCCTTGTTGCCGTCACGGCCGCCGGAACCCTGGCGTATTTTACCGATACCGGTACGGCGCACAATGTCATCACCACCGGCAATGTCGATATCGAGCTCAACGAGTGGGCGGACGAAGCCCGCACGCAGCCCTTCAAGGACAAAACCGGCGTGATGCCCGGCACAAAGGTCACCAAGATCGTTGAGGTCAAAAACACCGGTACGGGCGCGGCGTTCCTCCGCCTGTACGTGGAGAAGAATGTCTACGGCGCGGATGAGAAGCCGATGGAATCCGATCCCGTCAGCCTGAACTTCAACGATACCGACTGGACCTATTCGGATGGCTATTATTACTACAACCGCCCTCTGGAACCCGGCAAGACCACCGAGCCGCTGTTCACCACCGTCACCTTCGACCCGCTGATGGGCAACGAATATCAGAACGCCTCCGCCCATGTGAAGGTGATCGCCTACGCTGTCCAGTCCGCCAACAATGGGGATAGCCCGCAGGCGGCAAAGGGCTGGCCTTCTGACACGCAGGCGGAGCCCACTCCGGTGCCGAATCCGCCCGAAAATCCCTGACCTGAAAGGAGCGATAGAGCATGAAGAAGAGAATAGGAGCAGCGCTGCTGAGCTTTGCGATGCTTGCCGCTCTGTTTGTGCCGAGCGTGATCCCTGCGCGCGCAGAAGCGGATAACGCGATCACGCCCGTGCTGACGACCACGCCTGAGCCCACCGCGACGGTGACGGCCGCCCCCGGCGAAACCGCTGCGCCCACCACAACGGTGACGACCGCCCCCGGCGAAACCGCCGCGCCCACCGCGCAGCCCACGGAAACCGCCGCGCCGAGCGCTTCCCCCGAGACGAGCGAATCGCCCGCGCCTAGCGCAACCCCCGCGCAGTGCACCTGCGGCGCAGCCGAAGGCGAAGCCCACAAGGAGGGCTGCCCGCTGTATGTGAAGCCTGCGCCCGATGATTTCAAGCACATGGGCACTTGCACAAAGGACTGCACCGATGCAGAGTGCAAATGCCCCTGCCACCTGTTCAACAAGATCATGGCCTGCACCACGCTGGAGGAGATCGAGGCGATGATCGAGGCAACCCCGGAGGATGTGCTGAGGTCTTTGTCGGAGAAGCAGATCGCGCAGGTGGAGGCGCATATGGAAGCGCTGATGCCCGCCCCGCTGCCCGCCATCGTGATTGAGGAATCAGAACCTCCCGTGGAGAGCGAGATTTGCCGCGCTACCGTAAACTACACCGATGTTGCGCCCTTTGGCGAACCCGTTACCGGCGGGGAGAATTGAGGAGGCAGACTATGAAAAAGACGAGGATTCTATCGCTGCTTCTGGGTCTGTCCCTTCTCTGCACGCTGATTGTGCCCGCAACGGTCTATGCGGATGATCCCACCGCTGACAGCGGCATGAAGATCAGCAAGACGGCGACGGCCAACGCTGGCGGTTCCTACACCATCACGCTGGAAGCCTTCGCCACCGGCGCGCAGACCACAACCGTGCATACCGAAGATGTCCCTACGGATATCATTCTGGTGCTGGATCAGTCCGGCTCCATGGCAGATGATATCGGGCAGGTGCAGTATACAGCGTATACGGGAAATAACACGCAAAACAAAAGCAACTATGAAAAACGGC
>ERZ827168.3931-NODE-3931-length-14393-cov-6.536407_pt1 | contig 14393 bp, 15 predicted proteins | sample MGYA00519868_ERZ827168 | MGnify/ENA primary metagenome ERZ827168 (study PRJEB31778, sample SAMEA3449271) | human gut metagenome | biome: human gut; feature: human-associated habitat; material: faeces | place: United Kingdom | collected 2010/2012 ...
GACTGTAAATCTGTTGTCAGTGACTTCGGTGGTTCGAATCCACCTTCCCCCACCATTATCGAGCAGACACTTGTGTTTGCTCGATAATTTTTTGTATCTTAGGATTCGAAAGCCGGCTCTTGGCGGTATGCCGGTGGCATGCCGCAACCGGCGTGGCTTTTCCGCAGAAAAGCGAATCCACCTTCCCCCACCAGGAACGAGTTGATGGTTTCATCAACTCGTTCTTTTTTCGTTTCAGGGCCTGTCGATAAACAAACAATAACGAGCGGACACAAGGTGTCGGCTCGTTATTGTCTTTCTCTCTATTTGTTCTGTGCGTTGCTGCTGTCGAGCGGCAGCGCGCTTTTTCTCTTTTTTCGGGGGAGCATGCTGCCCTGAGCGGTGCGGGCAGCGGTTGCATCGGCAGGAGGAGACTGCCATGGCATGCCGACGGAACACAAGGTTCTTGTCAGCAAAATTAAAATATCACAAGAATCTTGCTATGTCAAGAATAAAATTACAAGATTCTTGTTAAACTGAATTGACAGATACAAGTTTCTGCGATAGAATGCTGTCAAATCTTGTCATAGTCTGTCATAGACGGAGGAAATCGGATGAGTTTTGGCAAACAAATGCGGCTGCGGCGTGAAGAGCTTCAGCTCTCGCGCGCTTCTCTGGCGGAGATGCTCGGTGTTTCGCCCTCTGCTATCAGCAATTATGAAAACGGCGTCAGCTCGCCCAAGGAAGAGGTCTTGCTGCGCCTTTTCGACGCGCTGCAAATTGATCCGAACTATCTCTACCGCGATTCGTTCCGCGCGGGGAGCTTTGTCTGCTCGCACGAGGAGCAGGCGCTGATCGAGGCCTACCGCGCGCTCCCGCCGCTCGGCCGCGAGGCGGTGCGCAGCTTGATCGACTCACTCGGCGCACTGTGCCGCGCGCAGGAGGAAAGCGTGTCCTGAGTTAGAAGATTTCCACGCAAAAGACTTGAATCATTCATAAATTCCAATTATAATATTAGTTTGGAAATCAATATTAAAGAAGGAAGCGTATTTCTTATGACGAAAATTGATATTTTCTCCGGCTTTCTGGGTGCCGGCAAGACCACGCTCATCAAAAAGCTGATCGCCGAGGCTTACAGCGGCGAAAAGCTCGTGCTGATCGAAAACGAGTTCGGTGAGATCAACATCGACGGCGGCTTTCTGAAGGAGTCCGGCATCGAGATCTCCGAGATGTCCGCCGGCTGCATCTGCTGCTCCCTTGTCGGCGACTTTAACAAGGCGCTCAAGGAGGTCGTGGAGCAGTTCCACCCCGACCGCGTGCTCATCGAGCCGAGCGGCGTGGGTAAGCTCTCCGACGTGATCGTTGCCGTGCAGCGCACCGTGGACGAGTGCCCGGACGAGCTCAAGCTCAACAGCTATGTCACCGTGGCCGATGCAAGCAAGGTCAAGGTCTATATGAAGAACTTCGGCGAGTTCTACAATAACCAGATCGAGGCCGCCGGCACGATCATCCTCTCCCGCACGCAGAAGCTCTCGCAGGAAAAGCTCGAGGCTGCTGCCGCGATGCTGCGCGAGAAGAACCCCGACGCCGCTATCCTGACGACGCCGTGGGACGAGCTGGACGGCAAGACCATTCTCTCCGCGGTCGAGAAGGTGTCGCTCAGCGATGAGCTTCTCGAGAAAATGCGCCATGAGCACGAGATCGAAGAGGCCGAGCACGCGCATCACCATCATGACCACGACCATGACCATGACCATGACCATGAGCATGACCATGAGCATGAGCACGAGCATGACGAACACCACCATGACCATGATGAACATCATCACGACCACGACGAGCACGCGCATCACCATCATCACCACGACGGTGAAGAGTGCGACGATCCTGAATGCTCCTGCCACCATCACCATGCCGACGACGTCTTTGCCTCCTGGGGCAAGGAAACGCCGAAGAAGTTCACGCGCGAAGCGCTTGAAGAGATGCTCCGCAAGCTTGACAGCGGCGACTACGGCCATATCCTGCGTGCCAAGGGCATCGTAAACGGTGAGGACGGCTGGCTCGAGTTCGACTATGTGCCCGAAGAGCACGAGGTCCGCGCAGGCCATCCCGACTACACGGGCCGCCTCTGCGTCATCGGCGCAGAGCTCAAGGAAAACGGCCTTGCCGAACTGTTTGGAGTGTGATCGATGGATATTCCTGTTTATCTGGTTGCCGGTTTTCTGGATTCCGGCAAGACGAACTTTATCAACGGCATTTTAGAAGACGGTTTCGCCCGCGAGGATAAGACGCTGCTCATCTGCTGCGAAGAGGGCGATGAGGAGTACGAGAAGAAAGCGCTCGACAACGTCACCGTCGTCACGGTGGACGATGAGGACGAGTTGACGCTCGCATTCTGCAAAGAGCTTGAAAAAAAGTACCGCCCCAAGCAGGTGCTCATCGAGTACAACGGCATGTGGCAGATGGAAAAGCTCTACCGCGAGGTGCTGCCCGCCAACTGGGTGCTCTACCAGATCATGACCTTCGTGCAGGCGCCGACGTTTGAGCTGTTCGTTAAGAACATGGGCCAGCTCATGATGGAGAAGATCACGAATGCGGATATGATCGTCTTCAATCGCTGCGACGATGCGCTCAAGGAGAGCCTGCGCGCGCGGAATCTGCGCATGGTCAACCGCCGCGCGGACATTTACCTTGAGGACAACGACGGCAACAGCGAGGATTACCTCACCGGCGACGAGTGCCCCTTCGACATGACGCCCGAGCTCATCGACATTCCGGACGACGACTACGGCGTTTGGTACGTTGACGCGATGGATCACACCGACCGCTGGGACGGCAAGAAGGTGCACATGAAGCTCATCATGTGCCATTCGAAGAAGTTCCCCGGTATCCACTGTCCCGGCCGCTTTGTGATGACCTGCTGCGAAAACGACATTCAGTTCGTTGGCATCGTCGCCAAGGGCGACAGCCTGAAGGCCTACAAAAACCGCGACTGGGTGGAGATCACCGCGACGGTCAAGAAGGAATATCTCGACGCCTACGAGGGCGAAGGCCCCGTGCTGTACGTTGAGAAGATCACCACAACGTCGAAGCCCGAGCAGGAGGTCGTGACCTTCTGATTTTGCACCGCATTGAGAAGAAGTATAAAAAAGCGACGCTCTCTTTTTGAAAGAGGGCGTCGCTTTTGCTCTTGCGGGGGGAGATCAAGCGCCGATGATGAGCGGCACGAGCGCCGCGCAGGAAAGGCACATCAGCATGCCCGTGCAGAACGAGTAAGCCATGGTTTCGGGATTGCAGTACTTTTCCACAAGCGGCAGGCACAGGTCGGTCGAAGCGGTACCGGGAATGGTGACGGCCTCGATGTAGCCGATCTTGCTGGCGATGAGCGGCAGGAAGATGAGACCCATCGTCTCGCGCAGTACGTTGTGCAGAAACGAGATCGCGCCCGCAACCGCGTGTCCTGCGCCGGAGATGACACTCGGCGCCATCGTGTACCAGCCGAAGCCCGCGCTGATGGCGAGCCCTTCGCGCAGCGTCATGGGTGTGAGAAACGAGTAGACAACGCCTGCGAGCAGCGAGCCGATCACGGAGAAAATGGGCACGAGCACAACGCCCAGCCCCGCGCCGCGCATGACACGCACGATGCTGCCGTCAAGTCCCATGCTGAAGCCCACCGAGCCGAGCATGATGCAAAGCCCGATGACGAGCAGGGTGCTGGAGACTTCTTCAAAGTGCTCGGGCGCCATGAGCCGCGGCAGAACGAAGTAGCCCAGCAGCATGCCGCAGACGACCATCAGGCAAATGATGATCGAGGACTTGATGCCGGAGGTGTTGACCCCGCCGCCGCGTTCCTCGGCAGCGTTGTCTTCCGTGCCGACGGGCAGGGCGCGGCGGTTGAGATGCACGATCTTGCGCGCGGCAGTGCCGCCGAGCATGCTGCCGACGGCCGTGAGGAACGTAATGAACAGCGCCTGCACGCCGATGCTGCCGAGGCTCGACGTCACCTCCTTGTCTGCGCCCATGCGCAGCCCCATGAGGAAGATGAGCAGATAGATGAAAAAGCTCGTGAGCTTGTCCAGAAAATGAAAGCGGTCCTTATGGCGGCGCAGCTTGCCTGCGATGAGGTAGCAGGCGATCATAATAGACCAGTAGAGAGCGAGCAGAGTCATAGGGCGTATTCATCCTTTCGCCGCGGTGCGGCAAAAATAAGCGGGGGACGGCGCGGTGCTGCGCCGCCCCCTGCTGCTTTGGTGAACGGGGAGCTCAGGCGAGGGTCTTGACCCAGGCGGCGTATTTTTCAAGGTTCGCGTCGCGCTCCTGCGCGTCCGCGCCCTTGGTGAGCACATAGACCTTGATCTTCGGCTCTGTGCCGCTCGGACGCACGACGATGTGCGTGCCGTCGGAGAGCTCAAAGCGCAGCACGTTCGAGCCGGCGAGCGCGATCTTCGTCACCTCGCCGCTCGCGGCGTCGCGCGCGGTGCCGTCTGCGTAATCCTTGTACACGGCGACCGGAACGCCCGCGATCTCGCGCGGCGGCGTTTCACGCAGGGACTTCATGAGAGAAGCCATCTTCTCCGCGCCATCGAGACCCGGCATGACGAGGTTGAAGGTCTTTTCGCCGAAGAAGCCGTACTTTTTGAAGAGCGCCTCGAGCGCGTCGAAAAGCGTCATGCCCTGGGCGTAGTACCATGCGGCCATCTCCGTGAGGAGGAGCGAGGCGGTGACGGCGTCCTTGTCGCGCACATAATGGCCGATCATGTAGCCGTAACTCTCTTCATAGGAGAAAATGACGGTGTTTTTGCCCGCGCCCTCAAGCTCGTTCATCTTCTCGGCCATGAACTTAAAGCCCGTGAACGTGTCGTAGCAGTCGAGGCCGTTCGCCTCCGCCACGGCGCGCGCCATTTCGGTTGTCACGATGGTCTTGAGCGCGGCGGCGTTTTCAGGCAGCTTGCCTGCGCGCTTCATCGCGCCGATGAGATAGTCGAGCAGCAGAACACCCGTCTGGTTGCCGGTGACAGGCTCAAATTCGCCCTGACGGTTGCGCACCATGATGCCCACGCGGTCGCTGTCGGGGTCGGTGCCGAGGATAAAGTCGACGTCGTTCTTCTTGGCAAGGTCAATGGCGAGATAGAAGCCCTCGGGATTCTCTGGGTTCGGGGAGACGACCGTGGGGAAGTTGCCGTCGATGACCATCTGCTCGGGTACGCAGAGAAGGTGCTTGATGCCAAGCTTTGTAAGCGCCTCGGGTACGAGCTTGTATCCGCAGCCGTGGAAGGGCGTGTAGACAAGCTTAAAGTCGCCCGAGACTTTTTTGACGGTATCATAGTCGTTGACCATGCTCATGACGTTGGCCATGAAGCGCTCGTCGCAGTCTGCGCCGAGCATCGTGATGAGACCCTTTTGCACCGCCTCGTCAAAGTCCATGGACGTAACGCCCGTGAAAATGTCGATCGTCTCGAGTTCTCTTGCGATGGCGGCGGCGTGCTGGGGCGGCAGCTGCGCGCCGTCCGACCAGTAGACCTTGTAACCGTTGTACTCCTTGGGGTTGTGCGAGGCGGTGACGTTGATGCCCGCGGTGCAGCCGTATTCGCGCACGGCAAACGAAAGCTCGGGCGTGGGGCGCAGCGACTCAAAGAGCCTGACGGCAATGCCGTTGCCCGCCATGACGCAGGCTGCCTCGCGCGCAAATTCCGTCGAGTGGTTGCGGCAGTCCATGCAGATGGCAACGCCCTTTTGCATGGCGGCCTCGCCCTCTGCCCGGATCACGTTGGCAAAGCCCTGCGTCGCCCAGCGGATCACGTGGCGGTTCATGTTGTGAAGCCCCACATACATCGTGCCGCGCAGACCCGCGGTGCCGAATTCGAGCGGGCCGTAAAAACGGTTTTCGATCTCTTTTTCGTCGTTTGCGATGGCCTTGAGCTCAGCGCGTTCTTCCTCGCTCAGCGCGGGAGAGGCGAGCCACTTTTCATATTCCTGACGGTAATTCATTGCTTATCCTCCTGTTCCGGAATTTCATCGATGGGACGGATCAGATTCTTCGCGTCCTCGAGCATGGACGTGGGGACATAAAGCCCTGTACCGTGCCCGGGCGTGCCGAGCACCACCTTGCCAAAGGCGCCGTCGCCCTCGTATTTGCGCAGCACGGGAATGCCGTAGGAGCGCAGCATGGAGCAGAGCATATCCGCCTCTGCATTTGTATCCATCACGCGCGTTAAGAACGCGGGCTGCTCGTTCTTGCCGCCGGCGTCCTTGGGCCAGCGCTCGGAAAGGTCATGTTCTGTCTTGCCCCAGGTGAGCTTCACTTCATCTGACATGGGCGGTTCCTCCTTTTGTAGATGGTTTGTGTTATTTGTGGTATTTCGTTCCTGCCTCGATCTGGTAGGCGCGGTAAACTTGCTCAAGCAGCATTACGCGCGCCAAGTGGTGCGGAAAGGTCATCGGCGACATCGAAAGACGCAGGTCAGCCTTTTTCTTTAAGTCCTCGTCAAGACCGAAGCTTGAGCCGATCAGAAATGTCAGCTGTGAGGCGCCGCGCGCGGCAAACTGCTGCATCTTTTCGCTCAGCGCCACGCTGCTCATCTCCTGCCCTTCGATGCACATGGCGATGAGAGCACCGCCCTTGGGCAGCTTCTGCTCGACCAGCGCAGACTCTTTTTTGAGCGCCTGACGGATCTCCGCCTCGCTCGGCTCGTCACCGAGGCGCTGCTCGGGAAGCTCCAAAAGCTCCAGCTTACAATAGCGCGAGAGGCGCTTTTCGTATTCCTTCACGGCCTGCTCATAGAAGGCCTCTTTCAGTTTTCCGACGCAAAGGACGGTGATCTTCTGCATATATGTACCTCGCTGATGGTGTCGCGCGGCGCGGCAGAGAGGCGGACGCTCAGCCCGCTTGCCTGCAACGCACGGCCGACGGTGTATTCGGCAAGCTGCGGGGAGTTGTTCTCGTCGCTCAGGTGCGCGAGCAGAATGTCGCTCGTGCCGGCACGGACGCATTCCACGGCGAATTCCGCCGCAGCTTCGTTGGATAAATGCCCGCATTCGCCGAGAATGCGCTGCTTGAGATAATAGGGATAGCCGCCATTTTTGAGCATGATGACATCGTGGTTCGACTCGAGCAGCAGCATGTCCGCTCCGAGCGCTGCATCGTGCGCGTCGTCCGTGATGAAGCCGGTGTCGGTCAGCACGGCGAGCGAGCCGTCGCTGCTCTCAATGCGGTAGCCGACGCTTTCCTTTGCATCGTGCGAGGTGCGGAACGAGCGGATCTGCAAGTCCTTGATGGTGAAGGTCTCGTCTGCGGCAAAGGCATGCAGATACGGCGCGGGATAGCTGATCGCCGCGGCGGTGCCAAAACTTGCGTAGAGCGGGATCGCGTGCTTTTTTTGCAGCGTACCCAGGGCGCGTACATGGTCGATGTGCTCGTGCGTGATGAGGATACCGTCCAGATCACCGAGCGTGAGGGAAAGCGCCGCGAGCGACTGCGTGATGCGGCGGCAGGAGATGCCCACGTCGATCAGAATATGGGTGTTTTCGTGGCAGACGAGCGCTGCGTTTCCGGCGCTCGAACTGGCAAGTGTGTAAAATTCCATGGGCCGATTCCTTTGTATCAATTCGTCAGAATCATACCACAGCCGCGCGCAATAGTCAAAAGAAAAAACCCTCTCGGCGAGGGCGCGGGAAAAGGCGGAAACGCGCTCAGCCGGCGGGGAAGGCAAGCCCCGCCACGAAGCCGTTTTCGTCGGTGCAGACGAGGTCGCCCGCAGCGACGACACCGTCGCAGACATAGAGATTCAGCTGGCAGGGACGCGCCGGATCGGGATAATTCGTCACAACATAGGTGTAGCGGGAGAGCGTTTTCCCGCAATAGCGCGTGAGGTCAAAGCCCTGCTCAAGCTGGAGCGCGTTGTAGCTTAAATATGGCTCCTCGAGCGTTTCTCCCAGTGTGATGCTGAGCGTTTCGATCGGCTGCGGGGCGACGGCCCAGCCGAGGGAGGAAAGATAGGAGATGCGCGCTTCATTCGTTCCGGCGGCGATGGGCGGCGGAGCGGAATGCCTGCATGCGCGCAGCGCGAAAAAGAGCGCGAGCAGGAGCGCAAAGACGAGCAGGATCTTGACGATCCGGCGCTTGGAACACCTGGCGGTGATGATGAACATGAAGCGACCACACCCTTTCTCTCAAAAGCTATTCCACCGGCGGCAAAAGTATGCTACACTACCTCTTAGCATACAGAAAGGCGGAAATCACCATGGCACAGCAGAGACTCGACAAGATCATCGCCTCCACCGGGCGCTATTCGCGCCGCGAGGTCAAGCTCCTTGTGCGCGAGGGGTGCGTGCTCGTCGACGGGCGCATTGCCGCGAGCGCGGAGGAGAAGTGCGACCCGGAAAGCGTGCGCATCCGCGTGAACGGTGAAGAGATCGGATACCGCGCGCACACCTATGTGATGCTCCACAAGCCTGCGGGCGTGCTGTCGGCGACTGAGGACGGCCGCGGAGAGACCGTACTCGATCTGCTTGCGCCGGAATATCGCAAGATCGGGCTTTTCCCTGTCGGGCGGCTCGATAAGGATACCGAGGGCCTGCTGCTGCTCACCGACGACGGCGCGCTCGCCCACGACCTGCTCGCACCGAAAAGGCACGTCGACAAGGTCTACTTTGCCCGCACCGACGGTGCGCTGACGGCGGAAGACTGCGCGGCCTTTGCCGCGGGCATCACGCTCGGCGACGGCCTTGAATGCCTGCCTGCCAAGCTCGAGATCCTTGAAAGCGGCGCGCAGAGCGAAGCGCTCGTTACCATACACGAGGGAAAGTTCCACCAGATCAAACGAATGCTTGCCTCACGGGGAAAACCTGTCGTCTATCTCAAGCGCCTTTCCATGGGCGCACTTGTGCTGGACGAAACGCTCGGAAAAGGGGAATACCGCCTGCTCACGGCGCAGGAGATCGAAAATCTGCGGGCAAGTGGGCATTTTGCCCAAGGGAAAACGGCCGGAAATTGACGAGGGAAACTTTGACATTTACAGAATGCCTAAAAAACGTAAAAAAAATTGGTGAAAAGAGAAAAAAGTCCTTGCAAATGTCAGAAGAAGACAGTATAATATCCCTATCAGGTTGACAAAATGCACAAACTCCCTAATACATCAAGGAGGCACGGAATATGTCCGGTAGGATTTTTCAGAACATCGTTTTGCAGTTTAAGGAAACGACCGATACGGTCATTGGCGTGATCGACTCCGAGGGTACGGTCATCGCCTGCACCGACCTGCCGGAGATCGGCCAGCGCTGGCCGCATCTGGTTCAGCCCATCAACGAGGCGGAGGGCGTCTGCACGGCGCTCGAAGGCAAGACCTTCAAAGCGCTCGAGGGTTGGGGCGGTCAGTTCGACTTTGCCGCTTTTACCCGCGGCGAAGATGCCCTCAGTGCCACGGTGTGCAGCATGGCGACCGTTGCGCTCAACACCGCCAAGAGCTATTACGAGGAAAAGCACGACAAAACGTCGTTCGTCAAGAGCATTCTCTCCGACAATATTCTCCTGAGCGACATTTACGTCCGTGCCAAGGAGCTGCACGTGGAAGCGGAGCTCAACCGCGGCGTGTTTGTGATCCGCCGCACGGACGATAAGGCCGACGCGGTGCCTGTCGAGGCGGTGCAGAACATCTTCCCCGACCGGCAGACGAGCTTTGTCCTCTCCATGGGCGAGGACGACGTGGTGCTCGTGCAGCAGCTGGGCGAGAACGTGGAGATGGGCGATCTGGAAAAGACCGCCGCACTGATCGAAGAAGCGCTGCGCGTGAACGGCGAAAGCACGGTGGTCGTCGGCATCGGCACCGTGGCCACGCACCTGCGCGATCTTGCCAAGTCCTATAAGGAGGCACAGATGGCGATCGAGGTCGGCAAGGTCTTTGATACGGAAAAGTATATCATCAGCTATGAAAATCTCGGCATCGGACGCCTGATCTATCAGCTGCCGACGACGCTGTGCGAGATGTTCCTGCAGGAGGTTTTCAAGAAGAACCCGATCGATGCGCTCGACAAGGAGACGCTCTTCACGATCAACAAGTTCTTCGAGAATAACCTGATCCTCTCTGAAACGGCGCGCAAGCTGTTCGTCCACAGAAATACGCTTGTCTACCGTCTTGAAAAGATCAAGAAGCTTACGGGGCTTGACCTGCGCGAGTTCGACGACGCCATCACCTTCAAGGTCGCGCTCATGGTCAAAAAGTACCTTGCCTCCCGCGGCATTGAGGCGTAACGCAAGAAGTTTTTCAGGGCTGCCTTCGGGCAGCCCTTTTTTTGCGCTTTTTCGCCAAAAAAATGAAAGTTTACATAATTATCTGTTGCCATTGCGTGCGCGGCGCGCTATAATAAAAGCTGAAATTTTGCGGGATCGAGTCAGAACCTGCCGGAAACTGAGGGAAGAGCATGATACGGCTGAGCGATGTAGTAAAAGAATACGAAACCGGGACGGCGGCGCTCAAGGGCATTTCCTTGCGCATCGAGGACGGAGAGTTCGTCTTTCTTGTCGGCCCGAGCGGCAGCGGAAAATCCACGATCATCAAGCTGCTCACCGGCGAGATCACGCCGACGGAGGGGCAGATCGCCGTCAACGGCTTCAGCCTGACGAACATTGCCGAGCGGCAGATCCCACTGCTGCGGCGTTCGGTCGGCGTCATCTTTCAGGACTTTCGCCTGATCGAGAAGAAGACGGTCTACGAAAACCTGAGCTTTGCCATGCGCGCCGTGGGCGCGTCGCCGCGCGAGATCAAAAAGCGCATTCCCTATGTGCTTGAGCTGGTGGGACTGGAGGAAAAGACCGACCGCTATCCCAACGAGATTTCCGGCGGCGAGCAGCAGCGCGTGGCCATCGCGCGCGCGCTCATCAACAACCCGAGCACCATCATCGCCGACGAGCCGACGGGCAACTTAGACCCCGCGCGCTCGCTGGAGATCATGCGCCTTTTGGAGCGCATCAATCAGCTCGGCACGACGATGGTCGTCGTCACACACGAGAAGGATCTTGTCAACCAGTTCAGAAAACGCGTCATCACGCTCGACCAGGGACTCATCATGAGCGATGTTGACGGCGTCGGCTACAACGCGAGGTAAGGCTATGCGCAAACACGATTTTACTTACTTTTTCGGCGAGGGCATGCGCAACATGTTCTCGCACGGCTTCATGTCCTTTGCGGCGGTGGGCATCACGGTGGCCTGCCTTGTGGTCATGGGGACGTTTTCGCTCGTGGCCTACAACGCGCAGGTGCAGCTGCAAAAGCTTGAGAGCGAGTACGAGATCCTTGCCTTCGTAGATGAAAACTGCGATGAGGCGCAGACCAAGGCTGTTGGCCGCGCCATCGAGCAGCGCGACAATGTGAAGGAATGCGTCTTTATCAGCAAGGAAGAGGCGATCGAATCCTTCGAAGAAAAGTATGAGGGCGACGAGCTTTTTCAGAATCTCGATCCCGAGATCCTGCGCGACCGCTATGCTGTCTATGTTGACGATCTGAGCATTTCCGGCAAGACTGCGCAGGATATCTTCGACAATGTCGACGGCGTTGCCAAGGTGCGCGTGGACGAGGACATCTCCGGCGGCCTGATCACGCTGCGCAACATTGCGGGCGTTGTGTGTATCGCGCTCATTGCGATCTTGCTGCTCGTGTCCGTCTTTATCATCTCCAACACCATCAAGCTCACGACCTTTGACCGGCGCGACGAGATCGCCATTATGAAGATGGTGGGCGCGACGAACGGCTTTATCCGTTGGCCGTTTGTGTACGAGGGCTTTATGATCGGCCTTCTCAGCGCGGTGCTGGGCTTTGGCCTGCAATGGCTGCTCTATGAGTCGGTCGCCAAGAGCCTTGCCATGTCTGACCGGCTGCAGCTTTTGACGATCGTCGACTTTACGGCGATCTGGCAGCCCGTTGCGGCTATTTTTGCCGCCGCCGGTATCCTCATCGGCGTGGGCGGCAGCCTGACCGCGATCCGCAAGTTCCTGCGCGTGTAAGGGGGGCGGACGATGAAGCAGAGAAAAATCGCACGCATCGTGCTTGCCCTTGCCGTTGTTCTGGCGCTGACGATGACGGAGCTGACGCCGCTTTCCATGGTGCAGGAGGCCTCCGCCGTCACGCAGGCGGACATCGACAAGCTCAAAGATGAGCTCAGCGGCATGAACTCGGAAAAGGCGCAGCTTGAAAAGGAACTCAAATCCATTCAGAACAACAAGAACACCGCGCTTGCACAAAAGGAGAATATCGACAAGCAGATCAACCTCCTCCAGTCGGAGATCAGGAACGTGGAGTCGCTCATCAGCGAGTACGAAACGCTCATTGAGCAGACCGAGCAGGAGATCCGCGAAAACGAAGAGGAAGAAAAACGCCAGTACGAAAAGTTCTGCGCGCGCGTGCGCTCCATGGAAGAGCGCGGCACGTTGTCGTACTGGTCGGTGCTTTTCAACGCTGCGAGCTTTACCGACCTGCTGAGCGCCATGGACTTTATCAGCGAGATCATGGACAGCGACCAGAAGGTCATCGACGATCTGCGTGCTCTGCGCGAGCAGATCGAGCAGAAGAAGGCATCGCTTGAAGCGTCGCTTGCCGAGCAGCAGACTGCCAAGGAAACGCTCGTGACCAAAAAGAACGAGCTGAACACCCAGCGCGCGGCGGCGGAAAAGGTGCTTGCCGACCTCAAGGCGAACGAGGCGCAGTACAAGCAGGTCCTTTCGGAAAAGGACGCGGCGATGGAGCGCCAGCAGGCGGAGATCGTCCGCCTTTCGAGAGAGCTTGCCGCCAAGAACGGCGATACCACCGCGACTTTGGGCGGCTACATCTGGCCGTGTGCAAGCAGATACATCACCTCGCCGCTCGGCGCGCGCTACACGGGCATCGCGGGCGCGTCGACGAACCACGCGGGCATCGACATCGGCCGCGTGGGCTACACGACGCAGGCCGTCGCCGCCAAGGCGGGCACCGTCATCATCTCGGCGTACAACAAGTACCGCGGCAACTACGTTGTCGTGAGCCACGGCAGCGGCAACACCACGACCTATCAGCACTTGTCCTCCCGTTCGGTCAGCGTGGGCGACTATGTTGCCCAGGGGCAGGTCGTCGGCATTACCGGTACGACCGGTGTGAGCAGCGGCCCGCACCTGCATTTCGAGATCACCGAAAACGGCAAGATCGTCAACCCGCTCAACTACCTCACCAACTACATCAAGGGTTGGTAAGCGCATAACGCAATCGCTCCCCGCCATATATTGGCGGGGAGCTTTTTTGCGGGAGGGACGAAGGTTGTTGGGTTTGGTCAGCTATCGGGACGCGGGGGAGAAAAACGGCGCGCGCACGCTGTGCGGCGTGCGCTTCTGCGCAGTGTATATTGCGCGCGGAGAGGGAATGGCGGCGCGCCTTTCGGCGCGTCGCGCGGTAAAATATCTGAAATGGCACCGTGTGCGCTATGCCGTGTTTCCAAAGGACTACCCCTGTAAGAGTGCATTTGCGCGCTTTGGCATCCTGCCACCCTCTGACTGGGCGCTGCGGCAGGTGAAGGCGGCAGAGATCGTTCGCTGCGCGATGGCGCAGCGAGGGCTGCGCCCGGAATGTGCGCGCATTGCGCTGCTTTCCGCCGCGCCAAGCGCGGCGCTCGAAGCGGCGGCGCGTGAGCTTGCACGGGACGTGCGCTATCTGTCGCTCTGCACGCCGGGGCAGGAGCGCATCGCGCGCTCGCTGCGCTGGGACTGCGGCGCAAGCGTCTACGAGGTACAGCGGGGCGACCACCTTGCCTCTGACCTTGCAGTCTGCTTTGACGATGTGCCGCTGCCCTTCGGCGCGGTGCTGCCGCTTGCCGAAGCACTGCTCAAGGTGGAATACGGGGCGGCGGAGATCGAAGATGCGGCGCCGGACTGGGATCAAAACCAGCTGATCTGCGCGCTGTATGCCGCGCTTGTTCGCCGCGCCGACGAAATTTGGGTGAAAGATGTGAAAATGCCGCCCGATGGGGGAGAAAACGCAAACTTACCTTGACAACACGGGGCAAAATCACTATAATTATTTCGCTAAAATGGTATTCGTGTGCGCGCCGCGCAATTTTGCGGGCGCGAAAGAAAGGAACGATCTCAATATGGCGAACATGAAAAAAGAGTACAAGATGAGCGCGGAGCGCAAGGAAGAGCTGCAAAAGGAGCTCACCTACCTCAAGACCGTGCGTGAAAAGGAAGTGGCGGACCTCATCAAAGAGGCGCGCGGCTTCGGCGACCTGAGCGAAAACAGCGAATATGATGAAGCGAAAAACGAGCAGGGCAAGCTGTACTCCCGTATCGCTGAGGTCGAGGAGATCCTGCTGCACACCGTCATCGTCGACGAAAACGACGCGGGCACGAACGGCATCAGCATCGGCTGCCGTGTGACCGTGCAGGATGTGAAGTCCGGCCG
>ERZ827168.3932-NODE-3932-length-14392-cov-3.460278_pt1 | contig 14392 bp, 9 predicted proteins | sample MGYA00519868_ERZ827168 | MGnify/ENA primary metagenome ERZ827168 (study PRJEB31778, sample SAMEA3449271) | human gut metagenome | biome: human gut; feature: human-associated habitat; material: faeces | place: United Kingdom | collected 2010/2012 ...
GAAAAACGAAAACTTTGATGGTGTGATCTATATGCCTTGCCTAGAATCAAATGGATTTCTTCCGGAACTGCCTGTAGAGACACCGGATCTGATCTATATGGGTTCCACCTCCGAGCGCAATCAGGAAAAGATCATCACGCAGCTGCGCCCTTACCGCGTTCGGCTGCAGGAACTGATCGCCTCCGGTGTCCCCATGCTCTTTACCGGAAATGCCGGAGAGATCCTCTTTACTGAAATCGAAAACTGGGACGGACGCAAGATTCCCGGTCTGGACCTGCTCCCCTTTACCGCCAAACGTTCGCAATATACTCGTTACAACGGCCTTGTACTCGGAAGCTTCCAGGAAAAGTTCGACACTCTGGGATTTCAGAGCACCTTCACCTCCTGGTACGGGGACAATTCTTCCTGTCCTTTTGTCCGCTGCCAAAAAGGCCGCGGCCTGAACGCTGATTCCCACCTGGAGGGAATTGTACAGGAGCATCTGATGGTTACCTCTCAGCTGGGCCCCATCCTGGTCAACAATCCGGATCTGACCCGCTATCTTCTGGATACGATGGGCGCGGCAGACTCCCCTGTCGCTTTTGAAAAGGAGATCCGTGAGGCTTATGCCGTACGGATGCAGGAATTCCAGAACCCTAAGACCAAATTTGCGCTGTAAAAGATAAGGCCTGTCTCACAGTTCAACGTGAGACAGGCCTTATTATTTTGTCTTATATTTATTAGTGCTTCTGAAAATATCCCTTGGTCTCCCGCACGACGACGCCGTTGAGCGCCAAAAGCGCGATCAGATTGGGGAACGCCATCAGAGCATTGAAGATATCCGCGATATTCCATACCGCCGCTACAGTCATATAGGGGCCGATAAAGACGCAGAATATGTACAGATACCGATAGATCTTCACTGCTTTTTTATTTCCGTTGAACAGGTATTCCAGGCAGCGCTCACCATAATAATCCCATCCGAGGATCGTTGTAAATGCAAAGAATACCAGACATAACATCAGTGAAAAAGTAGCAATGAATCCCGGGAACGGCAGTCCCTTCTGGAATGCATCCATTGTAATTGCAACACCTTCCAGCTTTGGATCAAGCCATGATCCTGCGATTACGATAGAAAGTCCTGTCATCGTACAGATTACAATCGTATCAATAAATGTTCCCGTCATTGAAACGAGTCCCTGACGAACCGGATCTTTTGTTCTTGCTGCTGCGGCTGCGATCGGGGCACTACCAAGACCGGATTCATTGGAAAAGATTCCTCTTGCCACACCTTTCTGCATGGCTACGATCATACTTCCCATAACTCCGCCTGCCAACGCACTTCCGTTAAATGCACTGCTGATAATTTCAGCAAATGCTCCCGGCACTGCCTTGATATTTGTAAATACAATAATCAGACAGAGTACCACATATAAAACCGCCATAAACGGTACTACAACTTCCGAAACTTTTGAAATTCTCTTAATACCACCAATAACAACCAGTCCTACAAAAACTGTCAGCAGGATTCCTGCGATCACAGTTGCGATGGAATAATCATTTCCCAATACAGTTACCGTATGTGCCATATCCGGATCAAAGAAATTCTTTACCGCTGATGCAATACTGTTCACCTGGGTAAATGTTCCGATTCCGAACAGACCTACACCTGCTCCGAAAAATGCAAAGATCTTGGCAAGCCATTTCCATTTCTTTCCCATTCCATTTTCAATATAATAGAAAGGTCCACCCAGAACATGACCGTCTTGATCGATCGTGCGGTATTTGATTGCAAGAAGACCTTCTGAATACTTTGTCGCCATTCCGAAAAATGCGGCAACAACCATCCAGAATAATGCTCCCGGGCCACCTGCTGCGATCGCAGTCGCAACACCTGCGATATTTCCCGTTCCGATGGTCGCAGACAATGCAGTACAAAGTGCTCCAAAACTGGTCACTTCTCCATGTCCGTCTTCTTCATCCTGAAACATAAATTTGAAAGCTTTTCCGAGATGCCGGACCTGAACTCCGCCAAGCCTGACTGTTAATAAGATACCTGTTACCATGATGAGGCAGATCAATGGCAGACCCCACACGGCATCATCAATTACTTTGATGAGTTCGTTGATTTGTGCAAACATTCCTTTATTCCTCCATCCTTTTGCCTGAGAGACTCGCAGTTCCTGCCCTCCCGCCCCTGCCGGGAACTTCTTTTTTCAAAGTAGCAGCACTGCTTACACCTTCGGCGCTCTTTTTAAAGAGACTCTCCTGAGTATTTCTCTTTTGTGCTTTAGCACAACAAAGTACAGTTTAGCACGATATTCTGACTATTGCAATATTTTCAGAATATCTTTGGACATTTTTCTTATAATTCTTTCTAATCGTCACTCATCAGTTTCATTTCACTGTATTTTTATCCCAGTGCCACATCCAGGATCATCATCAGGACAAATCCGGCTGCCACCCCGATCGTACTGATATTGGAGTGTTCCCCCGACTGTGCTTCTGGAATCAGTTCTTCTACCACAACATAGATCATCGCCCCTGCTGCAAATGACAGCAGATAGGGAAGAAGCGGTACAACCAGCCCCGTCAGCAAAATCGTCAAAAATGCTCCGACCGGTTCCACGATCCCGGAAAGTGTCCCGTATACAAATGCTCTGGTTTTTGAGATTTCCTGACTTTGCAGTGGCATGGAAATGATTGCCCCTTCCGGAAAATTCTGAATTGCAATACCGATCGCCAGGGCAAATGCTCCCGTCATCGACATCGTTGTATTTTCCGTCAGAACTCCTGCAAAAGTCACTCCGACCGCCATTCCCTCGGGAATATTGTGCAGCGTGACGGCAAGCATCATCATTGTGGTGCGGTGCAGTCGGCTTTTCGGGCCTTCCGCCTGTTCGCTGCTGCGGTGCAGGTGGGGGATGGTGTGGTCAAGCAAAAGCAGGAACAAAACGCCTGCCCAAAACCCGACCGCTGCCGGCAGAAACGAGAGATTGCCGAGCGCTGCGGATTGCTCTATGGCGGGGATTAATAAGCTCCATACCGAAGCCGCCACCATCACACCTGCCGCAAAGCCGGTTAGGCTGCGCTGTACGCGATCGCTGAGCGATTTTTTCATGAAGAACACGCACGCTGCGCCGAGCGAGGTGCCAAGAAACGGAATCAATATACCGTAAAATGTTTCCATATGTATCCTCCGTATGCAGTGAAATCGAATAAGTTAGTTTTGGCTAACTTTCGAGTATAGCATACATGAAATTAAAGCAGAAGTCAACCGTGAACCGAGAAATTCTGTTTTGGCGCATAAAAGATCACCTGCAAGAAAATAGGGCGAAAAGACCAAATAGAGCGAAAATTTAACTTTTATTTTTGAATTCGAGTTAGAAGTTGCTAACTTTTAATACCATGCCGCACGCGGGCAACGGCCTCTTTTCCCGCAGTCAGAACATAATGTTAGGGGGCGCGTATCATGCGTGACGCGATACAACAAGAAGAGCAAAACACGATGCTGCTTGCGGAAAGTGACGGCTGTGCCGTGTGGCAGCTGCGCAACGAGACGGGCGAGGGCACTGTGACATGCTATACCATTTTTCCGGGTGTGGAGCTTCGGTTTCGAGATCTGCACATGACGCACTGCGTATGCGGAAAGACCGACGACCGTATGCGGCTCACGATCGAGCACTGCCGCGAAGGGCGCATGGCCTACGCGTTGGGAGAAGGCGCTTTTTCCTATGTGAGCGCCGGTGAGATGAAGCTTGAAAACGGCGCGTCATGCTCGCAGAAGCTCGACTTGCCCTCCGGCCATTACCATGGACTCGTGGTCACGCTCGACCCGGAGCAGGCCTCGCGTTCCCTGCCGAACGTCATGGCGGGCTTTTCCGTTACCCCGGCGGCGATTCTGCGCCGCTTTGCGCTGAACAAAATGCCTAAGGTCATTGCGTGCACGGAGCGGGTCGCGCACATCTTTGAGGAAATGTACCGCGTGCCGGAAAAAGCACGTATTTCCTATTTTCAAATCAAAATACTGGAGCTGCTGCTCGCGCTCGACAGCATGACGCCGCCGAAGGAAAACGCGGCGCATCCGTACTTTTATAAGACGCAGCTTGAAAAAACCAAGGCCGTGCGCGATTTTCTCGCCGAGCATATCTCCGAAAACTTCACGCAGGAAGAGCTTTCTGCACGATTCGATTTTGCGCTGACACCGATGAAGACCTGCTTTAAGGCGACGTACGGCACATCCATCGGCGCGTGGCTCACCGATTACCGCATGAATTACGCGGCGGAAATTTTGTTGCGTGAAAAACGCCGGAACATTGCCGAGATTGCCGCACAGGTCGGATACGACAGCGCCAGTAAGTTTGCGGCGGCGTTCAAAAAAGTAAAGCACATGACGCCCGCTGAATACCGCAGCGCGTTGCGATAAATCCAAAATAAAGCAGCGAAGTTCCAATATAACGGTGCTTCACTGTTTTTAAAATCTCAGAAAAGTATCACTTGCAACCTTTTCCCTTGTGTGGTAGAATAACGGTAAAATCAAAACGACTTCGAAAAACATGAAGGAGCGTGCCCGTATGGATGCTTTGCAAAACCTTTTTAATCGCAGAAGCGTGCGGGATTTCACCGCACAGCCCATTGAAGAAGAGAAGCTGCACCGGATTTTAGAGGCCGGTATGAGCGGTCCTTGCTGCGTGAATGCGCGCGATTGGTCGTTCATCGTCGTCACCGACCGCGAAAAGCTGCTTGAAATGGCAGAGGCGAACGGTAGACCGGCACAGCCGCTGAAAAAGGCTGCGGCCGCCATTCTGATCTGTGGTGATCTCGAGCGCGCCTTTCCACCCGCGAAGGACTATTGGGTCATCGACGGCGCCATTGCCGCGCAGAATATGACGCTTTGCGCCGATGCACTCGGCCTCGGCTCTGTGTGGCTCGGCACATGGCCGCAGATGGATCGCGTAGAAAAGCAAGCCGCACTGTTTAACCTGCCGGAGACCATCGTGCCGCATTCCATTCTTGCACTCGGCTATCCCGCAGAGGAGAATAAAGAACCGCGTGAAAGCCGCTACGAAGAAAACCGCGTGCATTTCGAAAAGTGGTAATAAAGGACGTTGCCCCGGTGGGCAGCGTCCTTTTCTCATACATTGTTGTGCAGTGTGCCGAGTTGATAAAACGCCACGGCGCTTGCGGCGGCAACGTTCAGCGAGTCCACACCGTGCGACATGGGAATCTTCACCGTGTAGTCGCAATGCTCGATCGTCGTGTTTGCAAGGCCGTCACCCTCGGTGCCAAGCACAACGGCGAGCTTCGGCTCTTTCTCCAAACGCGGGTCAGAGAGGGGAAGCGTGTCGTCGCGCAGCGCCATGGCGGCCGTCTTAAAGCCGAGACTGTGCAGTGTATCCTGCCACGAAACGTCTTCGGGCAGATACGTCCACGGCACCTGAAATACCGTGCCCATGCTCACGCGGCTCGCGCGGCGATACAGCGGGTCGCTGCCGGCGGCGGTCAATAAAACAGCGTCCATGCCGAGCGCTGCCGCACTGCGGAAGATTGCGCCGATGTTCGTGGGGTTCATCACATTTTCGAGCACGGCAATGCGGCGCGCATTTGTGCAAATCTCCGCAACGCTTTTCAAAGCCGGGCGGCGCATCGCACAGAGCATGCCGCGGGTTAGTTTAAAGCCCGTCAGTTGTGTTAAAACGTCCAGCTCCGCCGTGTAAACGGGAATGTCTTCGGGGCAGCGAGACAGAATTTCTGCAGCCTTGCCCTCCACATGCTTCGTTTCCATTAAAAAAGAGAGCGGCACGCAGCCGCCGTCTAAGGCGCGGCCGATAACGAGCGGGCTTTCCGCAATGAACATTGCGTTTGCGGGGTCGGCGCGGTTGACAAGCTGGTTTTCCGTAAGCCGCGCAAAAACGTCCAGCTCCGGCGCGGAAAAGGACGTGATGGGAATGATGTTTGCCATAAAAACACACTTTCAATTATTTAATATTGAAGCTATCTAAGCTAAAGTAAAGCGAATGCATAAAGTTTTGCGCAAGCTTTTTCAAGAAGCTTAAACCGAACGCACGCGTTCGGTTGCGGTTTTTTAGGGCAGCGCCCTAAATCGCCGTCCGCAGACGACGAAATCTTTTTGTCTATCCAAAAATCAGGAAGGGAAGCAAAACAGTCCGGTGGGCTGTTTTGCTCGGGGAACCCAATTAGGGGGTTCCCGAACGATGAGCAGAGCGAGGCGTTAAAAAGCTGCAAAGCGCAAACCCGCCCCATATTCCCCAATATTTTATCACACCGCAAAGCAGAAAATCAAGTAGATAGGGTAGGGAGAACACCGCTTATAAAGAAAACCGCTCAAAAACGTAAAATTTTCATGAAATATCATTGACAAAGTATACAACAAAGAGTAAAATACCCAGTGTATGAGGCGTTTACAGTTTATTCACAACGTCTCAAAATATTTCAGATCATCTGCGGCAGATCGCAGATACAGGAGGAAACACACATGAAAAAGGTATTGAGCATTGTTCTGGCGCTCGCGCTTCTCTGCGTCACCTTCGCAGCATGCGCAGGCAACGGAACCTCTTCCACAAGCTCTGCCTCTGAGGAATCCAGTGCTGTCAGCTCTGAATCCTCTGCAGAAGCATCCGAGTCTTCCGCGTCTTCCGAGGAAAGCACTTCCACGGAAAAGACCAAGATCGGCATTCTTGCACCGGCTGTTACCCACGGTTGGGTCGCAGGCGTTGCATATTACGCTGAGCAGCGCTGCAAAGAGCTGAGCGACACTGTCGACTACAAGCTCTACACCAGCAACAACGCTGAGGAAATGACTTCTCAGATCGACGACCTCAAGTCCTGGGGCGCAGAAGCTATCGTTGCTTTCCCGCAGTGGGAAGGCATGGAAGTGCCGATTCAGGAAGCAATCGATGAGGGCATCGTCGTTGTAAACTTCGATATCGAGATCGCAGCGGACGGCGTTTACCGTGTATCCGGCGATAACGAATCCATGGGCGTTGAAGGCGCTAAGTACATTGTCGATAAAATCGGCACCACCGGCAAAGTCGTCGTTCTCGACGTTCCGACCTCCGGTTCCGTTGCAGAGCTCCGCAAGAAGGGCTTCCTCGACACCATGAAGGAAATTGCTCCGGATATGGAGATTGTTGAGTATGCTACGAAGTTCACCCGTGAAGACGGTCAGGCTGACTTCGCCGATATCCTCACCAGCAACGATCACATCGACGCTGTTTACTCCATGGACGACGAGACTTCCATCGGTGTTCTGCAGGCTATTTCCGAAGCAAACCGTGACGACATTAAGGTCATCACCGGTGGCGGCGGCTGCCAGGAGTACTTCAACATGATGAAGGAAAACGAGAACATTTGGATTGAGTCTTCTCTTTACAGCCCGCTGATGGTCAAGGACGCTGTTGATATGGCACTTGACGTTCTCGCAGGCAAGGACGTAGAGCCGGTCAAGATTATCTCGACGACAGTTGTTGACAGAGACAACGTTGACGAGTACCTCGACCCGGAGAACACCGTTTACTAATTTAAAAGTTCTGCAAAGGGGCTGTTGCGCAAGCAGCAGCCTTTTTTGTTAAAAGGGGATAGCCGTCTTCTATGGGCGGCAGATCTCCTATTTGTACGCCATACAGAAAGGAAAGTGTATGTATGACACTTGAAATGAAGGGGATCTACAAATCCTTCGGTGCAAACGATGTTCTGCGGGACGTTTCGTTTACCTTAAACGGCGGCGAGATCTGCGCGCTGCTCGGTGAAAACGGCGCCGGAAAATCTACCCTGATGAATATTCTCGGCGGCGTCCATCATGCGGATCAGGGCCAGATCCTGTTGGACGGCAAGCGTGTTGCGTTTCAAACGCCGGCGGATTCCCTGAAGCATGGCATTGCTTTTATCCATCAGGAATTAAACCTTGTAAATGATCTTGCCATTTACGAGAATATGTTTATCGGCCACGAGCTGCGGAAGAAGAACCGTTTTCTGGATTCCGCCGCGATGATTGCGAAAACGAACGAAGTTTTCAAAAAAATGGACCTTGACCTCGACCCGCGTATCATGGTGCGCGACCTCGATGCTTCCTATAAGCAGATTGTCGAGATTGCCCGCGCACTTTTGATGGAGGCTTCCATCATCATCATGGACGAGCCGACCACTTCGCTTACGGAGCCGGAAATTCGCCGTGTGTTCGATATGATGAATACGCTGAGAAAGAGCGGCGTAGGCATTGTGTTCATTTCTCATAAGCTGCGCGAGGTCATGGAGATTTGCACACGTTACACAGTGCTGCGAGACGGCAATATGGTTTCCTCCGGCCTTGTCTCGGAGACCTCTGTCGATATGCTGGCGCGCGACATGGTCGGCCACGATGTGCGCACACAGTCGCTCCGCCGTGAGAAAAAGATCGGTAATGTTATTTTAAGCGGCAAGGGTATGACGTTGGAGCCGCATTTCAGAAACGTCAGCTTTGAAGTGCACGCCGGCGAGGTGCTCGGTTTCACGGGTCTTTTGGGCGACGGCAGAAGTGAGCTGTTTCAGGCGGTTTTCGGCGCAATACACGGGGCTTCCGGCACGGTAGAAGTCGAGGGCAAGCCCGTGCATATCCGCACTACGGGGCAGGCGCTCAAGGCCGGCGTCGGCTATGTGCCGCGCAACCGCAAGGAAAACGGCATCATCAAGGATATGAGTATTCTTGAAAACGGCACGGTCGTCACATGGCCCAGAGACAGCAAGATGGGCTTTCTGCACTCGAAGAAGATTGAAAAGGATTTTGATGATCTCGAAAAGGAGCTGCACATCAAGCTCGGCTCCGCAAAAGATCTCATCGGCAGCCTTTCCGGCGGCAACCAGCAGAAGGTGGTGCTGGCAAAGTGGCTGGATGCAAACCCAAAGGTGCTTGTGTTCGATAATCCCACACAGGGCGTGGACGTAGGTGCTAAGGAGGAAATCTACGATATTATCCTGAAGCTCGCAGAGGCGGGCGTCGCCGTCATTGTGCTTTCCAGCGAGGCCCAGGAGATTATCCGCGTGTGCGACCGCACCGTCGTGATGTTCCACGGCAGCGTGCAGGGCGAGCTTGTCGGCGATGAAATGAATGAGCAGGCCATCATGCGCCTTGCAACAGGGGGACAGGTATAATGAACGAAAAAACAAACAAAAAGGGCTTTGGCGCATGGTTCCGCGATAATTGGAAGAATAATGCGCTGTTTTCCACAGGCATTGCACTGATCGTCATGGTTATTCTGCAGACGCTCGCGCTCGGCTTTAATTACGCAAGCTTCGGCGAATGGTTCGGCGCATGGATTAACAACTGGATGAACATTCTCCGTAACAACTCCAGCGTCGGTATCATCGCGCTCGGCATGACGTTCGTCATTATCTCCGGCGGCATTGATCTTGCCGTCGGCTCCACGCTCGTCGCGGTCGGCGCCATTACCATGACGCTTATCGACGCCGCAAACGGCGGCTGGCTCGGCGCGATCGGCCTTACCGGCGCACCTGCGTACATAGTTGCCATTCTGATTTCCGTCGCGGCCGGCATCATTTTCGGCGGCCTCAACGGCCTCATGGTCACTGCGGGCAAGATTCCGCCGTTCATCGCAACGCTCGGTGCCATGAAGATTCTGCGCAGCGTGACGCAGCAGTTCATGCAGTCCAGTTCGCCGAAGGTTCCGACGGGTTTTCAGCAGATCGCCCGTGTGAAGGTCGGCGGCCAGATGTTTATGCCGATCCTCTATTGGCTCCTCATCGCGCTCGTGCTGTACATCGTCTCTAAGAAGACCGTGTTCGGGCGCCACGTGTTCGCGGTCGGCTCCAACGAGAAGACGTCCCGTCTTTCCGGCATCAACGTCAATCGTGTAAAGCTCGGCGTATATGCGCTGATGGGCGCGGTTGTCGCTATCGCGGCCGTATTGCAGGTCTCCCGCATCGGCGCTATGGACCCGGCAAACGCCGGCAGCGGCTATGAACTCGATTCCATCGCGGCGGTCATCGTCGGCGGCACCAGCATGTCCGGCGGCAAGGGCTCCGTTGTGGGTACTGTATTCGGTATGCTCATCATCGCCGTTATGAACAACCTCCTCAATCTCCTCGGCGTTCCGCCGTTCCTGCGCGAAGCTTTCAAGGGCGCGATCATCATCGCCGCCGTCCTGCTCCAGCGCAAATCTTCCGATAACTGAACATAAACGGTATTTTGTAAGACCTTGTCGTAAGAAATCGCGAAAAGGTCTTACTTTTTTTCATAAAATAACGCGAAACAGCCTGATATTTTCAAATAGGGTTGATTTTTTGCGCCGTATATTCTATAATATACAAAGAAATAAAAATCCTTTCATGGATCATGGAGGCTGAATTTATGTTAGTATCTGCAAAGGAAATGCTGGACAAGGCTAAGGCAGGCAAATACGCTGTCGGTCAGTTCAACATCAATAACCTCGAATGGACAAAGGCTATCCTGCTCACGGCTCAGGAGAACAACTCCCCGGTCATCCTCGGTGTTTCCGAGGGCGCAGGCAAGTACATGTGCGGCTACAACACCGTAGTTGGCATGGTAAACGGCATGCTGGAGACCCTGAAGATCACGGTTCCGGTTGCTCTGCACCTCGACCACGGCTCCTACGAAGGCGCTAAGGCTTGCATCGAAGCAGGCTTCTCTTCCATCATGTTCGACGGTTCCCACTATCCGATCGAAGAGAACATCGCAAAGACCACCGAGCTCATCGGCATCGCTCATGCAAAGGGCATCTCCGTTGAGGCTGAGGTCGGCGCAATCGGCGGCGAGGAAGACGGCGTTATCGGCGGCGGCGAAGTTGCAGACCCGAAGGAATGCAAAATGATTGCTGACCTCGGCGTCGACATGCTCGCAGCAGGCATCGGCAACATCCACGGCAAGTACCCGGCAAACTGGAAGGGCCTGAACTTCGACGTTCTCGCTGAGATTCAGAAGCTCACCGGCACCATGCCGCTCGTTCTCCATGGCGGTACGGGCATCCCGGCCGACATGATCAAGGAAGCAATCTCCCTTGGCGTTTCCAAAATCAACGTCAACACCGAGTGCCAGCTCTCCTTCGCAGATGCTACGAGAAAGTACATCGAAGCAGGCAAGGATCTCGAGGGCAAGGGCTTCGACCCGAGAAAGCTCCTCGCTCCGGGCTTTGAGGCGATTAAGGCTACCGTTAAGGAAAAGATGGAGCTCTTCGGTTCCATCGACAAGGCTTAATTTCAGCTTAAATCGAATTACAGAGAACGCTCCTATGACTGGGGCGTTCTTTTTTTGCCCGAATATATGCCGGAAAAGAAAAGCAAAATTTTCCTTACAACTTTATTAAAATTGCGGCCCTTACAGCTTTCCGACAGTTTCTTCGCGCTTTCGGGTGCGTACACACCTTGAAAGCACAGGCAAAATGTGGTATACTGTGTTCGGTGAAAAGAATTTTTCGGGGATGTTGTATAAAAATGCACCGCATTCCGAAGCGGAGATCGAGAGGAAGCTGAGCGCATGGGAGAGACCAAATTATATTGCATGAGATGCTTTGAAGCAATGGAGGACAGCAGCAATACCTGTCCGCACTGCGGCTGGCACAACGGCGAGCAAGTGAAAAACGCGCTGCCGTACGGCACATTGCTCGGTGAAAAATACCTTGTGGGACAGGCCGTGCACGTCAACGGCGCGGGTATTACATACGCCGCGTTGGAAGCCAAAACGGCGCAGAAGGTAGAGGTGCGTGAGTTTTATCCGCATACCATCGCTGTGCGCGGCGAGACCGGCGCGTCCGTACTGCCGGTCAGCGGAGCAGAACTCAAGTTCAGCGACTATTTAAGCGAGTTCGAGCGCTATGCGCAGAAGCTCCTGCGTGTTTCCGATACAAAACACATTCAGCGCGCCATCGATACGTTTTCGCAGAACAACACGCAGTACATCGTGTTCTCGTTCACAGAGTCCGTTTCCCTGCGACAGTACGTGGAGGAGCACGGCGTTCTAAGCTGGGCGCAGTGCGAACAGTTCTTTTACCCGGTCATTCACACGCTCGGCACCATTCATGCGCAGAACGTCGAGCACCTCGGTATCTCGCCGAACACGCTGCGCATCACAAAAGACGATAAAATGATCGTTACGGGCTTTGACATACAGTCTGTGCGCCGCGCCGGCACCGACCTCATTGAGGATATTTTCCCCGGCTGCTGGGCGCTGGAGCAGTACTCCAAAACGAAAATCTGTGATGAGGTCACGGACGTTTACGGCCTGTGCGCATCGTTGCTGTTTGCGCTCACGGGCGCTGCGCCCATGGAAGCGCCGAAGCGCAAGCAGGACCCGCGCCTGATGATCTCCAAAAATATCCTAAAGCAGCTGCCGGAGCAGGTTATTCCGGCTATTGCAAACGGCCTACAGGTTGATCCCTCTCGCCGCACGTCAAGCTTCTCGCGCTTTTCCGCAGAGCTTGCCGCTGAGCCGACCGTTGTGGAAAAATTCGTCGAGACCGAAACGGTGCGCTCGCTGCCGAGCGGTTCCGGCCGCACGCCGAGCAAGCGTCGCGTGCCTACTTTCCTGTGGCTTGTCGCGTCATTCGTGTTTACACTCGTCGTCATCTTTGCCGTGACGAGCGTGTGGTTCAAAGACAGCCCGTTCTCGCCGCAAAGCATCGTTGCGTTCATCAAAGATTTGGGCGTTGTCGAAGAAAAGCAAACGCTTGAGGTGCCGAACCTTGTCGGTATGGATTACGACAAGCTGCTCTCCTTAACAGAAAAGGACAAAAAATATAAATTCGAGCTTGAAATTTGTGAGGGAACATTCAGCGATACATTGCCGGAGGGGCAAATCACCGGACAATATCCGCTCGCGGGTGAGATTATTGAGGCCGGCAGCACGGTAAAGATTGCTGTATGCAAAGGCCCGCAGTTGCGTACGCTACCGGATATCGAAGGCATGACTGCCGACGAAGCCGTAACGGCTTTAAAAGCCCTCGGTTTCGAGCCGGTGCAGGTCGCCGAAGTCAACGATCATGTGAAGGTTGGCTGCGTCATCGGTTATCAGTCCGACAGCCCCGGCGATGCGCTTGCACACGGCGCCGTTGTGGGCATCCTCGTCAGCGCGGAAAGCAGCGGGGAAGACGGCGAGTAAAATTGGATAGAAAGCAATACACCCGCAGGCGGTTCGTTCCTGCGGGTGTATTTCTATAGAAGCATCAATGGAGGAAAACGTTGAGTTATTTGTACATCGCCATGTATTCGCCGTGTGCCTCGATGAGGTCGTCGCACATCTTCACGATGTCGTCGATGGAAAGCTCGGCTGCGGTGTGCGGATCCAGCATAGCGGCGCGGTAGATGTCCTCGCGCTTTCTGGTGCGTGCCGCTTCGATTGTCATCAGCTGTGCGTTGATGTTTGTCATGTTCATTGCGGCAAGCTGTACCGGCAGGCGGCCAACGTGGCACGGATTTACGCCCATCTTGTCCACAAGGCACGGTACCTCAACGCACGCATCGGCGGGCAGGTTATCGATAAGGCCGGTGTTCAGTACGTTGCCGCCAATCTTATACGGGTTGCCGGTGACCATAGCTTCCATAATGTAGGAGGCATATTCGCTGGAACGGGTGTGCTCCACTTTGCCGTCCTTCAAAATGCTTTCTTTTTCTTCCTTCCAGCCCTTGATCTGGTTGATGCAGCGGCGCGGGTATTCGTCCAGCGGAATGTTGAACTGTTCAATAAGCTCCGGGTAACGGGACTTGATGAAGAGCGGATTGTATTCCGCGTTATGCTCGCTGGATTCGGTGCAGTAGTAGCCGAGGCGGCGAATGTACTCATAGCGCACCATATCTTTGTGCTTTTCGGTCGCATTCTTTTCTGCGGCGCGGCGCTTGATTTCGGGATAGAGGTCGTTGCCGTCCTTGTCTTCAATCTTCAAAAGCCAGCCCATGTGGTTGATGCCGGCGATGAGCTCGCGTCGGCCTTCAACCTTATCTTCCATGCCAAGGGCCTTTAGGAGCTCCTTAGAGCAGACCTGCACGCTGTGGCAGAGACCGACGGTCTTTACGTTCGTATAGCGCTGCATGTAGCCGGAAAGCATTGCCATCGGGTTTGTGTAATTGAGGAACCATGCGTTCGGGCAAACTTCTTCCATATCGCGGGCAAAATCTTCCAAAACAGGAATGGTGCGCAGCGCACGCATGATGCCGCCAATGCCCATCGTATCGGCAATCGTCTGGCGCAGACCGTACTTCTTCGGCACCTCGAAATCGATGATTGTGCACGGGTCGTAGAAGCCGACCTGAATGGCGTTTACGACGAAGTCCGCGCCGCGCAGCGCTTCTTTGCGGTTCTCAACGCCGCAATAGGTCTTCAGTGTCGCCTTGCCGCCGTTCGTATTCTTGTTGATAGCGCTGAGAATGATGTAAGACTCTTCCAAACGCT
>ERZ827168.3937-NODE-3937-length-14353-cov-3.807875_pt1 | contig 14353 bp, 9 predicted proteins | sample MGYA00519868_ERZ827168 | MGnify/ENA primary metagenome ERZ827168 (study PRJEB31778, sample SAMEA3449271) | human gut metagenome | biome: human gut; feature: human-associated habitat; material: faeces | place: United Kingdom | collected 2010/2012 ...
GGGAGAAGAGCCTTTTTCCAGCTTTCCGGCAGGTAGCTCAAGCACAACCTCGTGGTAAGGGTAACGGTACTGCTTTACAAAATAAAGCTGATTTTTTTCATTAAGGGCCGCAACGCACACGCCGCCCGGGTGGTTTACTACCTCTCGCGACGACTTATGACCGTTTGGAAGCTCAATTTGGTCCAGTGTTACATGAATAACTCTGCCGTCAAAAATTTTTTCACTGCTAAGTGTTTTTTCGTAAAGTTCCATTATATATCTCCGTTCTTATTATATATTTTACTTTTTCAGCATAGCTTATAAGGGAGTGATTAATTTGAATATAACAGAAGCCCTTAATTCTATGCCCTGTGACCAATACCTAAGACATCGCCTTTGCGAATATATTATTGACAAATATTTTTTCATCAGCTGTGCTCCTATCGGCAAAAGCGTGCTTGGCCGCACTATAGAATGCTATACTATAGGAAACAAGCCTAAAAAAGCACTGTTGTGCGGGGCGTTTCACGGTATGGAATGGATAACAGCCTCGTTGCTGTATACCTTTATTATAAATATCAGCGAGGCAATAATCAACCATAAACCGCTGGCAAATAAAAAAATATGGGAGCTTTTAAGCGAAAGGTCGCTGTGTGTAATACCCTGTGTAAACCCTGACGGCGTTGAAATAAGCATAAACGGCAGCGGCTCTGCCGGCGAACTACGGGATTATATAGAGCTTGTAAGCGGCGGCGACACACTGCACTGGCAAAGCAACGCACTGGGCGTAGACCTAAACCACAACTTTAACGCCGACTGGGAGAGTGTAAAGAAAAAAGAAATTGCACTGGGAATAACCTCCCCGTCAAAAACAAGATACGGCGGAGAACGCCCCGAAAGCGAGGCGGAAACCATAGTGCTGACAAAATTTTGCCGAAGCGGCAAAATTTGCAGTGCCATCGCCTTTCACAGTCAAGGTGAGGAAATATACTGGGATTTTGGCTGCAGAACACCGAAATGCAGTCTTGAGCTTGCACAGGATATGGCAGAGCTTAGCGGCTACACCGTGGCACAGCCCGAGAGCATAGCAACAGGCGGCGGTTTTAAGGACTGGGTAATAGAGGAACTGGGAGTGCCTGCCTTTACAGTAGAGGTGGGAAAAGGTGAGAATCCTCTTGACATAAGCCAGCTTTCAGACATATACAGCAAGACCGAGGGTATTATGGTAAAATCCCTTATAATGTAGCCGCTCGACTTCCTAACTACAATATATGACAATAATGCAACCTATTTGTTATTGTTTTGTTGTTGCCTCCCTTTGCACTATATGGTAAAATTTATCTGTAAGAGATAGTGTAGGTTAGGGATAGTTTCACAAAATTTTGAATATTACTTTGTTAACTTTATATTTGGACTCCTCCGGTAAAAAACTACAGCTGTCACTGTAGTTTTTTATCATTTACGGGATTCTTTTTTTATTTATGCTTTTCTATAGGGCTGTTCTGCCTTGCTACAGCATAAACGGCATATTTTGCTGTGCAAGGCTGTAAAAAAGCTAAAGCATACAAAAGCCGGCAAAGTTAAAAGCTAAAGGAAATTTTACAATTTAAGGGGGATTTTATTTGAAAAAAATAATATGTCTTAGCTTTTCTTTTTTAATGGTTATTATATCGGTGGTTAATTTCCTTAATTATTCCAACGCAAGCAGTGTGTCAATTTTTAAGGGGTTAGACAGTGTTTATGTGGAAAAACCGGAGGGAATTAAAAATAGAGCTTTTGTAAAACAGATTGAAAAAATTGCCGAAGAGCTTAACATAGATATTGCCTACCAGGTTTTGAGCGACAATGCAAAAACAATGAATATCTATAAAACCAATAATACAGACGATTTCCTAAATATTAATCTTCAAGGGGAATCGCAAAAGCTTGCAAAAAATCAATGTATTTCTACATTACCAAAGGTTGACGGATACGAGGTTATACCGCTGTACATATCCACATTTGTCAGAAACACCACTGTTTATCCTATAGAAAATTGTGATTATACCTGTCTTGCGGTAAACACCATTATAGTCAGCGAAAACGATGAGGGGATTTTTTTAACTGAACTGGAAAATGCCGGAATTGAGTTAGATGAATCATCAGCTCCGGTTGCAATTTTTGAAAATATTTACGATGAAGCTGCATATACCGTTTGTCCTTTATTGGTTGTAGTATTTTCTTACTTGTTATTCTCATTACTATTGTACTTATTAATATTGTATTTATTATCAATAAAACTAGGCTTCTTCTTGTTATTCCTAATATTTCTTTTATTTGCTCTTTATTTTCAAAATTAACTTGTATTAAACTATTAAGCGTTTCTTTATTTACAAATATATAAAATCCAACTAATGAAATAAACATTACAATTATTATACATATTATCAAATCTATTACTAAATTTCTTTGTAATGATTTTCTTTTTCCAAAAATTCTTTCAAACATTTTTAACCCTTCTCATGTATTATAGCTTTATATCCTATTCCTCTAATTGTTACAATTTCAAACTCATCTACATCTTTCATTTTTTCTCTTATTCTTTTTATGTGTACATCTACTGTTCTATAATCTGAATCACTTTCTAGTCCCCATACTTCTTCTATTAATTCTTGTCTTGTGAATATCGTGTTTGGCGTGCTTAACAGTTTATATAATAGATAAAATTCTTTTTGTGCTAAATTATAGACTTTATCTTTTTTTATAACACTTAATTGATTATAATTTAACAATAAATCACCTATTTGTATTTTCTTTTCACTTGCACTTTTGCTTCTTCGTAATAATACTTGTATTCTTAAAAGCATTTCTTCTATATCTATAGGTTTTACCATATAATCATCTGCCCCAAGTAAAAATCCTTCTTTTTTATCTTCAATTTCACTTTTAGCAGTAATTATCAATATTGGAACATCATATTTTGCTTCTCTTAATGATTTTATTAATTCATATCCATCCATTTTAGGCATCATTATATCACTTACAATTAAGTCAATATAACTTTGATCTAACACATTTAATGCTTCTTCTCCATTTGTTGCTTCATAAGTGTTATATTTATTTCTTTGTAAATATGTTGTTATTAATTTTCTTAAATTTTTATCATCTTCTACTACCAATATATTAAACATGTTATCACCCCTTTAATTATATAATATCTAAAAATATAATTCAACAAATATCTTAAAATATAAGTTTTTTATTCCATTCCTCGGCTTATTACGAAATTTAAGAAATTCTACTTTATTTTATGGCACCCTTCCACTAAAAGTGAACTCTTTCCATAAAATGCAAAGAATTTCTAAAATTTCTTCATGCACATTCGTCATTTCATGCAAAACTTATATTTTAAGATTATTAATTATTTTCTAATTTTGTTTATTATTATCTTCAACTATATATTCTTGTTTTGATGTTGCTTCTTGTTTTTTTACAGCATCAATAATCATAACAAATTTTGAATTTGATTCAACACCATCTTCAACCATTGTAAAACTATTATAAGATTTTGCTAAATCTGTCAATTTTTCAGCTCTTGTTGTTAAATCTTTTAAATCTCCATTTACAAAATTACAGATTTTTTGAATTCCTTCTTCATTAAATGTTGTAATTCCATCAGCTAATGTTGTTGCACCATCATTTATTGTTTGTGCACCTTCTGTTAATTGTGTATTTGCTTGTAATAATTGTGCTGAACTATTATCTAATGTGTTTAATCCATCTTTCATTTGGCTAGAACCATCTTTTAATGTGTTTGTTGCTTGTGCTAATTTTGTTGTTCCTTGATATATTGTATTAGCACCTTGACTTAATTCACCTGTTTTTTCTGCAAGTACTGCTGTTCCACCTTTTATTTGTGTAACTCCACTTGTTAATGAATCTGTTCCTGCACTTAATTTTGTTAATCCTGTTTTTACTTGTGTCAATCCAGCTTTTAATTCATTTATTGCAGATAAATCTGTTGCTTTTAATGTTGCAATTGTTTGTTCTTGTGCTTGGGTATTTACTGTTAATAATTGAATCATTTGCTTATTAAAATCAATTTGTGTTTTTACTTGAGCTTTTGCTTGTTCATCTTCTAATGTTTCATATTGTTTCGTTAATAATGTTGTTGCACTTGTTAATTTTTCAATAGTTGCTTTATTTGTATTTACTAATTGTGTTAATTCTGTAATTTTTTCTGTATTATCAGATACATCAATTCCATTTAATTTTGTTAATATTGTATCAATTCCTGTAATAAGTTCTGTTTCACCAGATTTTAAGCTTTGTGTTCCTGCAAGTACTTCTCCTAATTTTTCATTTATTGTATTTAAATTTGTTTCAATTTGAGAAACACCATCAGCAACTTGTTTTGAACCATTATTTAATGTTCCTGTACTGTTATTTAATGTTTTTATTCCATCATTAATTTTTGTATAATTTGAATTAGCACTTGCCATTCCACTTTGAATCATTCCCATTGCATTTTCAAATTCTTGCATTTTTTCTGTATAAGTATCTGTTCCTTCTTTTAATGTATTTGCACCATCTTGAATTTGATTCATTGAACTTTGTAATGTTTCAACTTGTGAATATAATTCATCTAATCCGTCAAATGACTCTATATCTTCATCTTCCAATAATTTTGGTGTAACATAATTCATAATACTTCCCATCTCAAAATTTGTTGCATCCATTGTAATTTCTATTGAACTTGGTATATCTAATTTATCTTTAGATATATTTAAGCTTTCTTGTAATCCTGGTAAAGCAACACCTAAAACTACTGTTTTAGTTCCATCATCAATTACTTTTCCATTTGAAACTTCAATATTTCTATTATTTTTATTATTTATCATTGTTCCTGCAACAACAACAAATGGTGTATATAATTTTTGTGTTTTTCCATTAATATTTACCAAATTTTCTGATTTATTTTCATAATTTATTGTAACTTTTACTTTTCCACTTTTTCCTGCAATATCTTTAGCAGAAATTTCTTCACCATCTAATTCATATTTTACAGAACATGAAATTGGTAATTCATTTTCACTTTCTCCTTGATAATAAATATCATGTTTTTGTGCATCCCATATTAAAGAATTTCCATTTTGACTAAATTTTTCATCTCCATTAGTATTTTTTATATTTGTTAAATTTGTCATATCATTAAGTGTATTTTCACTATCTGTATTTTTTAAATGTGTACTAACTATTGTTTTATAACTATTTCCTTCAGAATTTAATTTAGAATAAACAGTTTCATCTTTTGAATATGCAAATACTGGTGTTGCATATAAACTCATTGTTACTAATAACATACCTGCAGATACTTTTTTACATAATTCATTTTTATCCATTTTTTTAACTTCCTTTCTTTTTAATCACGACATTTTGATTAATTTTTTACTTCTCTCATTCCTATTGTTGTTTTGCAAACAAGTTTGTCAAATATCATTAAGAATGCTGGTAATACTGTAATAACTACTATGACACTTATAATAGCTCCTCTTGACATCAATGTACATAAGCTTCCTATCATTTCTATTTTTGAATATGCTCCAACTCCAAATGTTGCTCCAAAGAAACATAATCCACTAACTATAATTGAATTTATTGATGTTCCTAAAGCTTCTGATACAGCTTGTTTTTTGTCTTTACCATCTTTTCTATTTTGAATATATTTTGTTGTTATTAAAATTGCATAATCTATTGTTGCACCTAATTGAATTGTTCCAATTACTATTGATGCTATAAATGGTATTGTTGTATTTGTGTAATATGGAATACCCATATTTATAAATATTGCAAATTCTATTGCTATAACTAATAAAACTGGTAATGATATTGATTTTAATACAAACATCATTATTACAAATATAATTCCTATTGATACTGTGTTTACACTATTAAAATCATGATCACTTATTTCTACTAAATCTTTCATTAATGGTCCTTCACCAACTACTTTAGCATTTGAATCATATTGTTTTACTATTTCATTTATTTTTGCTATTTGATTATTTAATTCATCTGTTGCTATTTCATATTTTGAATTTATTAATATCATTTGATATTTGTCAGTTTGGAAGATACTTAATAAATCTTCTGGTAACATTTCTTCTGGAATACCTAATTCAGATAGTTTTGAATAACTTAATGTAAAGTCTACTCCATCTAATTCTTCTATTTTATCTAACATTTCATTAATTTCATCATTTGGTGTATCTTTATTTATTAAAATCATTTCTTGTGATACTAATCCAAATTTATCTTTTAATGTGTTATTTGCTGAAATACTATCTAGTGTTTCAGGTAATGAACTATCTAGTTTATAATATACTTTTGTATTGTTATATCCATATAATGCTATTGGTAACGCAATTAAGAATATTACAATTATTGCTTTATAATGTTTTATATTAAATTCACTTATTGTTGTGAATTTTGGTAATAATTCTTTATGTTTTGTTTTTTGAATTGCTTTATCAAACATAAGTATTAAGCTTGGTAATATTGTTACAACACTTATTACACCAAATAATACACCTTTTGCCATAACAATTCCTATGTCTTTTCCTAATGTTAAATTCATACTACATAATGCTAAGAATCCTGCAATTGTTGTTAATGAACTTCCTAATACTGATGTGAATGTTTTTGATATTGCAATACTCATTGCTTGATTTCTATCTGTTGTATTTTTTAATTCTGCTTGATAACTATGATATAAGAATATTGCAAAGTCCATTGTTACACCTAATTGTAATACTGCACTTATTGCCTTTGTTATATATGATATCTCTCCTAAAAAGATATTTGTTCCCATATTGTATAATATTGCAATTCCTATATTTGCTAACAATAATATTGGTGCAACATAAGAATCTAATGCTATTTCTAATACTATTAAACATAATACAACTGCTATTACTACATATATTGCGACTTCTGAATTTGATAAGTCTCTTGTATCTAGTAATGTTGCTGTCATACCACTTATTTTACAATGTTTATCTGTAATATCTCTTAAATGTTGTACTGTATTCATTGTTGCATCTGATGATATTGCTTCTTTAAATGTTACTAACATTACTGTTGTATTGTCTTTATATAACTCATCTTTTACTTCATCTGGTAACATTTCTACTGGAATACTTGTTCCAAGTACATCTGCTCCAGATATTACTTTTGCTACATTATCTACTTGTTTTATTTCATCTTCTAATTTTAATATGTCTTTTGTTTCCATATCTTCTAATAAGATTATTGAAAATGCCCCCATATTAAAATCTTCTGATAATATATTTTCTCCTTGTATTGTCTCTATGTCATCTGGTAAGTAAACTAATATGTCATAATTAATTCTTGTAGCTTTCATTCCAATTATTGATGGAATTAATAAAATTAACATGATTATTAGTATTATTCTTTTGTGTTTACATACAAATTCTCCAAATTTTTGCATTTGCTTTTGCTCCTTTCAAATTTATAATTTATTTTAAACATTATAAGAACAAAACGATGTAGTCTCCCTTTATTCTCGCCCGATTTGAGTTTTCGACTAAAATGAGAAAATCTCAAAGGGCTAGCGATTATATCTGATTTATATAATAGAAAATGTTACTTTTCTCTTATATAAATCAACGGATTTTCCATCTTTTTCCGTTTCAACATGATGTATTATAGCAAATTAATATGAACTAATTATGAACAAAGAAGCAGAGAAGTGAACTCACTTCTCTGCTTCCTATTTTACCAATGCTTCATAAAATTTTTTATACCTTATCCTTTTACCCTTGTTTTACAACACTGTTTCGATTAATAACTTCGATAAGTTTGGCATTTTTTTCAGCAGCATTTTCTCCAGAACTCATATAATGTTCTTTGATTTCTTCTTCTAAAACTTTTCTGCTCTTACCGAAATATTTCTATAGTTCGTCCCAGGTGTATCCGCATGCGAATACTTTTCTGATAATAAGATAAATCTCAGCATTCATAAAATACAACCTCCATTTAGTCCTTTCTAATAATGTTGTTTCTTATACAGTTCCAAAGGCTTGGAATAATAATATTATATCATAGAAAAAAAATTTTTTCAATATATTTCCATTTTTATTTACATAAATATTGATTTTCATATAAAATTATGATATAATTGCATTATGCAACCCATATGAAACAGTTTACGGTCGAACAAGAATAACAAACACGTACACGTAATTGAAAGGACATTTCACCATGACTAATGCAATCACTTCTCCCGCCAACAAGCCTATGTGCCAGCGCATGTCTAACGAGACCATGTGCAAGACCTTGATTACCATGGTTTATGATGGGGTCCCCACTGAGGAACTCCTTCGTGCATCTGGGCGGAGCAAGAGCACGATTTATCGGCTCTTCCGTGAACACTATGCCACCCCAAACTGTGCAGCTCACAAAAAGTTGCTCAAGAAGCTTCGTGAAAACGATGCAAAGATGGCAGAGGCTCAGCGCCTGAACCTCGTTCCCGTTAAGCCTAGCTTTGTCATCGTTACCGAAACTGGTGCTTTGATGAAGCACATGGATAAGATCTTGGCCTCTGGAGCTGAGGTTTTCATCCCACAGTTCTGTGTGACTAAGGAGCTTGTCAAACTCAGTAGGCACAACAACCTTGCTGAGGAAGCCTTGGAGGAGATTATGTCAAATCCAAGCATCTTCCATAAGATCTGCCAGCTCAATGAGGAGGTTTTCACGGTTATCCCTGAAGGAATGAAAACGCGCGTCACCGGTATCATCTCACTCATGTGTGAGATGTGGACAAACAACTTGAAGGTCAAGTTGTTCACCACTTCACAAGACGTTTATGAGATGGCCCTTAAACAGGGACTTGGCTCTGACGTCGAAGTAGTTCTCCTCGAGAACTACGCCCCCTTTCCCCGTATAGCACGTAAACTGTTTCAAACCCCTCGTTTGTAATTAAACGGGGGGTTCTTTTTTATTTCATAAAATTTTTTAATTCAATTAAAGATTGTGCTGCAAGTTTATAATCTTTAACAAAATTCAAAAAGTAATTTGAAACTTTTGCAGCAGGTCTATCCATATATAAGTCTTTTACCAAACATATTCCTAGTCCATTATCAAAAAATGCTTTTATTTTTCTGCTCTTTTGAAATAAATTTTCTTTTCTCATTTTCTTATATATTTTTTCTGCGTTTTGATTTCTTTCATTTAATTCTGTAATAAATTCTTCAAATGTGTATTCTCTATATTTATTCATTTTATATATCTGTGCAGAATATTCTAATCCATAAATTGTTTCAAGGTTAAATACTTCTAGCATTTTGGCAAATTCTTCACTTTTAAAATAATACATATGTCCTTGCATTTGATTAAATGCTTTCATTGTGTCTAAATATCCTAATTTTATATTATTTATTATTCTTTCATGATTAAATTCAAATGTTCCACCTAAATCTTCAGATGGTTTTATTACTTTAATATAAACATCTTTATTAATTGTTCTTTTGCTAAATCCAACTCCTGCAATGTCTGCTATTATTATATTTTTATATCCTTTTTCAATTAACATGTTTGCTGGTATATTATCATATAATCCACCATCAAAGTATTCTTCATTATTTATAATTTGTGGCTTAAATATAGGAAAACATGAGCTTGCTAATAAGTAATTTTCCATTTCTTCTTTTGGTATCTCATTTTTGAATACTTGTAATGGTTGTCTATTTTTTACAGAAAATGTTACTAATCCAAAATCTATATTTGAATTGTATATTTTATCCATATTTATATATTTTCTTATCATATTTCTTAATGGTGTATTATCAATTCCTTTTTGTTTGGTGTAATCTGCTGCTAAGTTAAATATATTTGATAAGCTAAATATATTCTTGTTTTCGTTCATTCCGTCAACATTCATTATATTTCCTAATTTAATATTTTCATACATGTCTTCTACCATTTTAAAATCATCTTGTAAAAATAATGCTCCATTTAATGATCCTATTGATGCTCCTACTATTCCTTTTATATTTATATTTAATTCTTTTAATGCTTTCCAAACTCCTACTTGATATGCTCCTTTTGTTCCACCACCAGCTAATACTAATCCATATTCTCTATTATCTACCATATTTTCCTCCGTTTTTGTTTTAAATTACTTTATCTTAAATCTTTCATATCACTTAACTAAGAATGTTGCATATAATGGAACTGATTTTATTCCATTTTCAAATCCGAAATTTTTACCAGAAATTCTTATTGCATATTTAGGTTTAAATCTTTTCATATATTCATTCAAGCTTTTTGATTGTGTATTATCACTTGCTTTTACTTCTATTGGAATTATTCCATCTTCATTATATATTATAAAGTCAGTTTCTGAACTACTTGCTACAGCCCAATAATATAAGTCTACATTATTAAACATTAATTGATTTGCTACATAATTTTCAGTTATCTCTCCTTTATATAAAAACGTTTTATTTAGATATATATCATTTACATTCAGCTTTAACATTGTATTTAAAATTCCTACATCACCCATATATATCTTAAAAAATTCATTATTTTTATATGCCTCTGGTGGAATATTAATACTATTTAATTTACAACATTTATAAACTAGTTTACTTGCTAAAAGCCATTCTAATGAATCATTATAGTCTCTACTTCTAGCATTTTTGTCTATTTTGGAATATTGAAATTTATTTGACTTATTTCCTATTTGTATAGGAATTGAATAATAAATTGCTTCGTTTTTTACTGCTTCTGTTTTATTAATTATAAATTTATTCATATCTTTTATATATGCTGAATTAATATCTTCTATTATATTTCTATTTATATCTAAAATGTTCATATTCTTAGAAACAAAGTCTTCTACCATTTCTGGCATTCCTCCAATACATAAATATTTTCGATATAATTCTAGTAGTTTTTCATGAGTTATTTCGTCCATTGGACTATTTTCCAAAAAGCACTTTTTTATATATTCAATTAAATATTCTCCATTATTTTGTGTCATTAAAAATTCTTCAAAATCCATTGGAAACATATTTATCATTTCTACTTTTCCAACAGGAAATGAACTATGAAATCTTTTTAATTTTACTCCTACTAAACTTCCAGCACAAATTATTTTGAATGGTCTTTCGTCTTCACAATACCATTTTAGAGAAGATATAAGTTCTTCACTTTCTTGAATTTCATTAAAAAATATTATAGTATCTTCTAAGTTTGGATTTATATTTAAGTTTGCACATAATCTAATATACTTTTCTTCTAAAGAAATGTTTTGCTTATATAATTCAACAATTTCTGGATGATTTAGTAAATTAATTTGTATTGCATTCTTATATTCTTTATTACAAAATTCATTAATTATATATGTTTTTCCAACCTGTCTAGCTCCTATAATCATTAATGGTTTCTTCATACCATTATTTTTCCAATTAATTAATTTTTCATAAATTTTTCTCTTCATATGTCCCTCCATAACTTAATTTTACAACTCCTTTTCTATTATGTCAATATTTTTTCACGTTTTTGAAGGCACTTTTCATACATCTTTTCACGTTTTTTGAGGCACTTTTTGTATATTTTTTCACATTTTTTGTCATTTCACATTATATTAACATTTGTTTTTACACAAAAATACCACATTAGATTAACTCTATGTGGTACTTATATTTTATCCAAATATTCCTCTTTTTCTTACTGGTGGTTGTTCATTCATAGTTGTAGCTAATTGTTCTAACAATGTTCTTTGTTCTTTGCTTAACCTTTTTGGTGTTTGAACTACAACAGTAAATACGAAACTTCCTCTAGCTGATGAGTTTATTGATTTGAAGCCTCTTTCTCTAATTGTAAATTGTGTTCCTGTTTGAGTTCCTTCAGGTATTTCAAATTCTTCAGTACTTCCGTCTACCATTGGAATTTTTAATTTGGCTCCAAGTGTAGCTTGAGTAATTGTTATTGGAATTTCACACATTACAGTATTTCCATTTCTAGTAAATATATTACTTTTCTTTACTCTTACTGTTATGTATAAATCTCCTTTTGATCCACCTTTTTCTCCAGGTTCACCTTCACCTCTTAATACTACTGTTTGATTATCATCTATACCTGCTGGAATTTTTACTCTTATTTTAGCTTGTTTTCTGACTGTTCCTTTTCCTTTACAATTATCACAAGGTTCTTTTATTACTTCACCTGTTCCATGACAATTTGTACATGTTCTTGTTGTTTGCATTTGGCCAAGTATTGTATTTTGAACTTGTCTTACAGTTCCAGTTCCATTACATACAGAACATTTTGATACTGTTGTTCCTGGCTTCGCACCTGTTCCATTACACATTGAACATGTTTCTGGTCTTGTAACAAGTATTTCTTTTTCAACTCCTAAAAATGCTTCTTCAAATGTTATATCCATATTTAAATTTAAATCTGCACCTTTACGTGGCCCTTTAGATTGTGCTCTTGAAGAGCTTGTTCTTGCTCCTCCTCCAAAGAATGATGAAAATATGTCTCCTAAATCTCCAAAGTCTGAAAATCCGTCAAATCCATTTGAAGAACTATATGAATAATATCCTCCATTTCCAAATCCACCAAATCCGTTTGCACCACCAAAGCCTCCGAATCCACCTTGTGGTCCTTCTGCTCCAAATTGGTCATACATTTTTCTTTTTTGTGGGTCTGATAATGTTTCATATGCTTCATTTACTTCTTTAAATTTTTCTTCTGCTTCTTCTTTGTTATCAGGATTAGCATCTGGGTGATATTTTTTTGCAAGTTTTCTATATGCTTTTTTTAATTCATCATCTGTTGCTGTTTTTTCTACTCCTAATACTTCATAATAATCTCTTTTACTTGCCATATTTTTTACCTCCCTTCGCTTTCTTTAAAATTACTTCTTATATAAAATCCCATATTATTGGACTCCTTTTCATAAATTAGGCGAGTTACTCACTCGCCTATTTACTTTCTTCACTTTTGTTATTGATTATTTGTTGTCATCTTCAACTTTATAATCAGCATCATATACATTTCCATCATTTCCTGCATTATTTGTATTTGCTTCGCTTGCACCTGTTGTAGCATTTGCATCTGCTCCTGCATTTGGATTTCCGTTTTTATATAATTGTTCTGACATTTCATAGAATACTTTTGTAAGTTTTTCTGTAGCTTCTTTTATTGTTTCTGTATTGTTTGTTTCAAGAGCTTTTTTAGTATTTTCAATTTCTGTTTCGATTTTTGCTTTTTCTTCTCCACTTACTTTATCACCTAAATCTGTTAATGTTTTTTCACTGTTGTATATTAAGCTTTCAGCATTATTTTTAACTTCAATTTCTTCTTTTTTCTTCTTATCTTCTTCAGCATGTGCTTCTGCATCTTTAACAGCTTTATCTATATCTTCATCTGTTAAGTTTGTTGATGCTGTTATTGAAACATTTTGTTCATTTCCTGTTGCCATATCTTTTGCAGATACATGTACTATACCGTTTGCATCTATATCAAATGTTACTTCAATTTGTGGTACACCTCTTGGAGCTGCTGGAATTCCTGTTAATTGGAATCTTCCTAATGTTTTATTATATGCAGCCATTTCTCTTTCACCTTGTAATACGTGAATTTCTACTGATGTTTGACCATCTGCTGCTGTTGAGAATACTTGTGATTTTTTAGTTGGTATTGTTGTATTTCTTTCAATTAATTTTGTAAATACTCCACCATATGTTTCAATACCTAATGATAATGGTGTTACATCTAATAATACTAAGTCTTTTACATCTCCTGATAATACACCACCTTGAATTGATGCACCAATAGCAACACATTCATCTGGGTTAATTCCCTTGAAAGGCTCCTTACCGATAAAATTCTTAATGGCCTCCTGAACGGCGGGAATACGGGTCGAACCACCAACAAGAAGCACCTTGTCAATCTGGGAAACCGAAAGTCCGGAATCGGAAAGAGCCTGCTTAACAGGTCCCATGGTTGCTTCCACAAGGTCGGCGGTTAGCTCGTTGAATTTGGCACGGCTAAGGGTTGCTTCAAAATGCTTGGGGCCGTTTGCGTCGGCAGTAATAAAGGGAAGATTAATGTCGGTGGAGGTCATTCCCGAAAGGTCGATTTTTGCCTTTTCAGCAGCTTCCTTGATGCGCTGCATGGCCATTTTATCTCCGGTGAGGTCGATTCCGTTCTGCTGTTTGAAGGTATCAACCATCCAGTCCATAATGCGCTTGTCAAAATCGTCACCGCCCAGTCTGTTGTTACCTGCGGTGGCGAGAACCTCCTGAACACCGTCGCCCATTTCGATTATGGAAACATCGAAGGTACCGCCTCCCAGGTC
>ERZ827168.3938-NODE-3938-length-14351-cov-7.943830_pt1 | contig 14351 bp, 9 predicted proteins | sample MGYA00519868_ERZ827168 | MGnify/ENA primary metagenome ERZ827168 (study PRJEB31778, sample SAMEA3449271) | human gut metagenome | biome: human gut; feature: human-associated habitat; material: faeces | place: United Kingdom | collected 2010/2012 ...
AACCCATTGGGTTCGATCGCCCGGCAATTCCATGCGCAAGCATGGCAGCGGTATGTAATATCGCAGCCTTCAGATAACACAAAAATCCAGACATCCTTATGATGCCTGGATTTTTTCGCTCCTGAGAACACCACTGCGATCCGAACGCCCAAGAGATGAACGCAAAAATATAAAAAATTGGAATCCGAGCGATGCGGTCCGGCGTATTCTTTCTCATTCTGCTTGGAATTCGTGTGGGTTTCAAGGGAGCCTTTTTGCGCTGTCTTACTTGACAAGCTGGGGGAAATGTGGTACTTTATATTTAGCAATACAAAATACTTAGAAATGCAAGGATGGTGCGGATGGAAGAACGTTTTTTGCAGCAGCTCAAGAAGGGCGTGCTGGAGCTGCTGGTTTTGCAGACGATCTGCCGGGGGCCGACCTATGGCTACGAGCTGATCGCGCAGCTCGGCAGCCGCTCCGGCGGGCTGTTTACGCTCAGGGAGGGAACGCTCTACCCGATTTTATACCGGCTGGAGGACGACGGGCTGATCGAAGCGGTCTGGCAGCAGGAGACAGGGCGTGCGGCTCCGCGGAAGATCTATTCCGCGACGGAAAAGGGCAGAGAAGAAAATGAACGCCGTCTCGGCCTCTGGGCCGGATTCCGGACGGCAGTGGACCATTTTTGCGGGGAGGATGCAGGACATGAATGAAAAACAGCTTGCGCGCTATCTGCGCGCTGTCCGGCGGCGGCTGTCGCTATCGGGGCAAATGAAGGACCGGGTGATGGACGACCTGCGCAGCTCGATCAATGAGCGGCGCGAGGCCGGGCAGACGGATGCGGAGATCTTTGCCGCGCTTGGCCCGGCAAAGCAGGCCGCGGCAGAGCTTACCGCGCAGCTGCCGGGCTACGCGTTCCGCAAAAGCCCGCTGCGGTTCGTCTGCCTTGGCGCGGCGGTGCTTGCGCTGCTGGCCGGGCTTCTGAAAACCGTCACGAATCTGCGCGGCTTTGCGTCCGTCGGCGTTATCGGCGGCGCGGACGGGCCAACGGAAATTTTCATCGCCGGGCCGCAGATTTTTGATTGGGCAGACGTGATCGCCGCCGGGATCGTGCTGGTGCTCGGACTCATCGGATATCTGCTCCTGCGCCGTCTGCCGCCGAAAAAGGGCTGAAGCCCATATAGGAGGAATGACGCACATCCGCCGGGGCATCCGTCCGGCTATGCCGGCAGCAGCAGATTGGCGGCTCCGGCCAGAAGCATGACGAGGATCGGGCTGAGCTTTGTTTTGCGGAGCAGCCTGCCGAGGCGATCATGGCCACGACCGCCGGGCGTGGCTGTCAGCGCACCGGGTACGCCCGCAAGCCTTGTCCAGACAAACGTGGCCGCGTTGATCGCAATCGGGCCAGGGGTCATTTCCGCGATGGCGACAAGATCGGCGAACTCCTGCAGACTGAGCCAGCTGTGCTGCGTGACGATCACATACCCGCCGCCGAATGTAAACGCGCTGAGATACAGCGTGGAAAGAAACAGCTTTTTCAGCACCTGGTTTCTGCTCTTCATCCGATTCGCCTCCAATCTTACGCGGCCATGCGCCGCGCTGCTTTGACCATCGTACCACAGGAAGCGGGACTGTAAATGCCGGATTCGGTCTGCGCCTCCGGTGCGCAAAAAACGTCCCCTGCCATGCGTATGGCAGGGGACGTCGCGGAATGCCGGGTTACAGCAGGATCTTTGCCAGCTCGTCGATCGTCTCGTCGAACACGCGCAGCGCGCTGCGGACGGTGTCGGGCTTCGTGAGGTCAACGCCTGCGATCTTGAGCTCTTCGAGCGGATAATCGCTGCCGCCGGTCGTGAGGAACTTCAGATAGCCGCTTGCGTCGCCGGTCGTCAGGATATGCTCGGCGATGGCCACGGCGGAGGAGAAGCCGGTCGCGTACTGATAGACGTAGAACGCGCGGTAGAAGTGGGGGACATACGACCATTCGGGGTCGATGTCCGCGTCGATGCCGATGCCGTCATAATAGGTGGCTTCGAGATCGTGATAGACCTTGTTGAGCGATGTGGCCGTCAGCGGCTGGCCCGCAGCGTAGAGATCGTGCGCCTTGCGCTCGAACTCTGCGAACAGCGTCTGCCGGTAGAGCGTCGTGCGGAAGCTCTCAAGGAAGTGGTTGAGGATGTATGCGCGGCGCTTTTCGTCCGTCTCGGTCTTCAGCAGATACTTGGTCAGCAGAACCTCGTTGACCGTCGAGGCGACCTCGGCGACCATAATGCGGTAATCGTGGTTGACATAATCCTGCGTCGTATCGGAGAACCAGGAGTGCATGGAGTGGCCCAGCTCATGCGCCAGCGTGAACGCATCGCCCAGCGTACCGGCATAGTTCATCAGCACATACGGATGCACGCCGAACACACCGCACGAGAACGCGCCGGACTGCTTGCCGTCGTTCTCATACACGTCGACCCAGCGTTCGGCGAACGCGCGGTCCAGCAGCTTCTGGTATTCCTCGCCCAGCGGCAGCGTCGCCTTCTTGACCAACTCCTTCGCGTCCTCAAACGCGATGGGATAGTCGACGTCCTCCACGATGGGGACATACAGATCAAACACGTCGATTTTGTCGAGCTTGAGCGCGCGGCGGCGCAGCTCCAGATATTTGCGCATGGAGGGCAGGCTCTCGTGCACGGCCTCGATCAGGCTGTCATAGACGGACACGGGCACATTGCCGCCGTCCAGCGCCGCCTCGCACGCGGAGGCGTAGCCGCGCTGATTGGAGAAATAGGTGTCGAATTTGACGGAGCCGCCATAGAGCGTGGCAATGGCGTCGCCGAACTGCCGGTAGGTGCCGAACATGGCGCGGAACGCACCCTCGCGCACGGAGCGGTCGCGGCTCTCGCGGAAGACAGGGAACGTACCGGCGGTGAGGCGTACCTCCTCGCCCGCCTCGTTTTTGACCATCGGCAGCTGCAAATCAACGTTGGTCAGCATCTCAAACGCGGTCTTCGGCGTGCCTGCTGCGTCGCCCAGCAGCGCCAGCATCTGCTCCCGCGCAGCGTCGAGCGTATGCGCGCGCATACGGACGATATCGTCTACCGTGTGCCGGTAGGTCGCCAGCGCCTCGTCCTGCATCCACTCGTCCAGCTTTTCTGCCGGGATGGCAAGAATCTCGGGACTCAGGAATGCTATTGCGGCGTTGAACTTGATGATCAGGCTCTCGCCGCGGGCGGCCATTTCCTGATTTTCCGCAACAGAGCCGTCCTCTGTCTTCTTCAAAAACGCATAGACATAGGGCATCTCAACCTTAAACATGGAGGCATAGACGGTGTCAAGCCCCTTCTTGAACGCTTCCTTGGACGTGCCGAGTGTGCCGGGAATTGCGGCCAGCGGTGCAAGCGCGGCCTCAGCCTCCTGCATTGCGGCTTCCCACGCCGCAGTGTCCGGGTAGATCTTCGTCAGGTCCCACTGGAACCGGATATCCTGCTCGCTTCGTTTCATAGCGTATCCTCCTTTATAGATACTTCTATTATAATGACCAAAATCTTTCCTGTCAACGTCCGCTGCGGATGGGCAGGCAGTTGCTTTTTTGTCATATTCAGGGTAAAATAAATAAAAGAACCTCAACTGGGGGGAATACGATGAAGAATGCTGCTCATTCCGCGCGGCAGTTTGCTTTCTGCTGCGTGACCACGGTTCTGACGGCGCTGCTTGCAGTGCTGACGTTTCTGCGTCCGGAGCGGCTGCCGCTTGCGCCGCTTCTGGTGGCCATGCTTCTTCGGCCAACCTTGCTTCTTGTGACCGCAGGCGTGAATTTCAGCTGCCTGAAAATGGGCGTCCATGCGCTTCTTTCCGGAAAGCCCGACCGCCATACGGCAGCAGTCCTGACCGTACTGCTTGCCCTCGTGCTCTGCGCGCTCGGCGTGTGTCCGGACGCGTCAGCTGCCGCTGCGCTGCTGCTGACGGCCAGTGCATGGCTCGATCTTCTGGAGCAGCGGCTGGAGGCCGGACTTCCCGATGCGCCGCCAACACGGACGGCGGAGGCGGTCTGGGCCTGGGCGGGCTTCGCCGCCGCAGTCTGCGCGGCGGCAGTCTGGGCCGCGCTTGGCGCAGGGACCGGCGCTGTGCTTACGCGGGCGCTGTGTGTGCTGGCCGCATCGGCGATCTGCCCGTTCCGCGTGATCGCGCTTCTGGCGGCCCGCCGCGCCATATCCCGGATGCCCGTCCCGGCTGCGTCCGTGCAGGCAGCTGAAGCGCTCGGCATGGCCGATACAGCGCTCGTCTGCCCCGAAGGGCTTCTGACCGGCGAACCCGCCGCTGCGGAGCTTCGCCCTGCGGGGATGGAGGAGGGGCAGTTCCTTGCGCTGGCCGCGTCGATCGTGCAGGGCTGCGACGCGCCGGAGGCGCGGGCGGTTTTCAGCGCGGCGCAGAGCCGGGGCCTCGCAACGCTTCCCGCCGAAGCCTGCGGCCAGACGCCGGATGGCTTCTGCGCCGTTCTGAACGGCAAACGCTATTACGCCGGTACCCCGGAGCAGCTGCGCAGGCACGGGATTTTTGCGCCGCGTGCGGACGACGTTTCGCTTTCCGGAAAAACGGCGCTGCTGTTCGGCATAGAGGGCGGGATGTACCTCGGCCTGATCACGCTGCAGTCTCCGCTGCTTCCGGGCGCGCCGGAGGCGTGCCGTGCGCTTGCCGCGCAGCGGCTCGATCTGCGGCTTCCGGCGGGAAATGACCCGCTTTATACGAAATGGCTTGCCGCGCAGACCGGCGCGGAGGTCACGGAAGCCGCCGCGCCGGAGCAGGCGCTGGCGCAGCTTGCGCAGAAGGGGAGTCCGGCCTGCATCCGCCACGGCGAACCGGGCGCGTTTTTGCGGGCGCAGACGCCGGTTCTGTCCGTGCAGACGCTGTCTGACGCGCCGGAGGCCGTTTCCGTCTGCCGCCGAGCCGTCCGGATGCGCCGCGGCCTGCAAGGACTCGGCGCGGTCTGCACGCTTTTGCTGGCAGGCGCGGCGGGCGGCCTGCTTGCCCCGGCGCTCGATCTCGGCGCAGCCCCCGCGCTCTGCGCGCTGCTTGCCGCCGGCCTGACGGCGCTGCCGGCAGCCCCTGCGCTGCAGTGACGTCCGGCGCGTAAAGCGCCCATAAATTTTTGGAAAACTTCTCCTGATTTTCCTTGCGCATTGCGGCAGGATGTGTTATAATAAAGAAAAAATGAAGACGTGTACCCAGAATGCCGGACGGAGAGAACTCCTGCCCGGCGCAAAGCGTCCGCGAAAATCCAATGGCGCAGCCATTTTCAACATAGATAGTTTTCACTACAAGAAGCAAACAATAAAAAAGGAGGAAATCTGAAGTGATGAAGAAGAGATTGATTGCTTTTTTGTTAGTTCTGATTATGGTGCTCGGTATGCTGCCTGTGTCGGCCTTTGCGGCTGACGACGGTGTCAGTCCGCAGGCGCTGGAATCGAATGAAACACAAACAATCAAGTACCAGATTCTTTATGTCGGCGATGAGTTCAACATTGGCTATAACTATGGCGCGTCTGTTAATAAGACCTATACATGCCAATATAGCACAGGCCATTCTGGCTTCAATCATTCGATTCTGATCAGCGAGTTCAGAAATGTCGGCGTTCCTGCGCTGAAAGGCCAGCTGGATTCTGGCTATGAATTCGTTGGCTGGGCGAAAGAGGCCAAAGAGAACCCCACAATTTATGACTTCAACGTCGCCGGTACGACTGCTACGCAGACAACGTATACGATTTACTTGGTTGCGAAGAAGGCTGTTCCCCCCACCGTCACCTACACCCTGACCTACTACCCCAACACGACGGATCTCGTCACCAACATGCCAAGCCCCAACCCGGTGACGCAGAAGAGCAGCACCAGCCCGGTGACGTTCACCGTTTCCAGCGCGATTCCTGCCAGAGAAGGCTACAACTTCCTCGGCTGGAATGGGAAACCGGACGCAACAACGCCCACCGTCCAACCTGGTAATTGGGTTACAACAACCGCCACGACCACCAAGCTCTACGCCGTTTGGCAGTCGAACACCCCACCCACCGACAAGCCCGCCAAGCCCACGGAAAACGACGTGACCGGCGTTGTTGTAGATATTGTCTGCGTTACGACAACCGGAACGCATGATACGGTACAGTATCCGCTCGGACACCCGACCGACGCACAACATACGATCGACGAGGTCGTAAGCGATGGCGCGGGCGGATATATCTGCCCGGTGACTGTCCGGACGGCATGGTTCGTGCAGCACGCCAGCAATCTGGTCTGGAACGTGCAGCACACCCCGACCGCGCAGACCATCACGTTCAACCTCACCTATGATAAAAATAGTAAGACGTGGGTGAAACCGGCAGCGAACCCGCGGATCGAAGCCACGCACGAAGTGACCCCGCCCACAAAGCCCACGGCGCTGGACGGCAGTTTTGCTATCGTCTGCAAGAACAACAAAGCAACACATCCTTACAAGGCGGATTATATTGCCACCCCGTCTCAGTATACGATCAGCGATGTGCAGAAGGACGAGCAGGGCTACTACGTCACCGCGACGGTCACGGTAGCGCCGAATCTGGTGGCATATAACACCGCCACCCGCGTCGAGCATCGGCTCGTTGACGAGCAGGACGCAACGCTGACCATCACCTTCCGCTATGACACCGAAGCAACTGTTGACGGGAACAGGAAATGGAAGCAGCAGGGTGACCTGCCGGTCGTTGAAGTCATCTGCAAGGAGATTGAAGCGCCGACCCGCGAGGATATCTTCGGCGCGCTGAATGGCCTTGTTACCGTCACCTGCATCAACCGCTTCTGGAAGGACGGCAACAAGAACATGGACTGCGGTCAGGGACAGTATGCCGCAAAGGTGGGTATTGTCGGGCAGGACTATACGCTTGAAGAAGGCGAGAATGCTGGCACATGGGTCGTGACCTTCCCGGTCACAAACTTTGTGAAGTCGTTCAAGCAGGATCCGGCGCACAACCTGTACACCAAGGACACGCTGAGATGGTACATCCGCTGGGAAAACAATGCGTGGACATCCGCGCCTGTAGAACCCGGCGTTGACGATCTGGTCAAGCTCACCCATGCGCCGACCGACTGGCGCGAGGTTGCCAAGATCGCGACCGGCGGCAAGTCCGACTGCATCCATACCCTCTGCAAGAACAGCGGTCTGAATGTCTGTGATTACGGCATCACCGTACCGTTCGTCAATTTCAATGAGGACGTTGTGTCTGTGGTACCGGAAGAAGGCAAACCCGGCAGCTACATCGCGACGTTCAGAGTCGACAAATTTGTTGACGCTCGCGCAAAGGTATGCAACGACAAGAACTTCCCGGACGCCCCGCGCACACACAAGCTGCTGACGCAGGAAACGGTTCAGTGGAGACTGTACGCGACGTCCGAGGCCGATGAGAAGATCGGCAACAACGTTCCGAACCATGTCTGGGAGGCAGAACCTGTCAAAGCGGGCAAGGACGATGTCTGCACGATCGCGCACAACTGGGTCGTGACCTTTAACCCGGACAATGGCGAGCCCGCCTTCGCGCAGAACGTGGAATACGAAGGCAAGGCGACCGAGCCCACCCCCGCCCCCGAGAAGGAAGGCTATGCGTTCACCGGCTGGTATCTGGACGAGGCGGAAGAACCGTTCAGCTTTGATACCACCATCACCTCCGATATCACCCTGACGGCGAAGTGGCATGTCACCCTGCACAACATCTACGCGTATGCAAGACTGAACAGCTATTTTGCACCGCTGACCACGAGCGAGTTCGATACGCCTGTCACGCTGAATGAGGCGACCCTGTCCCGTCTCGGCCTCGGCAGCTACAACAGCCTCGGCTACATTTCTATCGGCAGCTTTACCTTCGATGCAATGCCGCTGACGAGCGATCTGTACTTCGGCGATGACGCAGAGCTGAGCGCAGTTGCTGAGAAGCTGGCGACCGACATCGCCCTCGAAACCGGCGTTTCTGACAAGATTGCCGAGAAGATCGCCTGGACGGCCCTGTACAAGACCGTAAACGAAGAGGACATGGAGCCCGGCTATCCGGCAGAAGCCGGCTACCAGCTCTCCGGCAATCTGAACCTCGCATCCGTTACGTTCAGAGCCGGTGCTGAGAACGTCGAGAATATGCCCGCTGTCAACTACACCTATGACGACGGCGCGATCGACTTCTACGACTTCTACTTCGCTGGCGACACCATCACCCTGCCCACCACTGAGCCGACCCGCGAAGGTTATAGCTTCAAGGGCTGGAGCGTTGAAGTCATTCCGGCTGAAAATGATGCCGACCACCTTGACGCTGACGGCGCAGACGATGCGGCCGATGAAACGCTCCTCAAGGCTGGCGACACCTACACCATCACCGCGGGCGGCGTGATCTTCACTGCACAGTGGGAGAAGAAGACGTTCACAGTCAAGTACTACCTCCCGGATGAAACCGGTGCGTGGGTAGAAAAGAAGATGGACACGGTTGACTCTGTTGACTATGCCACCTACAGCCTGTGGACTCCGAATGCAGAAGATGGTTACGAATTCAGCGGCTGGTATCAGAAACCAGCTGATATTGGCGTAAAAGCTAAGGTCGAAAAGCTGTACATGGCCAAGGAATGGAAGCTCTACGGCAAATTTACGCCCATTGAGTACACCATTCAGTATGTATACAACGACGGCAAGGCCACCAGCACCAACCCCACGACGTACACGGTTGAGAGCGATACCATCACGCTGGCCGATGCGACCGGCGCTGACTGGGGCAAGACGTTCCTTGAGTGGCACGACGAGAACGGCCAGAAGATCACCGAGATCCCCACTGGCTCGACTGGCGACCGCGTTATCACGGCATACTGGAACTGGCCTGTCCATCTCCACTACCTCGATAAGGACAACAACGAGATCGAAAGCGCTACGCTCTATGTCAGCGAGCTTGAACCCGGCGCATGCGTCCTGCCGACCGGCGAAAAGACCGGTTATGACTTCGACGGCTGGTATGAAGCCAAAAAGGATATCGGCACCGCCAGTCACAAGCTGAACGCTCTGTCCATAGCCAAGAAGTGGGAACTCTACGGGCGCTACACGGCAAAGACCGACGTGAGCTACACGGTCAAATACCTGCGTGAAGGCGACAATAAGGTTCTCGCGCCTGAAAAGGTCGTGACCGATCAGACGTTCGACACCGAAGTGACCGAGCAGGCCGCAGACGTGGTCGGCTACACGCCGGACGCACCCAGCAAGACGATGATCCTTGATGAATACAACAAGGTTCTCACGTTCTCCTATTCGGCCAACACCTACGACTACACCGTCCGCCACATCAAGCAGCTGCCCGACGGCTCCTATGACGAGGCAAACGCTGAGGTCGAAACGCTGAGCGGCAAGTTTGAAGCGCTCGCAGCTGTGACCGCGAAGGACTACGGTGAGCACTATCCGACCAACGACGCTGACACGAAGCAGAACATCAAGATCGAAGAGGGTCTGACGATCGATGTCAAGTATGATCTCGACGAGCATACCCTGACCTTCGAAACCAACGGCGGCTCCGCCATCAACCCGGTCACGGTCCGCCACGGCAATGCAGTTGCAAGACCCGCTGACCCGACCAAGGACAAGTACACGTTCATTGGCTGGTATGCCGACCCCGAATTCACCGAGGAGTATGACTTCGCAACGGTTCTGGAAGCAGACAAGACCATCTACGCCAAGTTTGAACTGACGTCCACCCCGATCGGCGACATCTATGTCCGCTACGACGTTCTGCACATCAAGCAGCTGCCCGACGGCACCTATGATCTGGCCAACGCTGAGGTCGAGCACCTGAGCGCCAAGAAGGACAGCACCGTCACCGCGGTCATCAAGGATTACAGAGCAACGCATCACGTCAATGTCAACCGCACGCTGAGCAAGCTGACCGGCACGGCTATCCAGCCCTACATGGGCGTGGACGGCAAGCCTGTCTACACCATCCTGTCGGTCTACTACGATCTGGACTTCCATACCCTGACGTTCGACACCATGGGCGGCTCCAAGATCGCTCCGGAAACGGTTCGCCATGGCCTGACGGTTGCGAAGCCCAAGGATCCCGTCAACGGCGGCTACATCTTCGACGGCTGGTACACCGACAAGACCTTCAGACATCGCTACGACTTCTCGACCCCGCTGACCGAGGACATCACGATCTATGCCAAGTGGTTCCTGATCGTCCTGCCCGGCGTCACCGTCAAGAAGAACACCCCGAAGCTCAACACCGCTGATCACTTCGCGTATGTCCAGGGCTATCCCGACGGCACCGTGAAGCCCGCAGGCAACATCACCCGCGCTGAGACGGCCGCGATCCTCTTCCGTCTCATGGATGATGCGTCCCGCAAGACCTATTACTCCACCAAGAGCGGCTTCCGCGATGTCGCCTCCGGCAGCTGGTACAACACCTACGTTGCGACTCTGAACAACGCCGGTGTCATCACCGACAGCTCCAACGGCTACTTCCGCCCGAATGAAGCCATCACCCGTGCAGAGCTTGCCGCCATGCTTGCCAAGTTCTCCGAGACGACCGGCGCTGCGAACTACTTCAATGACGTGTCCGCCAAGTACTGGGCGGCCAACGCCATCGCGATCTGCGCCAAGCTCGGCTGGATCACCGGCTATCCCGACGGCACCTTCCGTCCGGACAAAAACGTGACCCGTGCTGAACTCATGGCTATGATCAACCGTGCCACCGGCCGTGCGCCCAAGTCCGCCGACGCATTCCTGCCCGGCATGAAGACCTGGATCGACAACACCGCCGATAAGTGGTACTACCTCGACGTGCAGGAAGCTACCAACAGCCATTCCTACACGGTCAAGGGTTCCGAAACCTGGACGGCTCTGACCTCCGACCCCAACTGGTCGCTGTACGAGTAAGCCTCTTCGGACGCAATTCCCCGGTATAATCCAAATCAGCCCCTGCCGCCAATTCGGCGGCAGGGGCTGAAAAATTCCCCCGGCGGCGCAGTCCACGACGGACTGCCGCTGGGGGAAGCTGTTTATTTTTGGACGCTGCGCGTTATAACCGGCCCAGACGGAACTGCTCGATCATTTCACCGGTCAGGCTGATGTGGGAGTGATCCTCCGGCAGCTCGCTGCGCAGGTGCCAGCTCGCCTCGGCCAGCTCGGATTCCTGCACGGTGATCCTGTCGCTGCCGTCCAGCTCACAGACGAAGCCCATCAGGAGCGTGTCCGTGAACACCCACGGCTGGGATTTGTAAAAGCGGAGGTTTTTGACCCGGAGGCCAGCCTCCTCCATGACCTCGCGGTGCACCGTGTCCTCAATCGACTCACCGATCTCATTAAAGCCCGCGATGAGGGCATATTTTTTGAACGGCCGACCGCGATAGCGCGTGAGCAGCAGCCGGTCGCCGTCGTGCACCGCGACGATCACAGCCGGGCAGATCTTCGGGTAGACCGTGTTTTTGCACTGCGGGCAGACCATGGCGCGCTCGACCGTGCTTTTCTCCATGCGCGCGCCGCATCTGCCGCAGAATTTCTGGGAATCATACCAGCGGTACAGGCTTTCGCCCGCAGCGGCGGCGAACAGCGCCAGACTCGTCCCGTCCGTCATGGCGCGGAGCGACGAAGAGGGAGCATAGCGGAACGTGTCTGTCTCGCCGGGGTGAGCGGAGACGAGATAATATGCCGTTTCGTCAATGGAAAAGGCGTACTGCGCCTCGCCGCCGTCCGGGATCTCGCACATCCGGGGCAGCGTGAGCGTTTCGCCGCTCAAATTACAGTAAACTGTATGATCCGGCTCAAAAATCAGCGCAATATCATCCGGCGACGGTGCTTTCCACGACATTTCATTGTGATACATATGCGGATACAGATCCTGAAGCATAGCTTTCCCTCCTCAGCGCCCGGCGAAGAACACTTCGATCTCCGCCCGGCCTGCCTGTACGCTGCCCTGCGCGAAAAACGGCTTTCCGCCGCCGCGTCCGTGCAGCTGCGCGTTCAGCTCCTTTACCAGCTGCCGCAGATCGCCGTCCTGTTCGCCGACGGCGTATTTATAGCCATCGGCGTCGCTGCCGGCAAAAACAGCCGCACGACCCCCGCAGGCCGTCATGACCAGATCGGTCAGCCGCCGCAGGCTGTCCGGGTTCATCGCAGGCTCAAACAGCAGGACGTTTCCTGCCCCGGCAAGTGCCTGCGCCTTCTGCGCAAACACAGTTTCCTCCAGCCCGGCTGCGCGCTGCTTCTGCGCGGCCTCCGCGTCCAGAAGCCGCCGCACGGCGGCAGCCGTCTCCAGCGGCTTCGCCGACAGCAGGCCTGACACGCGCCGGTTCTGCTCGGCAATTTCGCTCAAATAGGCAAGCGCACGTCTGCCGCACAGAATTTCCAGCCGCACGCCGTCATGGAATTTCACGCAGGAGAAAATTTTGATCAGCCCAATTTCCCCGGTGCTGCTTACGTGCGTCCCACAACAGGCGCAGATGTCCGCGCCGGGGATGGTCACGATGCGCACCTGACCGGTCAGCTCCTTCTTGCTGCGGTAGGGGATGGTCTTCAGCGCCTCGGCATCCGGGTATGTAATTTCGATCGGGACGTTTTTCCAGACCCACTCGTTGGCCTCGGCCTCGACGGCGGACAGGTCCTCCTGCGTCAGCATACCGGAAAAATCAATGGTCACAAAATCCGCGCCCATGTGGAAGCCGACATTTTCATAGCCGAAGCGGCGGTGTATCACGCCGGAGAGAATGTGCTCGCCGGAATGCAGCTGCATGAATTCGAACCGGCGCGTATAGTCGATCCGGCCCTCGACGCTCTGCCCTTCGGAAAGCGGCTGTTCACAGAAATGCACGATCTCGCCGCCGCGCTCGTGCGTGTCGGTCACGCGGACACCGGACAGAAAGCCGGTGTCGCCCGGCTGGCCGCCGCCCTCCGGATAAAAGCAGGTTCTGTCCAGCACGACATCATAGCCGTGCTTTCCCGGCTGACAGGATACAACGCGCGCTTCAAACGCTGCCTGATGCGCGTCCTGATAATAGAGCTTTTCTGTTGCCATATTGACACCTCTTGTCAGATTTTCAACTATCATAGCACACAATCCGTCAAAATTCCACTGGAATTCGTTCGGATTTTGGTTGACAAACCGGGGAAATCAACCTATTATATAAGTTAGGCGATTTCAAAAGCGCCCGATATTCTGAAACAAAAAGGGGGAAGAACAAATGGACGCAGGAAGTAGTAGCGGCACATCCGCAGGCCGAAGTCGGCTCGAGCACCAGCCGCCTTTGTGCGTCCAGTGCTTGCAGCCCCTGTCATTCTTCGATTGATGTGCCTGCGTTGTGTCTTTACCTTCCTATTCTTTACATTTAGGAGGAACAAGACATGGCAGAAAACAATTTTTCCCTGCAAAAGACCCTGACCATGCTGCTCGACGAGAAGAAGTATCATTCTCTGCGCGACATCCTCAGCACCATGAATCCTGCCGACATCGCCGCCATTTTTGACGATCTCGATCAGGCGCGCCTGCCGCTTCTGTTCCGGCTTCTGCCGAAGGAGCTGGCCGCCGAAACGTTCGTCGAAATGGAGCCGGAGGCGCAGGAGCTTCTGATTCAGGGCTTCTCGGATTCCGAGCTGAAGGAGGTCATCGACGAGCTTTACGTCGACGACGCCGTCGATATCGTGGAGGAAATGCCCGCGAACGTCGTGCAGCGCATCCTGACCCAGGCCGAGCCGGATATGCGCAAGCAGATCAACGAGATCCTGCGCTACCCGGAGGATTCCGCCGGCTCGATCATGACTACCGAATATGTCTCCCTGCGCCCGAATATGACGGTCGAGGAAGCGATTTTGCGCATCCGCCGCACGGGCATCGACAAGGAGACGATCTACACCTGCTACGTCACCCGCGGCCACAAGCTCATCGGCCTGACCAGCGTCAAGGACCTGCTTTTGTGCGAGGATGACGACGCGACCATCGAGTCGATCATGCAGGAGCACGTCATCACGGTCAGCACGCTCGACGATAAAGAGCAGGTCGCCCAGATGTTCAGCAAGTACAACTTCCTCGCTCTGCCGGTCGTGGACACGGAGAACCGGCTGGTCGGCATCGTGACCTTCGACGACGCCATGGACGTCATGGAAGACGAGGCCACGGAGGACATGGAAAAGATGGCCGCTATGCTGCCGTCCGAACACCCGTATATGCGTTCGACCCCTGTCGAGATCTGGAAAAACCGTATCCCGTGGCTGCTGCTGCTGATGGTTTCGGCGACGCTGACGGGCATCGTCATCACAAGATTTGAAAATTCGCTGGCCGCCCTGCCGTGCCTCACGGCGTTCATCCCCATGCTGATGGACACCGGCGGCAACTCCGGCTCGCAGGCCTGCGTGT
>ERZ827168.3943-NODE-3943-length-14332-cov-4.290047_pt1 | contig 14332 bp, 10 predicted proteins | sample MGYA00519868_ERZ827168 | MGnify/ENA primary metagenome ERZ827168 (study PRJEB31778, sample SAMEA3449271) | human gut metagenome | biome: human gut; feature: human-associated habitat; material: faeces | place: United Kingdom | collected 2010/2012 ...
GAAGATGCAGATAGTGGTATAAGTGCTATTAAATATTGCTTTACTGATGGTAATACTTGTACACCAGATAAAAATGCAACTATAATGGTTGGTAATACGGCTGAAGCTATTATTAGTTATCCAACTAGTAAAAAAGCAACTAGAGTTTGTGTTAAAGCAATTGATAATGTTAATAATGAATCAGATGTTTATTGTGATAGTACTTTCTTAGTTGATACAACAAAACCTGTGAGTGTTAAAGCAGAACATAATCAAAGTAATTCTAGTTATGTAAAGGTTAGTGCAAGTGATCCTGAAAGTGGAATTTATAAATATACTTGTAGATATGGAACAAGTTCTAATAATTTAAATAAAAGTGTTGATGCAGTTGATGGCATTTGTGATTTAGGTAATTTATCAAGTGGAATTACTTATTATGTGGTAGTTGATGCTTATAATAATGCTAATTTAATGACATCAAGTAGTGCAATTAATTTTAAAGCAGAAGTTAAAATGTCAGATGCTTATACTGAAGTTTGTGGTAATGGAGAATATTGTAATAGTCCTTTATATATAAAATATAATAATAGTTTATTTGTTGTTTATAGAAATAATAATGGATATAAAGCAATATATAATGGAATATATACTGATAGTTATTTCAGATCATATTCTTGCTGTAATCAAGGTTATTGTAATTATGGTGGTACTAATTTCGTAAATGGACAAATATTTAGTGAAGCCTTGGCTCCATTCCTAAGTAGTTTAAGTAATTATAAAAATAAATTAATTTTAACAGAATGGAATACAGGAGTTTATAGTGATGTTGGTAGTAGAAAATCAACTTCATATGTTGGTTTGTTAGACTATAAAGAATATGAAAATACTCAATCAAAAATTTGGATGTATAGTAGTGCAGTTGGAAAATATTTCTGGCTAGCATCACCTCATTCTTATTCAAGTGGTAGTTATGCTAATGTTATGGCTGCGTTATATAATGGTAGTACTTTTACTTCATCTGGTTTTTCAATAAATTCTAGTTATGGTGTTAGACCTGTAGTTGTATTTAAAGGCGATATAGTATTTACTAGTGGTAATGGTACTTTAGAAAGTCCTTATGTGGTATAGGAGAATAAAATATGAAAAAGAATAATAGAATAATAATTTATGTAGTTGGGGTTATAATCTGTGTACTTGTTATTATAGGCTTAATAGTTGGTATTAATAAACTAAGAGAAAAGAAAAAAATAGATAAAGTTAATGAAGAACTTGCAGAAATTTTTAAAAATGATGTTATTACACCAGAAGATGATGTTTATAGTAAACAAAAAGAAACTGATGTAAAAGTAAAAGAAGCTATGGATGATAAGAAATATACTTTGGAAAATCCTTATGTATTGGAAAATCCTTATTATATTTCTCCACTTACAGCTTTAGTGGTTTTTCAAACTGATAGTGAAGAAACTGTAACTATTGAAATTAATGGTCAAAAACAGGAATTTGAAAAAAGTAAAAAACATGCTATCCCAGTTTATGGTTTAGTGGCTGGTAAGAAAAATAGTGTTAAAATAAGTGCTGGTAATAAATCAAAAACATTAGAATTAGATATGATTAATGTTAAAGATAATTTAAATTTAACTGTAAATATTGGTAAAGGTGTTAATTTAAATAATGGAATTTATTTGATTAGCACACCCCTTGATACTGGATTATTTGGTTTTAATAGCAATGGAGAAATGGTATATAAATTAGAAGGAAATTATAATTTAACTATTCAAACTCTAAATAATGGACATTTTTTAGTAGCAAATGAAGATTATCTATATGGTGTTTCTAGAACGGGGTTATTAGAACTTGATTATTTAGGAAAAATATATAATGTTTATGATTTAGAAGGCGGTTATGGTGGAGATGTTGCTTTATTAGATGATGAACATATTTTAGCTATCTCATCTAAAAATACTCGTAATTCAAATGATGATATTATAGTAGAAGTTAATTTAAATGATGGTAAAATAGTTAATGAATGGGATTTAAAAAATATAGTTAATAATATAAGTAATAGATTTGTAGAAAAAATAAATCAAATTAATTGGGCATCTATTGAAAGTGTTTATTATGATAAAGCATCTAACCAAATTATATTATCGTTAAATGGAAGAAATTCTGTTGTTAGTATTGATTATACTAGTAAAAAAATTAATTGGATTTTTGGAGATATTAAATATTGGAATAGTGATTTTAGTAGTTTAATTGTTAAATATGATGGTGCTTATCCTTTAGTTTCTAATGCAGTAACTTTGAATAAAGATGGTAATGTAGTTTTATTTAACAATGGAATGGATGGTTCTATTTTTGGAGATTCTGCTTGTTCAGAAAATTTAGGAAAACATAGTAGTGGACAAATTTATAAAATTAGTAATATGACTGCAACTTTGGTTAATGAATTTAATGATAATAATTCGTTCTATAGTTATGCTGTTTCAAATTATTCAGAACTTGATAATGGTAATTATTTGTTATTTTCTGCTTGGCAATTTGGAGAAGGTACAATGCTAAAAGAAGGTTGTACTATGAATAGTAATGTTGAAAATTTGAATTCTACAATATATGAACTTGATAAAAATAATAATATTATATTTAAAGCTAATTTTTCTGGAGGTTCTTATAGAGCTTATAAAAAAGATTTTTATAGTAATTCAAATAAAAACTTTAATGTAAGTGAGTTTAAATATTATAATACATCATCTTTAGATATTTATAAGGAAATTATTAATGAAGATATTGTTGATAAATTAAAAACAGCAGAAAAGGGTGTCTATTCTGTTAATATTAGTAAAAACCTATTATCAATTAGTGCAGGATTTTTAAATGATGATGAAGTATATGTTCTTCTTGTTGGAAAGAATAATAAGGCATATAAATATTTAATTAAAACTAAAGGTAATTATTTACAACCAGTTATTAATTTAAGAAGTTTATCTGGTGAATATGCATTATTCTTAGTTGTTAATGAAGATTATTATAACTTGGATAAAACTTATAAATTTTAAAGTAATATAGAGTAATTTATATTACTTTTTTTGTTTGTGAAAGTTTTGTGAATATTTAGCACTTGTACTTGACAAGTGCTAAATATAGTAATATAATGATTGTGTTAATTGAGATAATTAACAAATAAAAAACATTTTCAAAGTATAAACATAAAGAATTTGAAAATATTAAATATGAAAGGATGATGATATTTATGTTACCAAGCAGAATGTTTTTTGATGATATGTTAAGTGATTTAGAAAAAGAAAGTAAGATGAAATGCGATATCTTTGAAAAAGATAATAAAGTCTTTATAGAAATGGATGTTCCAGGATATGATAAGAAAGATATAAAAGTAGAATGTAATAAAGGAAATATAGTTGTTAAAGCTGAACATCATGAAAAACATGAAGACAATAAAAAATATCTTCATAGAGAAAGAAAAATGTATGGTAGACTTGAAAGAAGTTTTCATTTAGATGATGTTGATGAAGAAACTATGGAAGCAGAATTTAAAGATGGTATTTTAACTATTAGTGTTTCTAAAGTCGATGAAGATAAAAATAAAAGATATATTGAAGTAAAATAATGAAAGTGCACTTAATGGTGCATTTTTTATTTGCAAAAATTGTTGGATTTTGTCAGTTTATTAGAAGTTTTGATATCATTTGTCGAAAGCCTTGAAAGTCTTAAAAATATATGTATAATAACGTCTTTGAAAGGAGCAATTATATGAATACAACTAAAAGAGAATTCGTACTTCTAACTGATAAATTTGCGAAGATACTTTTTAATACTAAAGTAGGACAAAAATATTTAACTAAACTTATAAGTTTGATTATCGATACACCAGTTGAACTTCTTGGTCAAAGTTTTATCCCATTAAATCCACATATTTCAGTGCATCCAGATGTTGTTAGTAGTGAAGCGGATTTAGTGTATGAAAATGGTGATATTTTTGTTAATTTAGAAATTAATTTTCATGATAGTTTAAAGTTAAATAATAAAAATCAAGATTATTTGCATCAATTAATATTAAGACAAGTGTCTTCTGATAAAGATTATACTAATATTAAAAAAGTTTTTCAAATTAATCTTAATGGTTATGATGAATTTAAACGTAATGAGTTTATCTATCGCAGTAAAGTTATTGAAGAAAAATATAATATTGAAAGATATGATAATTTAGAAATAATTGATATTAATCTTTACAAACTCTATGAAATGGATTATAATTTAGTCATGGAAGGCACAGATGAACTCAAGAAAATGTTATATCTGTTTGTATGTGATGACAATGATTTGCTAGTTCGTTTGTATGAAGGTGATAGGTTCATGAAGAAAGTTTTAAAAGAAGCTAATCGTTTAAAAGTAAATATTGATGACCTTTTACTTTATGACAAAGAAGAGATAAAACGTGATGTTTATGAGGCTGGAGTAAAAAGAAGAAATTCAATTGAAATAGCTATTAAACTTTTAAAAAATCAAAAATACACATTTGAAGAAATAGCAGATATGACTGATTTAGCATTGTATGAAGTTGAAAAACTAAAAAAGCAAATTGATGAAGGAGAAATTTAATATAGGTTAAAAAGACCTATATTTTTTTTAAAAGTTATGATAGAATAAAAATGAGGTTATTGATTATGGATGAACTAAAAAAATATGGAGATAATATTGTTATCAATGATTATGAAATTAGTGTGTTAAGTAAATGTAATATCAATGTAACTAAATGTAAAACAATAGCAGAAATACTACTTCTTATTGATAGGTATTTAGATGATGCTGATTTAGAAGATGAAGAATATGAAGAAATAGATTTTGTTGCAAATAATTTGAGTGAAAGATTATATTATATGGGGAATAAATAATATGAAAAAGAATAAAAAGAGATTGTTAATTAGCATTTTAGTTTTATTTGTTGTATGGTGCGGTGTGCTTGCATATATCATTATTAGTGATAATAATAATCAAGAAGACAAAGGTGCACTTGGTATAGAAAATATTACAACACTTGATAATATTAATGTAAAAATTGGTAATGATTTTTATGTTAGGGATGAAGGTGAAAAACTAGTAGTTTATGATTTTAATAATAATTTTATTAGTGAGTATACTGATGAATATACAAGTTATGAAATATTTGATAAAAGATTAATTATTGTAACAAATAAAAATAATAAAAAAATAATTAATAAGAATAGTCATGAAATGGTAGCTGGAAGTCATGTTAAGTATTCTCAAGATAATAAGTATATTTTAGTTGATAATGCTGTGTATGATTATAATTTGCGAAAAGTTTATGTATTAGATTTTACTGGAGATTTTGAATATAGTGCAGAATTTGGTGATGATTTATTAATTGTTAATTCTTATCAAAAAAATAGTAAGAGTGTTATAGTTGATTTAAAAGAAAAAAAGGTATTATGGAGTGATTTTATTAGTTCTTCTTCGTATAGTAATGAAGATGAAATGACTTATTTTAGGTTTTATCTAAATAATAAAGGCTATTTATTAGATGTTAAAACTAAACAGATAGTATATGAAGATATAACTTATAAAGATGAAAGTTATATGGATTATAATACATTTACATATAAAGATAATATTATATATATTGATAATGGTGTTTTATATGGTGAAAATACTAAAATTAATAATAAATATGTAATGAAAAAAGATACATGTGAATTAGGATATAAATTAAAAGATAGTAGAAATAATATTGTTGTTAATAAATGTATGTATGCTTACAAAATATTATTTGATGATGCAATACTTGGTATTGATGAAGAAAATTATATATTATTTTATAAAGATAAAGAAATTAGTGGTGGAGAAATTACTTTAGAAGGTGATTATATTAAAGTTGCAGCATTCTTGGATTTACTTGGGGATGGTACAACTTATAAATATTATGATAAGAATCTAAAACAAATAAATGTAGATGAAGATACAAATATAACTTATTTATCACATAATTTATATAGTGGTTATGATTATTCAGATTATAAAACTTCTATTTTAGATAAAGATTTAAAAAAAATAGAGAATAATTTATATAATATTATTTGTAAAAATAATGGTTATTGTGATGTATCTAAAAGTTTATATGAACATTATTTATATAAAGATGGTAAGAAACTTGTAAATGATACTTTTGTAAATATAACTATAAATGAAGATGAAATATTACTTGAAACTTTATATAAAACTTATATAGTAAAACTTGGAAATGATAATAATATAAAGTTAGATTTTAGTTTTAATTTTAATATAAATATTGATGATATAATAAGTAAATATGATTTAAAAGATATAGAGTTTAAAATAAATAAGAATGAAGAATTATTTAAAAAATATGCTTTTATAGTGGAAAATAATTATATGTTACTTGATCATAAAAAAGAAGTTTATGATTTATTTGAGTTAATAGCTGATAATAAAAATTATCTTGATGAGCTATATTTCTTACATAAACTTGGATATTTAAATATTCATAATACTGATGTTTTACTTGAAGGGAAAGCTGCGGGTACTTATCAAGATTTTAATACTAGAATTGATTTAGCATCGAAAATGGAAAGTGTTATTTATCATGAACTTGTGCATTTTGTTGATTTTTCTATTAAAGATAATACAAGTACGACTTTATATAAATGTGATGGTAAAATAGATGTTTATGAAGCTGTACCAAATATACCTGATGGTTGTAATTATGTAAGTGTTCCTTATTCTAATTATATTACGGAAGCTGGAGCAGAAAGTTTTACTTCGAAATATTTTACTAAAAATGTTACATCTTATATTTTTGGAACATATTATCTTGAAGCTTTAGAGTATATTTATGGAAGTAATGTTTTAAATAAATGGTATTATTATGATGATAATTATTTTGTTAAAACTTTATATGATGAATTTGAAGATGAAAAAGTAGTTTCAAGGATTGTGGAAGCATTAAATAAAACAACTTCTTTAGAGGGTGGTCCAATTAAAAATATTGGTTATTTGATGGATACACTAATTGATTTATATAAAAAACATAATGATGAAGATTATTTAAATGATAAAAAGTTTGTTTATTTACTTAGACCTATGTTAGATTTTATGAATGTGGATAAGTCAAAGTATTATAACGAGTTTAAGGGTTTGTATAATATGGATTATAGTTTTTTAGAAAATTTAAAAAAGGAAATAAATTATGAAAATTATAATAATTATTTGGTTCCAATAATTGTAAATGATAAAATGTATTTAAGTTGGAGTGTTTGGAACGATTCATCAGATGATAGTGCTGTTGTTTGGGTTAATTATGATTTTGATAATGATAAAGTTAATGATTATGTTGTAGTTGAAAAATAAAATCAATTCCTTTATATGCAATATTTTTAATTAAAGATTTATAAGTATATAGTTTGTATGATAATATTATTGAAAAAGCACTTATGTTAAATTTTAAATTTGCGTTAACATGGTGCTTTCTTTTGCTTTTTTTGATTTTAAAATTAGTATATAATATGGTAAATATCTAATGTGATATTGTTAAAGAATGGAGTATGATATATGAAGAAAGTAGTTAAGAAAATAGCATTGTTATTAATAGTTTTTGGTATTGGAGTAGGAGTAACATTATTATATACAAATAATAAATATAAAGTTTATGAGGAAGAAGAGAGTAAACAAATAAAAAAACATGTAGATACAATATCAATGATGCTCGAAACAGAAGCTGGTAGTGGAAATTATGAAATGACAACAGCTAGTAGTTGGCCAACAGATGGTTATGTGTTTAATACAAAACTATCAAAATGTGAAAATGGTAGTGAACTATCATGGGATGATACAAATAAAAGCGTTGTCATGACTGGTAATGTATCTGATAAGTGTTATGTATATTTTGACAAATATAATTCCATAACTATAAATAATAATTCTATAACATCAAATGGAAATTCAATTACTATAACAATTGATGCAACAGCTGGAACAGGAACGATTGCAAAATATTTATATTCAAAAGATAATGGTGTTTCATATGTGCAAAGTGCAAATAATACATATACTTTTACTGGACTAGATAAAGGAACATATAATATAAAAGCATATGTACAAGATTCAAATGGCAAAAATAGTGAAATAATTTCTAAAACAATTGAAATAACTTCAATTACCTTGGCAGATTATGTAAAGTCACTATATACAGGAACGCAAGGAAATAATGGTATTTATTATCATGATGCAAACTTAACAAATGGAGCAAATGATAATTCATATAGATATGCCGGAGCGAATCCAAATAATTATGTATGCTTTGGAAGTACAGAAACATCATGTCCAACAGATAACTTGTATAGAATAATCGGAGTATTTGGAGATAAAGTAAAATTAATCAAATATGATTATGCAAATAGTAATCTACTAGGAGAAAATGGAGAGTATAGTAGAGATACATATTCAAAAAGTAAATTTTCAACATATAAAGGAGAATTAACGACAATAAATAGATATTACTGGAATTTATCAACACAAACAAATACATGGAGTGAAAGTAGTTTAAATAAAGTAAATTTAAATAAAAATTTCATCAATAATATAAGAAGTGAATGGGCATCTAAAATAGATACAACAACATGGAAAGTTGGAGGAAATACATGGGCAAATATAGGAGAACAACCAGCCAAAACAGCATATCAAAATGAAATAGTAAATCCAGTAACTACAAATACCACAGATAGTAAAACAGAATATAAAGCTAAGGTAGGATTAATGTATGTAAGTGATTATGGATTCGCAGCAGCCCCGAGTGCATGGACATTGGTTGGCTGGGATAGTGATTCGACAAAAGATTATAGAACAGCAACAAGTATAAATTGGATGTATATGGGGCTTGATGAATGGCTAATTTCCCGTAATGCGGACGGTTCGGGCAGTGCGTTCCTTGTGGACAACTATGGTCGCGTGAGCTATGGCAGCGTGAGTGGCGACAACTATGGTGTTCGCCCGTCCTTCAATCTTTCATCTTTCATAACCTATGTATCAGGTTCTGGAACTCAATCTGATCCAATTCGTATAAATTAAGCTAAAAACATGGCATTGTCCATGTTTTTTTGATATAATTAAGTAAGAATTGAGGTAAAAATATAAAATGAAAGAAGAAGTAATAAGTAAAGTAAGTAAAAAGATTAATTTGAAAGAATATCAAATTAAAAATGTAATTGATATGCTAAGTGAAGGAGCAACTATACCATTTATGGCTCGTTATAGAAAAGAAGTAACTGGTAATTTAAATGAAGATGAACTTAGATTAATTGAAACTGAATATAACTATATGGTTAATTTGGAAAATAGAAAAGAGGATGTTAAAAGATTAATTGATGAGAAAGGTATGCTTACTGAAGAGTTAGTTAAAGCTATTGATGAAGCAACTAAGTTAAGTGAAGTTGAAGATATTTATACTCCATTTAAAGAAAAGAGAAAAACTAAGGGGACTGAAGCTATTAAATTAGGTTTAGAACCACTTGCTAAGATTATCATGACTCTTCCAAATAAAACTAGAGATGAAATTGCTAAAGATTTTATTAATGAAAATGTTAAAAACGTAGATGAAGCTATGACTAATGCTGGATATATTATTGCAGATTGGATTAGTGATAAACCTAAGTATAGAAAAGCTATTAGAAATTATTATTGGTATAATGGTCTAGTTAAAGGTAAACTAAAAAAAGGTGCAGTTGATGAAAATAAAACCTATGAAATATATTATGATTTTGAATGTAAAATAACTTGTATTAAACCACATCAAGTACTTGCGCTTGCACGTGCTGATAAAGAAAAAGTTGTTACATATTCCCTTAGTTTAGATAAAGCTGGTGTTATTAAATACTTAGAAGAACAAGTTATTGGTGGCAAATCATCACCACTTGTACAAGACATGAAAATATTTATTGAAGATGCTTGGAAAAGACTTTTAGAGCCATCTTTAGAAAGAGATATTAAAGCAGAACTTTATGATAAAGCAAGTGAATTTGGTATTGGTGAATTTGGTAATAACTTAGAAAATTTACTTCTTACACCACCGATTAAGGGAAGTAGAGTACTAGGATTTGACCCTGCTTTTAGAACTGGTTGTAAGCTTGCTGTTTTAAATGAAAATGGTGATGTTTTAGAAATTGGTGTAATTTATCCACATGAACCTAAAAAAGAAGTTGATATGGCTGAAAAAATAATGCTTGCTTTAATACAAAAACATAATGTTAAGATAATTGCTATTGGTAATGGTACAGCTTCTCGTGAAAGTGAAATGTTTGTAGCAAATTTAATTAAGAAATATAACTTAGATGTTAAATATGTTATTGTTAGTGAAGCTGGTGCTAGTGTATATTCTGCAAGCCCACTTGCTAAAAAAGAGTTTCCTGATTATTCTGTTGAACAAAGAAGTGCTGTTTCAATTGGTCGTAGACTTCAAGATGCTTTATCAGAACTTGTTAAGATTGACCCAAAGAGTATTGGTGTAGGTTTATATCAACATGATTTAAAACAAAAAGAACTTGATGAAGAATTAGGTTTTGTAGTTAGCAAAGTCGTTAATGAAGTTGGTGTTAATTTAAATAATGCTAGTGATAGTATTTTAGGTTATGTATCTGGTTTAAATAGAAAAGTAATTGGTAAGATGCAAGAATATAAAAAGAAAAATGGTGGTTTTAAATCACGTGAAGAGTTAAAAAAAGTATCTGGTATGGATGATAAAATATTTGAACAATCTGCAGGGTTCCTACGCATATTTGGAAATAATCCTTTAGATAAAACTAATATCCATCCAGAAGATTATGAAATTGTTAATAAGATATTAAGTGATAATAATATTGATGTAAAGCTAGTTGGAACTAAAGAAATGGAAAGTAAACTTGCTAGTATTAAAGATGAAGCTATTACAAGTAAATATAATATTAGTATTGAAAAATGGGAAAGTTTTAGAAATAATTTAGTAAGTGGTGTTATTGACCCACGTGATGATGTTAAACAAATGACGCTTAGAAGTGATGTTTTAACAATCGATGATTTAGAACTTGGTATGAGTTTAGAAGGCACAGTTAGAAATGTTACTGCATTTGGTGCTTTTGTTGACATTGGTCTTCATGATGATGGTTTAGTACATATTTCTAAAATGAGCAAATCTTATGTTAAACATCCAAGTGAAATATTAAAAGTTGGAGATATCATTACTGTATATGTAATTGGTATTGATAAAGAAAAAGGAAGAGTTAATTTATCTTTAATAGAGGAGTAGGTTATGAAATTAATAATTAGATTAATTAAAATTGCTATTATATTTTTAATAATTGGAGGTTGTTTTTATCTTCTTATAAATAAAACTTTTATATATGATGTTTATAAGTCAGAAGTTATGGAAGATGAGGGTATTCCAATTAAAAGATTTATGTATGTGATAGATGATGATAAAACTAATGAAGCTAAGTTTTATACATTCTTATCTAATAGTACTTTAGAAAATATGAAGAAAGATTACCTAGATGACCTAGAGCTTTGTTATGGTAAATATTATTATGATAAAAATAATAAAATAACTATTACTAATTATGATATTATAAGTAATAGTTATTATAGAGAAGTTAAATTAAGTTATGTAAGTGATAATTATTGTAGTAGTGATTATAAACTTAGTGATATGTGGGTATATGATTATATTAATAAAAGTGCATATCTAAGCGGAGATATAACTGAAAAGAATATGACTGGTTTAGTTGATAAAATATATAATAGTAAAAATGTTGAACCTGTAGTGAAAAATTATAAAAATGAATATAGTTATAAAGTTAATTGTGAAAATAATGAAGAAAAATATACTTTAATATTTGAAGATTTTAGTGAAAATGAGTTACTTGTTAAAAGAGAAGTAAATGGAAATACTAAGTTTGCTGTTTATGAAATAGAAAATGTTAAAGATTATTTAAAAAGTTTAAAATAAAAAAACGCTGTGAAGCGTTTTTTAAAGTGTGAGTTTAACATCAAAAGGTATTAACCTTTGGTAAAATATGAAAAAGAGATGTTTCTCACATAATAATTATAGGTTATATTAGTCTTATTGTCAAATGATATGGCTAAAAAATATTTGAGCTTTAAAAAATATGTGTTATAATTTTTATGAAAGGATGATTTTTAGATGATGGAAACAATTTGCAAATATTTTTTATACTTTATTATTTATGCTTTTATTGGATGGCTTATGGAAGTTTGTGTATCTTTATGGAACAAGCATAAATTTATAAATAGGGGATTTTTAATTGGTCCTTATTGTCCAATTTATGGTTGGGGTTCTTTAGCTATTATTTTAGTGGTAGGTAAAAATACAACAGATGTTTTGGCAGTATTCTTAAAAGCTATATTAATTTGTTCATTACTTGAGTATTTTACTAGTTATTTTATGGAAAAAATATATAATGTTAGATGGTGGGATTATTCTAGTAAAAGATTTAATATTAATGGTAGAATATGTTTAGAAACTATGATACCTTTTGGTTTACTTGCACTTTTAATAATATATGTTGTACATCCAGTAATAATAGGAATTGTAGGAAAACTTTCTTATACGGCCCTTATTGCAGTTGCTAGTGTGATATTTGTTATTTATTTAATAGATAATATTGTATCAACATATATTTTATTTAAAATAAAAGGTAAAATTAAAAGTGAAAGAAAAGATAATACAGAAAAAATAAAGAAATATATTGAAAAATGGTTTCAAGATAATACAGTTTTATATAGACGTATTAAAAATGCATTTCCTAAATTTGAAATATTTAAGAAAACAAAATAATTTGTTTACAAATACTTCTTTTAATGGTAGAATAATCTACACATTAAGGGGAGTTTTTTATTTATGAATAAAGTATATGGTTTTACTAATGAATTTGTTGCAGCTTATCCAGAAATTTATGATTTTGATAATGCTGATGTTTTGAGTATTATTGGTAGTGGGGATCAGTATTTTACAGCTATGCTTGCTGGTGCTAAAAGTGTTACAGTATTTGATTTAAATGTTAATGCTTGGCATCATTTTGTTTTGAAATTTATGGCGATAAGATATTTAAGTTATGAAGAGTTTTGGCAATTTTTTATAACTGATGGTTTAGATAATTTGAAATTATATTTAAAAATTAGAGATTATTTACCATCAAATGTTAAAGATTTTTTTGATTTAGTAAAAATTACAAAGTTAAAGTTTTCTAATATTAAGGTTAAATCTTGTTTTATGGATTCTTTTAAACAAAAAGATTATCTTAGAATGCTTCCATATTTGAATGAAGAAAATTATTATAAGTTGCAAGAGTTACTAAAGAAACGTAAATTGCCAAATTTTATTATTAAGGATTTTTCTGATATATCTTTAGGGAGTGAAAGAAAAGATTATGATTTGTTACTTCTTTCTAATATATATCATTGGATGGATTTAAGTCCAATTGATTTTAAATTTTTGCTTGATAAATTTGAACCGTGTGTTATACAAGCTTTATATGCTTGGACAAGATATCAAGAAATAAAAGAGTTTGAGAGATTAGGTTTTGAAGTAAATAATGTTCCTGCAGTTAAACCCACACTTTATAATGAGGGATTTAACTATGTTTTAACATATAAAAAAACAAAATAAAGTAAGTTATTGCATTTTATTAGTATAAATAATATAATTAAATAGGTGATAAATTATGTATGAAAATAAAAAAATATTAATTTTAGGAGCTGCAAAAAGTGGTATTGCAGTTGCTAAATTGTTGGCAGGCAAAAATAATGAAATTGTTTTGACTGATTTAAATGAAATTAAAATAGATGTTAAAAATGAATTAGAAAATTTGGGTATAAAAATAATTATAACTGATAACCAACTAGATTTATTAGATAATTCATGGGATTTAGTAATTAAGAATCCAGCAATTATGTCTACAAGTCCTTTAATCAAAAAATGTGAAGATTTAAATTTACGTGTTGAAAATGAAATGGAAGTTGCTTATCATTTCTTACCAAAAGATATTAAGATTATCGGTGTTACTGGCTCTAATGGTAAAACTACTACAACAACTATGCTATATAATATGTTAAAAGTATCTGGAAATAATGTAATTTTAGGTGGTAATATTGGAACCCCACTTACTGATTTACTTGAAGATATTAAAAGTGGAGATATTTTGCTTTTAGAAATAAGTGACCATCAATTATGTGATCTTCATGATTTTAAAACTGATATAAGTATTCTTACTAATATTTGTCCAACGCATTTGGATTATCATGGTACTTATGAACATTA
>ERZ827168.3952-NODE-3952-length-14309-cov-7.387681_pt1 | contig 14309 bp, 9 predicted proteins | sample MGYA00519868_ERZ827168 | MGnify/ENA primary metagenome ERZ827168 (study PRJEB31778, sample SAMEA3449271) | human gut metagenome | biome: human gut; feature: human-associated habitat; material: faeces | place: United Kingdom | collected 2010/2012 ...
ACAAATCGAGAGCCTTTCTGCCCCACCGGTCAAACAGGGGCGCCGGTCTAACTTTTTATCTTCCAGCAGGCCTCATCGGGCAATTTGGGGGTCTGCCTTAAGCGGGAACCTGCCTCCCAACAGTACCTTGAAAAAAGAATATTTCCTGATGGCTTGCCTAAATGCCCCGCGGGTGGTAATCTTGTAGAAGAAAACCGCCAACTGCAAGGAGAGCAAAATGAACCGTCACCTTTACGATGAAGAAGCCCTGATGAAAGATTACCCGCTGGCCGCCCGTACCGCCCACCCGGAGGGAACCGTTATCCCCATCGGTTCCGCCGCCATCGGCGGGGAGAATCTGACCCTCATTGCCGGGCCGTGCGCCGTGGAAAGCCGGGAGCAGCTGTTTGCCACCGCGGCCGCGGTAAAGGCCGCCGGGGCCACCATCCTGCGGGGCGGCACCTATAAGCCCCGCACCTCCCCCTATGCCTTTGCCGGCCTGGGGGAGGAAGGCCTGCGCCTTCTGGCGGAAGCCGGCCGGGAATTTCAGCTCCCCACCGTCAGTGAAATCACCGATGCCGCCCTTTTGCCCCAGTTTGAGGAAATCGATATTTTGCAGGTGGGGGCCCGCAATATGCAGAATTATACCCTTTTGCAGGCACTGGGCCGCCAGCCCAAACCCATCCTGCTAAAACGCGGGCTGGCCGCCACCTACGAAGAATGGCTTGCCTCAGCCGAATACATCCTGCGGGAGGGAAATCCCCATGTCATTCTCTGTGAACGGGGCATCCGCAGCTACCAAAGCGGCACCCGCGCCACCCTGGATCTGGCCGCCATTCCGGTGATGCAGGGTCTTACCCACCTGCCGCTGCTGGTGGATCCCAGTCATGCCTCCGGGGCCGCCGGCTGGATCCCGGCGCTGGGCCGGGCCGCTATAGCCGCCGGCGCCGGTGGTCTTATGGTGGAAGTCCACACAAATCCCGCCCAGGCCCTCAGCGATGGGGAGCAAGCCCTGCTTCCGCAGGATTTTGCCCGCCTGGCCGCCGATGCCCACAAAATCTGGGGGCTTTTGCACCCCTAAATCAAAGCTTCTTTTCTCTGAAGAAAAGTTGGGCCCCGGCGGTAGCCGTACAATTTATGCCTTTGCAAAAGGCTCCGCGCCGCCGAAGGCAAGATGAAATTATGTCATAATCCCTGCCGCGGCAGAGGAAAAGAAAGGAGCCCGGCCTATGGAGATCACGATTTGCCCGGGGAAGGCCCCCCGGCGGGCGGCGGTGCCGCTTTCCAAATCCGAAGGGCACCGGGCCCTTATTCTGGCGGCGATGGCCCAGGGGGAAACCCTTTTGCCGCGGCTGCCCGCTTCCGGCGATCTGCTGGCCACCATGGACTGCCTGCGGCAGATGGGAGCCAGCTTTACCGAGCGGGAAAACAGCCTGCTGGTCACCCCGATTGCGGGGCCTCCCGCCGCGCCCCTCCGGCTGGACTGCCGGGAAAGCGGCAGCACCCTGCGCTTTTTGCTGCCGGTGGCGGCTGCCCTGGGCCTGCGGGCCATATTTACCGGGCGGGGCCGGCTGTCCCAGCGCCCGGTGGAGGCCCTTTTGGCCGCTTTGCAGCGGAACGGCATCACTGCCGAGGTGCGGCAGCACCCCTGGGAGATCGAGCTTGCCGGGCGGCTGACCCCCGGCGCTTTTTCCCTGCCGGGGAATGTCAGCTCCCAGTATGTTTCCGGACTGATGCTGGCGCTGCCCCTTTTGACCGGGCCCAGTGAGATCCGTTTGACGGGGGCACTGGAATCGGCCGGCTATGCCGGGATGACCGAGGAAATGCTGCGGCGCTTCGGCCTTGAACTCGAAAAAACCCCCATGGGGTGGCGCATCCCCGGCGGGATGAAATACCAAAGCCCCGGCCGCCTGGCCCTGGGCGGAGATTGGAGCCACGCGGCCTTTTGGCTGGCGGCAGGCTGCCTGGCCGGGCCGGTAACGGTGACTGGTCTGGAACCCGAAAGCACCCAGCCCGACCGGTTCATTCTCCCGCTGCTGCGGCAGATGGGCGCCCGGATCGAGCTTTCCCCGGAAGGGATAACGGCCTATCCCAGCCGGTTGACGGGGACGGCCGTTGATGTCAGCGGCTGTCCCGATCTGCTGCCGCCGCTGGCGGCGGCGATGGCCTTTGCCAAAGGGGAAAGCCGCCTGACCGGTGCGGCCCGCCTGCGGCTCAAGGAAAGCGATCGTCTGGCCGGGATGGCCGGGCTGCTGCGGGCGCTGGGGGGCCGGGTGGAAGAGGAACCGGATGGACTGCGGATCGCCGGGAGCGGACTGCGGGGCGGCGTGGCCGATCCCTGCGGCGACCACCGGCTGGCGATGGCCGCGGCGGTGGCAGCCCTGGCCTGCCGGGAGCCGGTAACTATAAAAGATGCCGAATGTGTGGAAAAATCCTATCCCGAATGGTGGGGGCTTTTCTGTGAAGAAAAGTAGGCAAAAAATTTTTAGTCGCCTTCGGCGTCGCGAAGCTTTATAAATGGTTTTAATCAGTACGCCTACCCGGCGAGGGGCTACTTTTCTGTGAGGAAAAGTAGTAAAAGAATTTTATTTAGGGCGAGTTGGCGGTCGCCTGGCGGCGGGGCGGGGCTTTTTGCAAGGCTTAGTGAGCACGCCTGCCCAGCGTGGATAGTTTGTGGTCGCCTTCGGCGTCGCGAAGCTTTATAAATGGTTTTAATCTGTACGCCTACCCGGCGAGGGGTTACTTTTCTGTGAAGAAAAGTAACCAAAAGTCATTCAGGGCTCCGCCCTAAAAACCCGACGCGTCGGTACACCCCGTATAATCGGGGCCCCCGCAAGGTCGTAAGACCTTGTGGGGAAAGGAGGATGCACCGCAGCGGGGAGGGCTGCCCGGAGCAAAGCGCAGGGTCAGCCCGACTTAAGCGAAGGTTGCGTCCGACGCGACGACGCTTATAAGGTGTTTATTTTAATTCGGTCCCTGCTGGGGGCCAAAATAAAATGCGCCGCAGGCACCTTCGCCACCTCCCTTTACACAAGGGAGGTGGCCGCAAATCGTCCCGCGAAACAAACTTATATTCCCAGTAAATCATTCTCTCATTAGCCCAATCCTTATGTAAAATCGGTCCATATTCCTCCAATATTGTAAATTTTCTATTAAAAAATGTGAATTATTAACCTTTCACATGCAAAAAAGCGGCCATTTTGCCGTATTAGTGCAGGGGATCTTATCACAAGGAGGAAATTTATGATCATTTGTCAAGTCACCGGGGCCGCCATCACAGTGGCCCAAAATGAACTTCTCACCACCGGTATGGTACAGGCCGTCCCGGTGCGGTTCCGCTTCTCCCCGCAGTGGGCTGCCCTCGATCGCACCGCCGTTTTCACCGCCGGCACCGTCAGCGTCAGCTGCCTGCTGGGGGAGGATAACCAATGCTTCATCCCGTGGGAATGTCTCACCCGTGCGGGCGAGTACCTGCGTGTGGGGGTATACGGCACCCGCGGGGAGAAAATGGTCCTGCCGACAGTCAGCTGCCTGCTGGGGCCCATATGCACCGGCACCCAGCCGGAGGAAAATACCCCCACTGAAGCCACCCCCACCCTCGTCCAAAGCCTGCTTACCAAGGCGGAAGCCGCCGTTTCGGTGGCAGATGCCCTCCGGACCGATGCCGATGCCGGGCTGTTTAACGGCCGGGATGGCAAAGACGGCACCAATGGTAAGGACGGAAAAGACGGCCAAAACGGCGCTCCCGGCGAAGCCGGCCCTCAAGGACCAAAGGGCGACCCTGGTGAAACCGGCCCCCAAGGGCCGAAAGGGGAAACTGGGGAAACCGGCCCTCAAGGACCGAAGGGCGACACTGGTGAGACCGGTTCCCAGGGGCCGAAGGGCGACACTGGTGAAACCGGCCCCCAAGGGCCAAAAGGGGACTCCGGTGAGACCGGCCCTCAAGGACCGAAGGGTAACCCTGGTGAAACCGGCCCTCAAGGACCAAAGGGCGACACTGGTGAAACCGGCCCGCAAGGGCCGAAAGGGGAAACCGGGGAAACCGGCCCTCAAGGGCCGAAAGGCGATCCCGGCGAAGCTGCCATTACTTTGGGGAGCATCACCCTTACCGCTGCCGGATGGAGTACCGAGGAACCCTATTCCCAAGCCGCCGCTTTGGCCGGACTGACCGCTGGTTCGCTGGTGGCTCTGCATCCCACCGCCGCCCAGCTGATGGCCTTGCAGGAGGCCGGGGTCACCGCCCTTACCGCTGCCAATGCCAATGGCACCCTAACCGTCTATGCTCTGGGGGCCGCCCCCGCCGCCGATCTGACCCTGCAGATTACCATCACTGCCACGGGGCAGTAAAGTTTTCCCTTTCCGGCAGCTCACCGGTAGGACGGCAAAATAGCACCCAACCTGCCGCAGCTCATTTTGGGGGAGGCTTCCCTCAAAACACTGTGGGCCTTGCCTCTTTCCCCCAAAAAGTCCCCCCAGCGGAGTACTCCGTTGGGGGGACTGTAAGGCTTGTATTTTTCTTTGGCTTAGCGGTTGTAGACCTTGCCAATATAGTTCTCCGGCGCCTTGACGGCACCATCGATACGGATCTCGAAGTGCAGGTGCGGGCCGCTGGAATTACCGGAACTGCCGCTGTAACCGATGACCTGGCCCTGCTTGACATACTGCCCGACCGTAACGGTGACATTGGACATATGGGCATAGCGGGTAGTCTGGCCGTACCCGTGGTTGATGACCACCGTTCTGCCGTAGCCGTAGTTCCAGCCGTAATTGAGGGCGGTGGTAACGGTACCTGCCTTGGAGGCACGGACCGTGGTGCCCATGGGACAGGCGATATCCATGCCGGTGTGGCCGCCGTAGGCGCCCAGCGAGCCATTAAAGTAGCCGCCGTCGGCGGGCCAGATGAACCGGCCGCCGGTGCTCGCAAAATAGTCATCAATGGTCTGGGTGCCGCGGGCGATAACCTGATTGACCGGGTCCTTGAGGCGGGTACGGCTCAGCACCGTTTCGCCCACTCTTACGCCGTCAATGTAGGTGACATCGGCCACCACTTCATCCTGGCCGTAAATACCGGCGGAAATGGTGCTGGTATCCCCGATCGGCTTTTTGTTGTTATCCTGATAGGTGGTGCCGAACTGGACATTGGCCATATAGGTTTCCCGGCGGGTCACCTGGATGCCCAGCTCCACATCCATCTGCACCACCAGCAGTTCCTCATCGCCCTGCAGGGGCACCTGCTCCAACGGGATGAGGCTGATGGTCTGCATGGGGGTGCCGGTGGTGGTTTCGCCGCTTTCGGCGTCCTCCGCCGGCGTGGCGGGATCGGTCGAATCGGCTGTATTATCGGCGGCGGCATCCGTCGGGGCCTCATCGGCCGGGGCTTCCGCCGTTTCATCGGTGATGCCATATTGCAGACGGTACAGGGCATTGTTATCCCCGGCGGCCGCGGCCAGCTCCTCGGCGGCGCCATCCGGCAGGTCCTCCGGCCAGTACAGCAGGCCCATATACAGCACCATGCCGTTATTGATGGCGGTTTCCAGCGGAGTTTCGCCATTGACGGAAATATCCTCCAGCCGGGCGTTCCACTCCTCGGCCGGGGTACCGGAATCGGGCAGAATGACCGAATCGGGATCGTAGCCCAGCTGCTGCTGCCGCAGGGCGGTGAGGTACTCCTCCAGCTCCGTATTGAGGTCGTACATCTCCTCCAGCGTCAGGCCGTAGCGCTTGGCGATGGCTTCGATGGTCTCGCCGGGGCGGGCGGTGTAGCTGCGGCGCAGCTCCTTGTTGCTGCGCAGGTAACTTTGCAGATTGGAAACGGTCATGAGCGAGCTAACGGGATAAACGCCGTCCTCCAGCCGGATATTTTTGGTGAACTGCACCGTTTCGTGCTCTTCCCCGGTGCGGTAGTTATTCAGCACCTTATCCATGTAGAGCAGGAACTCATTGCCGTCCTCCAGGGCGCCGAGGAACTTGCCCTCCAGATAGAAGCCGGAGGCATCCACCAGCTCATTGCCGGAGGAGCGCATGATGGCATCGGTGAGTTCTTCCTTGGTCAGGAGGTCCTTTTCCTTGGCAACAGCCAAAGAAAGGGTGGGGATGGTATCCTCCGGCGGGATGTATTCCTCATTGATGAGGCGAGCCAGCATGGCATCCCGTGCCTCGTAAAAGTCGCTTTCCTGGGCGATGTAGCCGATGGACTCGCCGTTATACTCCACCCGAAGGGCAAAGGTAAACTGATTGAAGAAGGCGATGGCGCCGGCCAGAATGGCCAGGCCGAAGATGGGTGCAAAGAAATTGGCGATGCGGTTTAAGGGGCGGGCAACTGCCCGGCTGTAATCCCGCCAGGCCTCCCGGCGGCCGGCTTTCCCTTCCGGGGTCTTATCCCGCAGGGCGGCGGCCAGCTCGGCTGTTTCATCGTGCAGGATGCGGTAGGGGAACAGCACCTCATCGGCGAAGTGCTCCGTCCGGCGGACGACCTTAAAGCGCAGGCTCCGCCACAGGATGGGCACCCGGGCCCGGACACGGCCGTACACATGACCGATGCCCCGGCGAATGGCATAGTATTCCCGCAGCAGCTGCATGCCGATGTAGGCGCAGCCGCGCTCCATGCTCTCGAAGGATTCCGCCAAAGTGGGGCGTTTTTCCCTGGGCTTTGCATTCTTTGCCTTGGCGGGGGCTTTCTTCCCCTGCTTCGGCCGGGATTTTTTCTTCTTTTTCTTCGGCTTCTTGGGGGCCTTTGGCTCCTGGGATTCCGGGGATTCCTGGGGTTCGGCAGGGGCCGGCTCGGCTGCCGGCTCCGCGGCGGGTTCCTCCCGCTGGGAGGGCTGCCAGCCGTTGGTTTCCGTCGCTTCCGGAGCGGGCTGCTCCGCCGGTTCCTCGACGGGTTCCGGGGCGGGGGCAGTTTCGGGTTCCTGCTGTACAGGACTCTTTTTCTTTTTGGGCTTTTTCTGCTTCTGTTTTTTGGGCTTGCGGGAAGCGAGGATCTCCCGGCCGACTTCCGCGGCGGCTTCCGAGGCCTCGAAGTACTGCATGGCAGCGGCGGTATCCACCGGCTCGGCTTCGGGTTCCGGCTCATTCTGCGGGGTTTGAAGGCTCTTATTTTCTTCCGTCATGGGGCATCCTCCTTCCTTGCGTATTAACACAGCTTAGTATTATAGCAAAGATTTACGGTTTTGTCCAGCCCGGGGCTTTTGGGTGGAGCCAAGGACGGACTGCCGATGCTGCCAGTATACCACCATGGGCGTGGGATTTCTTGTTGCTTTTGTAAACGGAATGTGACGGTTGGGGGAAAACTGGGTGAGGGGCCGGGTCCGGCAGCAGGCCGCTGCAAGCCGCAAATTTAGCAAAAAGGGGCGGGCCGCAGGCCGTTCCGGCGCAGCCGGAACCAGCGGGCGAAGGCCGCTGAGGCCGCCCGGAGGGCGGCCCTGCCTGCGGCCCGATTCTGCCCCTTGCAGGGGCCTGCGGAGGGGTGCAAAAGGGCCCGGTGCCGAAGGCGCCGGGCCCGGTGGGGGCCTGCCGTTTGTAGGGGGTTCGGATCAGCGGGCGCGGGTGGTGATCTCCTCGGTGAGGTTCGCGTAGAAATCGGCGGGGGCCATGGCGCCCAGGTCGCCGTCCTTGCGGGAGCGGACCGAAACGGTGCCGTTTTCCACATCGCGGTCGCCGATGACCAGCATGTAGGGGATCTTCTCCATCTGGCTGTCGCGGATCTTCTTGTTGATCTTCTCGTTGCGGTCGTCCACCATCACGCGGACGCCGCGCTGCTCCAGGGCCTTCTTGATCTCATTGACATAGTCGAGGTGACGGTCGGCGATGGGCAGCAGGGCCACCTGGGTGGGAGAAAGCCAGGTGGGCAGGGCGCCGGCGTACTTCTCGATGAGGTAGGCCAGGGTGCGCTCGTAGCAGCCGAGGGAGGTGCGGTGGATGATGTAGGGCCGCACCTTCTGCCCGTTCTGGTCGATGTAGGACATATCGAACTGCTCGGCCAGCAGCTGGTCGATCTGGATGGTGACGAGGGTATCTTCCTTGCCAAAGACATTCTTGTACTGGATATCCAGCTTGGGGCCGTAGAAGGCGGCTTCATCGATGCCGATGGTGTACTTGATGCCAAGGTGATCGAGGATCTTGCCCATGATGCCCTGGGCCTCATCCCACTGCTCCGGAGTACCGATGTACTTTTCGGTATTGTTGGGATCCCACTGGGAGAAGCGGAAGGTGCAGTCCTCCAGCAGACCGACGGTTTCGAGGCAGTACTTAGCCAGCTCCAGGCAGTGGCGGAATTCCTCCTCCAGCTGATCGGGGCGCAGGATGATATGGCCCTCCGAAATGGTGAACTGGCGCACACGGATGAGACCGTGCATCTCGCCGGAATCCTCATTGCGGAACAGGGTGGAGGTCTCACCCAGGCGCATGGGGAGATCGCGGTAGCTGCGGGCGCGGTTGAGGAATACCTGGTACTGGAACGGGCAGGTCATGGGGCGCAGGGCAAAGCATTCCTTGGTCTCATCGTGGGGATCGCCCAGCACAAACATGCCGTCCAGGTAATGATCCCAGTGGCCGGAGATCTTATAGAGCTCGCGCTTGGCCATCAGGGGGGTCTTGGTGAGGAGGTAGCCGCGCTGCTGCTCGGTATCCTCTACCCAGCGCTGCATCAGCTGGACCACCCGGGCGCCCTTGGGCAGCAGGACCGGCAGGCCCTGGCCGATGACATCAACGGTGGTGAAGTATTCCAGCTCACGGCCCAGCTTATTGTGGTCGCGGCGGCGGGCTTCCTCCAGCCGGGCCAGGTGTTCTTCCAGCATACTGCGCTTGGGGAAGGCGCAGCCGTAAACACGGCTGAGCATCTTATTCTTTTCGCTGCCGCGCCAGTAGGCGCCGGTGCAGCTGGTCAGCTTGACCGCCTTGACGGGGCCGGTGGACATGAGGTGGGGGCCGGCGCACAGGTCGGTAAAATCGCCCTGGCGGCGGAAGGCGATGGCTTCGCCCTTGCCGGCGTGCTCCTCAATGAGCTCCAGCTTATAGGGCTGATCGGCCATCAGCTTTTTGGCCTCCTCCACCGGCAGGGAGAAGCGCTCAATGGGCAGATCCTGCTTGGCGATGGCAGCCATTTCGGCCTCCAACTTTTCCAGGTCCTCCGGGGTGAAGGGGGTAGGGACATCGAAATCGTAGTAGAAACCATCCTCGATGGCGGGGCCGATGGCAAGCTTGGCGCCGGGGAATAGGTGCTGCACCGCCTGGGCCAGGATGTGGGAAGCGGTGTGATTGAAGGCGCGCTGGCCCTGCTCATCCTCAAAGGTGAGGATCTCCACGGCGCAGTCGTGGTCCAGCAGATCGCAGAGATCCGCGACCTTGCCATCCACCAGGGCGCAGCAGGCATTGCGGTACAGGCCCATGCTCAGATCCTTGGTAAAATCGGCGATGGACTGGGGAGCGGCCAGCTCCTTGACCGAGCCATCTTTCAGGGTAATTTTGATCATGATAAATTTCCTCCATTTCTGGTCATTGATGAATTGATGCGGAAGATCCCAAAGGGGCGGCGAGGGAAAATCGGATGATGGCAAGGAGGCGGGTGACGGCATACTCTTGTCCGATGAAATCGGACTGATGTATGGCGAACCCCCGACACAGCCAGCGCCGGTTTTCACCGCCGCCGAAAAAGGGAAAATAAAAACGGCTGCTTTCTTCCTGCGAAGAAAACAGCCGGGGTGAGACAAAATATCCCACGGTTCCACCCGAATCGGATCGGCTAAAGCGATCCACTTCATTGCGGCGGGTAACGGGGCCGGGCCGGCGGTGATTTGGCACCGCGCTGGAAAAGGCGGTCCGCAATTCCTCATTCTCCTGCGGACGGTTGCAGCCTGTGCCGTCCGCTCTCTGGCAGGAGTGCCGGGGCGCGGGTAACTTTTCTCGTAACGCTTTGGGATTTATGCGGTTATTGTAGCCCTTTCGGCCGGCGATGTCAAGAGGTTTTCTCCTCTTTTTCGCTATCGGCTTGCTCCGCCATCTCCACTGCTTCGGCGGCCTCGGCCTCCACGGCCTCCACCATTTCCACGGCATCCACCACATCGGCCTGGGCGGCGGTGGGGGCCATACCCTGGGCGGCCAGGCGCTCGGCGCGGCGGCGCTTCATGGCATTGTAGGCATCCTGCATCTCCTGCTTGCGCTCGGCCATGACCTCCTGCCGCAGACGGATGGCTTCCTCGCGCTCCTGGCGGTAGATCTCCTGCTGCTCCTCGCTGCTGTCGCGTTTGAGCGCCACGATGCCGAAGCCCAGCAGCACCACCAGGACGGCCAGGATGACCAGGTGGAACCAGGTAAACTCGTATTTGCCAATGACGATCTGCGGATCCAGCTCCATGGTGCCATTGAGCACTGCAGAACCGATACCGATGACGGCAAAGAAGACGATGAAAATAGTGTTCCAAAGTCTTTGGCGTTTTTTATAGCCCTCGTAGATCTTTCTGGATTCTTTTCTATTGGTTTTTGCCATGTTCCCTCTCCCCATCAAACGAAAATCTGGATAAATTATATCATAGTGCGGCGGCATTTGCAAGAAAAAGTCCCCGCCGAAAAGCGGGGACAGGAAAATGCGATCGGTTTAGCCAGGGGGCCAGGTCATATCCCGGCCGGAGAGCACATGGAAATGCAGGTGCTGCACCGTCTGGCCGGCCTGCTCACCGCAGTTGGTCACCACACGGTAGCTTTCCCAGCCATGCTCGGCGCAGATGCGGGCGATGGTGGCGAAGATATGGGCCACCATCCCGGCATTTTCCGGGGTGATCTCGGCCGCGGAGGCGATGTGCTCCTTGGGGATGACCAGGAAGTGGGTGGGCGCTTGAGGATCGAGATCATAGAAGGCGAGGACCTTATCATCCTCGTACAGCTTGTTCGATGGGATCTCGCCGGATGCGATCTTGCAGAAAATACACATGAGGGAATACTCCTTTCCGGGGATTTATGGAACTGGGGAAAAACGGACGGGCGCGACGGAGGGAAAGGGCTCCCGGCAAGAAGCGCCCGCAGGCAGGCTGTTGTACGATGAAATCGTACTTATGCCTGTCAAGGGCAGCGACGACGCCGGGGGTGCTTTCCACGGAGGAGCGCCGTAAAAAAAAGCCGCAAAAATCAGATCAGTTCGGGCAGGCGGGTGAGGGCTTCGGCGATCTTTTCGGGATCGCCGGCACCGCCCATGGCGCTATCGGGGCGGCCGCCGCCATTGCCGCCGGTGAGCTGGCAAAGAGCGCGGACGAGCTTACCGGCGTTGACACCGGCTTTCACGGCTTCCGTACCGCAGGCCACGGCGATGGTACCCTTGCCGCCGAATACACTGCCCAAAGCGATAACGGCATCGGGGTGGTTGCCGCGGGCCTCATCGATCATGAGGCGGAGGGCATCAGGCTTCATTTCGCCGGGCATCCCGGTGACGACCTGCAGGCCCTTGACGGTGACGGCGTTCTTGAAGAGATCGGCCGCAGCACTGGCCGCCATCTTATTTTCGAGGTCGGAGAGTGCCTTTTCCTTGGCCTTCAGCTCCGCCATCACCTGGGCGGTCTTCTGGGGCAGTTCGGCGGGGCTGCCCAGCTTGAGGTTCTGGGCGGCGGTATTCATCAGCGCCTGATTTTCCGCCATGTATTCCAGCACACCGCGGCCGGTCACGGCCTCGATACGGCGGATACCGGCGGCCACGCTGGATTCCTTGAGGATCTTAAAGAGACCGAGCTTGGCGGTATTATCCACATGGGTGCCGCCGCACAGCTCGATGGATTTATTATTGGCATTGACGACCCGGACGGTATCGCCGTACTTTTCGCCAAAGAGGGCCATAGCGCCCATCTTCTTGGCTTCCTCGATGGGCATTTCGGTGGTGGTGACGGGGTTCGCCTCCAGGATCAGCTCGTTGACACGGGCCTCCACCTTTTCCAGCTCCTCGGGGGTCACGGCGGAGAAGTGGCTGAAATCGAAGCGGCAGACCTTATCATCCACCAAGGAACCGGCCTGATGGACATGGTCACCCAGGACCTCCTGCAGCGCCTTTTGCAGCAGGTGGCAGGCGGTGTGGTTGCGCATGATGCTCATGCGGCGGTTTTCATCCACGGCGGCGGTGACGGTATCGCCCATTTGGAAGGTGCCGTGGGTAACGGTGCCGACATGAATGAAGTGGCCGGAGCCGGATTTGCGGGTATCGGTGACGGTAAAGACATTCTCGCCGCAGGTGATGGTGCCGCTATCGCCCACCTGGCCGCCCATTTCGGCATAGAAGGGGGTGCGGGTGAGCACGATCTGGGCGGCATCGCCCTCACCGATGGCTTCGACCCGCTCGCCCTCATAGACGATGCCGAGGATCTCGCTTTCGGCGGTCAGGCTCTCGTAGCCGACAAAGTCCTCGCCGCCCTTGACACCCTTGAGGACATCCTCAACCCAGGCCACATCGCCGACATTGCGGGCAGTGGCCTCACGGGCGGTGGTGCGCTGCTTCTCCATCAGGGCCTTGTAGCCCTCCTCATCCACGGTGATGCCGCGCTCCTCGCACAGCTCACGGGTCAGATCGATGGGGAAGCCGAAGGTATCATACAGGCGGAAGGCATCCTCGCCGGAGAATACATTTTTGCCCTCGGCGGCCAGCTTTTCCAGGATGGAATTGACCTGATCGAGGCCGGCATCGATGGTGCGGGCAAAGCGCTCCTCCTCCACACGGATGGTCTTTACGATATAGTCCCGGCGCTGGACGAGCTCAGGATAGGCGCTCTCATTTTCGTGGATAACGGTATCGGCGACCTTATACAGGAACGGCTCGCGGACGCCAAGGAGACGGCCATGACGGGCGGCACGGCGCAGCAGGCGGCGCAGCACATAGCCGCGGCCCTCATTCTGCGGGACAACGCCGTCGCCGATCATAAAGACGGTGGAGCGGATGTGGTCGGTGACCACACGGATGGAAACATCCTTTTTCTCATCCTGCTTGTAGGTGACGCCGGCGATCTCGCAGATCTTCTTCATGATGTTCTGGACGGTATCGACCTCAAAGAGGTTATCGACGCCCTGCATGATGCAGGCCAGGCGCTCCAGGCCCATGCCGGTATCGATGTTCTTGTGCTCCAAGGGGGTGTAATGACCCTCGCCGTCGGAATTGAACTGGGTGAATACCAGGTTCCAGAACTCAACATAGCGGTCGCAGTCACAGCCGACATGGCAATCGGGACGGCCGCAGCCCTTTTCGGGCCCGCGGTCAAAGTAGATCTCGGAGCAGGGGCCGCAGGGGCCGGAGCCGATCTCCCAGAAGTTATCCTCTTTGCCCAGACGGACCATGTGGTCGGGGGCGACGCCGCGGCGCTTGGTCCAGATATCATAGGCCTCGTCATCATCCTGGTAAACAGAGACATAGAGCTTATCGACGGGCAGCTCCAGCTTCTCGGTGATGAACTCCCAGGCCCAGCGGGTAGCGTCCTCCTTGAAGTAATCGCCGAAGGAGAAGTTGCCCAGCATCTCGAAGTAGGTGCCGTGGCGGGCGGTCTTGCCTACATTTTCGATATCCGGGGTACGGATGCACTTCTGGCAGCTGGTGGCGCGGAAGCTGCCGTTCGGCAGGAACTTCTGCCGGGTGAAGTATTTCTTGAGGGGGGCCATGCCGGAATTGATGAGCAGGAGGCTGGCCTCATCCTGCGGCACCAGCGGCGCCGAGGGCAGGCGGGTGTGCCCCTTACTGACAAAGAATTCGAGGAAGGTTTCGCGCAGTTCATTGAGTCCTGTCCATTTCATAGTGGGTTGATTCCTTTCTTTTGGTAAGGGTGAGAACACAAAAAAACAGCTCTCCTCCCCTGCTTCATTTTTTACGAAGCCGTAGGGACGAAAGCCAAATCTTCCGTGGTACCACCCAGTTTGCAGCGCCGAAAGGACGCTGCCGCTTTTTGCCGGTTTAACGCACCGGGGACGCCGGCGTTCTTCACGCCGATGGCTCGGGGGCGGCTGTGGTGCACCGGGATGCCGAAAGCCTTTCAGCCAGGGGCTTTCTCTCTGGGGGCGGCGGTACAAAACTGACCCTGTCATAGCCGTTTGTGCTATTTACCAAAGTATTATAAGGCGGAGGGAGGGGATTTGTCAAGGGCCGCGGGGCACACTGATAGGAAATTTGCAGGCGCCGCCCTGTTCGATTCCCAGCGTCATAGCCAAAAAGAAAACATCCACCAACCTGCGGCTGGTGGATGCTCCCTTTGTGGTGCCGCTGACGGGAATCTACCCGCGGGCTAAAAAACCTGCCGCCGGCAGCTTTTTTACGCACTGCGGTGCGCCGCCCTGTTCGATTCCCAGCGTCATAGCCAAAAAGAAAACATCCACCAACC
>ERZ827168.3959-NODE-3959-length-14297-cov-4.712611_pt1 | contig 14297 bp, 9 predicted proteins | sample MGYA00519868_ERZ827168 | MGnify/ENA primary metagenome ERZ827168 (study PRJEB31778, sample SAMEA3449271) | human gut metagenome | biome: human gut; feature: human-associated habitat; material: faeces | place: United Kingdom | collected 2010/2012 ...
GCCATCTCTTTGGAAAGCTGAGAAGCATACGTTCCACCATCTTCCGGTTGAGGCGTACGCGGGGCCGATCCGTCTTCGATAGCCTGAATCGTCCGCAGAAGCAGCTTTGCTCCCATCCCGGCCAGACGGTCAAAGAGCTCTCCGGCTGTCTCATCAGGACCAACGGGCGTTTCCTCCCGGTAAATCATATCCCCGGTATCAAGCCCTTCAGCCATATACATGGTCGTAACGCCGGAGACTCGATCTCCGTTGAGCACAGCCCACTGGATCGGTGCTGCACCACGGTACTTTGGAAGAAGTGAGGCATGCACATTGATGCACCCATATGGTGTCATTTCCAGAATTGACTTTGGAAGGATCTGTCCAAATGCAATCACAACCATAACATCTGCCTGATATTTTCTTAATTCTTCCACACACTCAGGATCCCTGATCTTCTTCGGCTGATACACCGGGATTCCATGCTTCATTGCCGCTGCTTTCACCGGTGTGGGCTGCATTTCTTTGCCTCTCCCCTTCGGCTTGTCCGGCTGCGTTACCACCAGACACACTTCATGTCCTGCTTCGATCAGTGCCTCCAGCGTTCCCACTGAAAAATCCGGCGTTCCCATAAAGATAATCTTCATCATGATCCTCCCTTTTTTTATTCTTCTCTGCAATGTCTGTATTTCAGAGATTTTCAGTCTTCCGGTTCCTCCACCGGTTCTACATCATGCAGTCCGTCTTCCACCTTATCCACATAAAGATGCCCTGAAAGATGATCGATCTCATGGCAGAATGCTCTTGCAAGAAGTCCTTCTCCCTCGATTTCAAATTCTTCCATCTCTTCATTCAATGCCCGCACTTTCACATAATTCGGACGTGTCACAATGCCCCATTTTCCCGGAACACTCAGGCATCCTTCTTCTCCGGTCTGCTCACCGGAAGTCTCGATGATCTCCGGATTGATCAGTACGATCGGTCCCTCGCCTACATCGATCACCACGATCCGCTTGAGGATTCCTACCTGTGGTGCTGCCAGACCGACTCCCATCTTTTCATACATCGTATCCAGCATATCACCAATCAGAATCTTTGTCCTGATGGTCATTTTCTTTACTTCTTTACATTGCTTTCCGAGAATTTCATCCCCGATTTCTCTTACTTCTCTGATTGCCATAACCTTCTCCTTCTTAATCTTACCTTATCTTAATTTTACCTTATCTTAATCGATGACTTTTGTCCGACAGGATCTGTCGCTTCTACGCCAATATTTCTCTTTTATTCTCACAGGTTCATCGGATTAAAATCAAACTGGATCCTCAGCTTTGCAAAGCCTGAATTGATCTCAATATACTGCTCCATCAGATCTTTTACCCGGATCAGCGTTCTGTATTCCGGTGCTTTAATATAGATTACCCGGCGGTAAATATCTTTAATCTTATCTACTCCCGGACTTGCCGGACCGATCACTTCCAGTGGTGCTTTTCCTTTGATCCTTAAGACATATTCTTTCAAATATTTACACCCAGTCTCCAGAAGCCGTTCATCTTCTCCTGCTGCCAGCACAGCCATCAGTTCTTCTGCCGGAGGATACCCCAGCAGCTCCCTGTACCGGATCTCCTGCTCATAAAAAGCTTTATAATCCTGTGCCGCAGCAGCTTTGATTGCATAATGCTCCGGGGAATAAGTCTGAATGACCACTTCTCCCTCCCGCATCCCTCTTCCGGCACGTCCTGCTGCCTGCGTCAGCAACTGAAAGGTTCGTTCCCCTGAACGGTAATCATCGGTATACAATGACATATCTGCTGCCAGCACCCCCACCAGCGTCACATTCGGGAAATCATGTCCCTTTACGATCATCTGCGTTCCTACCAGCACATCCGCCTCTTCATTGGCAAATGCTGAAAGAATTTTTGTATGTGCATCTTTCTTTTTCGTCGTATCCATATCCATCCGCAGGACTTTTGCCTGTGGGAAACGTCGTCTCACCATCTCCTCGATCTGCTGCGTTCCGGCTTTAAATTCTCCGATAAAACCGGACCCGCACTCCGGGCAGACCCGAATCTTCGGCTGCTCATATCCACAGTAATGGCAGACCATTTTCCCTCCTTTATGAACGGAAAGGGATACATTGCAGTGTGGACACTGGATCACATGTCCACACTCCCTGCAGGACACAAATCCCGAATATCCACGCCGGTTCAAAAACAGTATGATCTGCTCTCCCCGCTCCAGCCGCTCTTCCATCAGACTTTGCAGCTTCCCGCTCAGGATCGTATGATTCCCGTTCTTCAGTTCTTCCCGCATATCTACAGTATACACCTTTGCCATCTGCTGCATTCTGGAACGATGCCGCATTTCATACAGAACATACTCACCCTTCCTCGCCCGGTACATCGCCTCCATCGAGGGCGTCGCACTTCCAAGGACAACGCTTGCATCCTCTTCTTTTGCTCTCTGGATCGCAGTTTCCCGTGCATGATACCTGGGAATCTGCTCACTTTTGTAAGTCGGCTCATGTTCCTCGTCGATCACCACCAGTCCAAGATTCGGAAATGGTGTAAACAGGGCAGAGCGGGGACCGATCATCACATCGATCTCTCCCCGCTTTGCACGCATCATCTGATCATAACGTTCCCCCGCAGAAAGCCTGGAATTCATAATTGAAACCCGGTCTCCGAACTTCCTGTAAAACCGCATGACAGTCTGATACGTCAGTGCGATCTCCGGGATCAGAACGATCGCCTGTCTGCCATGTTCCACAACCGTATGGATCATTTCCATATAAACTTCCGTCTTGCCGCTCCCTGTCACTCCATGGATGAGATATGTCTTTCGCTTTCCCGCCAGATAATCCTCACGGAATCCCCGGATTACCTGCTCCTGTTCTGAAGTAAAGGTGATGGTTCGCTCCTGCTGCGTTCCCTGCTGCACCGGATTACGGTAGATCTGCTCGGATTCGAGCTTCAGTACTCCCTGCTCTTCTAACGCACGGATCACCGGCAGGGTAATATTCAGCTTTCCGGTCACCAGTTCATAATCTAAAAGCCGGTCTGCAAGCAATGCTTCCAGCAGTCTTGCCCGTGCCTTCTGGTTCTTTTTTCTATAAAATGCAAGCTTTTCTTCTCCTTCTTTTTCCGAAAGGAGAAGCCGTAAATGCTTCTTTACCTTTGCATTCTCTTTCTGCCTGATCGGCAGAACGGTCTTGAGCGACTGGATCATTGTCCCGCCATAATGCTCTTTCATCCATGCCGCAAGAGCAATCAGCCTGGTCTCAATCTCCATTCCCTTTTCAGAAATAGACAGGATGGATTTCACTTTGGAAAGGTCGTATTCGCATTTTTCCGAAAAACCTGTCACGTATCCTTTGATCTGCCGGTTTCCTTTTCCGAATGGCACAACCACTTCCATTCCCGGTTGAAGTCTTGACTCCAGTTCTTCCGGGATGCGGTACTGAAAGATCTTATCCAGTTTTTCATGTTGAATATCTACTATTACATCTGCAAACACGCTTTTCCTGCCACACTTCCTGCTTATTTTCGGTTCTGACTTTTTATCCCGATTTTACTGCCCTGCTTTTATTCAGGACCTACTTATTCTGATCCTTCTCCTGCTTTTCTTCTTTCAGTTCCTCAAGAACTTCTGCAATCAGGACTCTCTCATCCATCGGATATTTCACACCCTTGATTTCCTGATAGTCCTCATGACCTTTTCCAGCAAGCACGATCACGTCCCCCACTTCACCGTGGCTGATGGCATACTTGATGGCCTCCTTACGGTCACAGATCTCCACGTATTTTCCATTGGTTCTTCCAATACCGGTCTTGATATCGTCAATGATCGCCTGCGGCTCTTCAAATCTTGGGTTATCCGAAGTAATGATCGTCAGGTCTGCCAGTCTTCCTGAAACTTCTCCCATTTCAAATCTTCTGTCTCTGGAACGGTTTCCCCCGCATCCAAATAAGCATACCAGACGCTTCGGATGATATTCCTTCAATGTGGTCAAAAGACTCTCCAGACTCATCGCATTATGAGCATAATCAATCATCAGCGTAAAATCATCCGACACCTTGACCATCTCAATTCTTCCCTTTACCTTTGCCTTTTTCAGGGCATCTTTGATCAGTTCTGCCGGCACTTCAAAATGTCTGCATACTGAGATCGCAGTCAGAGAATTGTAGACGCTGAACGTTCCCGGAATGTCGATTTCAACATCAAAATCCATCACTCCTGCTACATGATATGCCACTCCCAGATATCCCGGTCTGGATACCAACTGCACATTCTCTGCACGCAGATCTGCCTTTTCCGAAAATCCAAAGGTCTCCACTTTACAGGTTGCACCTGAGAAAACATCCTCAAAATATTTATCATCCACATTCGCAATTCCCAGTCTGCACTGCTTGAACAGAAGTCCCTTACATCTCTTATAATCTTCAAAATCTTTATGTTCATTCGGGCCGATATGATCTCTTCCGAGATTCGTAAAAATACCGATCTCAAACGGAATCCCTGCTGTCCTGTGGAGCATCAGTCCCTGCGAAGACACCTCCATGACCACGCAGTCACATCCTTCTTTTACCATCTCTGCAAAATACTGATGGATCGTATAGGACTCCGGTGTCGTATTGGCCGCAGGGATCTTTTTCTCTCCGATGATCGCCTCGATCGTTCCGATCAGCCCGACCTTATGTCCTGTCTCCTCCAGAATAGACTTGATCATATAAGTGGTCGTCGTCTTTCCTTTTGTACCGGTAATTCCCACAATCTTCAGCTTCTCTGCCGGATACCCAAAATACGCTGCTGACATCAGTGCCAGTGCATATCTCGTATCTTCGACTTTAATGACCGTCACATCTGCCGGCACTTCCACATCTTTCTCCACAACTAATGCAGCCGCTCCTTTTTCTGCAACTTCTGCCGCATACTTATGACCGTCTGACACTGCACCGCTGATGCAGACAAAAACAGACCCGTTCTCTACTTTTCTTGAATCATTGATCAGGGTTGTCACTTCCGTTTCTGCACTTCCCTGAACCACTTTATATTCCAATCGCTCCAATAATGTATCTAATCTCACAACGCTTCCCTCCTTGCATAGACTTTCACTGCTATAGCATAACATAATTTTTCTTTATGTGCCACTTTTTCTCCTGCCTCTGCTGCCCACACTGCCTGAGCCGGGCAATGCATTTTTCTGCTCTCACTTTTTCTTCGGACGGTACAGAGTTCCTTTTATAACAGTATCTTTCCCAAAACGGTTGTTCAATTCCTCCAGTGCCGCTTTCAGTTTCTTATGCTTTTCATCCGGTTCTTCCGGTGGCTTCAGGTCAAACAGGGTCAACTGCTCCGGTGCGGACTCTTCCACCAGCTTAGAAGTCCTGATCCCTAACAGTCTTACCGGCTCTCCGCTCCATAACTCCTGAAATAATTTCCCCGCCTTTTCAAGCAGTACCTCCGGCTGTGCGGACGGCTTTTCCAGCTGCATCTGATGCGATGCATTCCGAAAATCAAAATACCGGATCTCCACACTGAGCATTCCGGCTTTTTTCCCTGCTTTCTTCAATCTTGTGCCGACACTCTCTGCCAGATTCTTCAGCACTTTTTCTGCTTCTTCATAGGTGACTGCATCTTCCGCCAGTGTCGTTGAATTTCCGATTCCTTTTGCCTCATCCGGTACAGACTGCACTTGATCATCTCCGATCCCGTTGGCGAACTCCCACAGCATACGCCCATGACTTTTCAGATGAAGCTCGATCAGTGCTTCCTCTGCCCCCGCCAGGTCACCGATCGTATTGATCTCCAGCTTTTTCAGTATTTCCACACTGGATCTGCCTGCCATATACAGCTCACTGACCGGAAGCGGCCACATCTTCTGCCGGATCTCATCCGGGAAAAGGGTATGCGTCTTATCCGGTTTTTCAAAGTCTGAAGCCATCTTTGCCAGCAGCTTATTCTCTGAAATACCAATATTCACCGTAAAACCAAACTTCCTCTTCACACCCTCCCTGATCCATTCAGCTCCCTCCTGCGGAGACGGAAATCTGTACGCAATCTCCGTAAAATCCATATAACATTCATCCACACTGACCTGCTCAATCTTTTCCGTAAATGTACGCAGATACTCCATCAGTCTCCGGCTCTTCTCATGATACATTTTATGATCCGGTGCTCTCATGATAAGATTCGGGCATTTCCGGAATGCATTTACAACCGGTTCCCCCGTCCTGATCCCGTACTTTTTTGCCGACGGAGACTTTGCAAGGACAACCCCGTGACGGGACTTCTGATCCCCGCCAATGATCGCAGGAATCTGCCGGAGATCTACTTTCCCCCCATTTTTCAGCTCCTCTACTGCCGTCCAGCTTAAATATGCAGAATTTACATCAATATGAAAAATTATTTTCCGCATAGAATGCTCCCCTTTTATATGATAGTCAGATATCTTTCATTTCTTGTATACATTAAAAATCCCCGTGATACAGTACTTTTATTGTACCATACCACGGGGGGCTTTTCATCTCTTTCTTCTTTGCTCTCTTCCGACTATCAATTTATGCCGTCCAGCTTATCCCTGCTTTACCACAGCCTCCAGTTTTCCATCTCTGACATCGATCAGAATTGTATCACCCCGACCGACATTTCCTGCAAGGATCAGTCTTGCTGCAAGCGTCTCCACATTTTTCTGCAGATACCGCTTCAGTGGTCTTGCACCATACATCGGATCGTATCCGCCTTCCACTACAAAATCTTTTGCAGCTTCTGTCAGTTCGATCTGAAGTTCTTTTTCTTCCAGCCGACGGTTTACATCTTTGACCAGCAGATCAATAATCGAGCGGATATTGGTCTTCGTCAGTGGCTTGAACATAATGATCTCATCCAACCGGTTCAGAAATTCCGGTCTGAAATGAGCTTTCAGGTCATTCATTGTCATTTCCTGACACTGTTCGTCAATAGATCCGTCTTCTTTGATGCCCTCCAACAGATAATTTGCTCCGATATTGGAGGTCATGATCAGGATCGTATTCTTGAAATCGACCGTGCGTCCCTGAGAATCTGTGATTCGTCCGTCATCAAGTACCTGTAACAGCACATTAAAGACATCCGGGTGGGCTTTCTCGATCTCATCAAAAAGAACAACCGAATATGGTTTTCTTCTGACTGCTTCTGTCAACTGTCCGCCTTCATCATATCCGACATATCCCGGAGGAGCTCCGATCAGTCTGGACACGGAATATTTCTCCATATACTCACTCATGTCAATACGGACCATATTATTCTCATCGTCGAACAGACTCTGAGCAAGTGCTTTTGCAAGTTCCGTCTTACCGACTCCGGTCGGACCAAGGAACAGGAATGAACCGATTGGCTTACTCGGATCTTTGATTCCGGCTTTGGAACGGATGATTGCCTCCGTTACAAGTTCTACGCCTTCGTCCTGACCAACCACACGCTTATGCAGTTCATCTGCAAGATGGAGCGTCTTATTTCTCTCACTTTCATTTAATTTTGCTACCGGAATACCCGTCCATCTTGAAACGATTCGTCCGATTTCTTCATCTGTCACCGCTTCATGCACAAGGGAAAGATCTTTGGCTTTCACCCGTTCTTCCTCTTCTTCCAACTGCTTCTGCAATTGTGGGAGTTTTCCATATTGCAGTTCTGCTGCCTTATTCAGATCATATTCTCTCTGTGCTTTCTGAATTTCCTTATTGACCTGCTCGATCTCCTCACGGATCTTCTGAACATGCTCAACCGATTTCTTTTCATTCTCCCACTGGACTTTCTTACCTGCATACTGCTCTTTCAGTTCTGCCAGCTCTTCCTGCAGATGCTCCAGCCGTTCTTTACTCAGACGGTCTTCTTCTTTTTTCAATGCAGACTCTTCAATTTCCATCTGCATTACACGCCGACGCAGTTCATCCAATTCTGTCGGCATGGAATCAAGTTCTGTCTTGATCAATGCACACGCTTCATCCACAAGATCGATTGCCTTATCCGGCAGGAAACGGTCTGAAATATAACGGTTGGATAGTGTAACTGCAGCTACCAGTGCACTGTCGGTAATCTTTACTCCATGGAAAACTTCATACCTTTCTTTCAATCCTCTTAAGATTGAAATGGCATCTTCCACGGTCGGCTCATCTACGAGAACCGGCTGAAAACGACGTTCCAGTGCCGCATCCTTTTCAATATATTTCCGATATTCATCCAGTGTCGTTGCTCCGATACAGTGCAGCTCTCCTCTTGCCAGCATCGGCTTTAACATATTTCCTGCATCCATAGCACCATCTGTCTTACCGGCACCAACAATCGTATGCAGCTCGTCAATGAAAAGGATAATCTTTCCATCACTATTTTTTACTTCCTCAAGAACTGCCTTCAGACGCTCTTCAAATTCTCCACGATACTTTGCACCTGCGACCAGAGCTCCCATATCCAGGGAGAAAATTGTCTTGTCCTTCAGCCCTTCCGGTACATCTCCGCTGACAATCCGCTGTGCAAGTCCTTCTACAACTGCGGTCTTACCTACACCAGGCTCACCGATCAACACCGGATTATTTTTTGTCTTTCTTGAAAGGATCCGGATCACATTCCGAATCTCTTCGTCACGTCCGATCACCGGATCCAGCTTCTGCTCTCTGGCTCTGTCCACCAGATCCTGACCATATTTATTTAAAGTATCATAGGTTGCCTCGGGATTATCACTTGTGACTCTCTGATTTCCCCGGACAGTAGAAAGTGCGTGCAGGAATCCTTCCCGGCTGATACCAAATTCCCGGAATAATTCTTTCATCTCACGACTTGCATATTTCATCATGGCAAGGAACAAATGCTCAACGGAAATATATTCATCCCCCATCTGCTTTGCCTCATCTTCAGCATGAATCAAAACATTATTCAGATCCTGGCCGACATAAGCCTTGCCTCCCTGAACCTTTGGTCTTTTCCCAATCGCCTGCTCTACACGATTTACGAAGAGCTGACTCTGGATACTCATTTTTTCAAGCAATTTTAAAATCAGACTGTCATCCTGCGTCAGCAACGCATACAGCAGATGCTCCTGTGCCAGTTCCTGATTGCCATTATCTGCGGCAATCTTCTCGCAATTCTGAACAGCCTGCAAAGAATTCTGCGTAAATTTATTAATATTCATAGTCTTTCCCTCCTTTGAACCACAAGCTTTCTCCACGAAACTCTTCTTTCAGATGATCTGCGGAGTCTTTCTTTCGTGTTCTAGTAGAAATATAGCACGTATTGTTAGCACTGTAAAGAGTTGAGTGCTAATTTTTTAAAAATTTTTGATGTCAGGGTCAAAAGGTCTGAAACCACGTGTGCTTGCACACTGGTGGTAGAATGACCTTGAGACCCGCCCCGATATGAGCATAAAAGTGGGGCGTAAGCACCATGATATGCGAATAGCGGGTAGGATTGTGGGAGTGCGTAGCACGAAACAATCCGTTGGCATCATTGTTGGGGGCTTTTGACCCCAACATCATATTTTTTATAAAGCACATTTTCCTGGACTTCATAATGAGCCTGTCAGCACAGAGGGATTAGACTATCTACGCATTCAGGGCAGCGACCACTGGGTTGTTACTATGAAGGCAGATGATCCTCTTTCACAAAAAAGGATCTGCTCGGTCTTCCGCTGATTCTCCCGGAACGTACCACAATCCAAAGTGAATTAGCCAACTGGTTTGGCAATGATTTTGATAAACTGGACATTATATTTACCAGCAATCTCGGCACAAATGCCGGAGTGATGGCTCTTCACGGACTGGGATTTCTTTTCTGCTGCTTTTTATTTTTATTACTTTCTTTTTCTTTTCTTTGAATAAATCCAGTAAAACCCGGCTGAACATGCCATATAGATGGCCTCAATTCCTACAGAGATCCGAAATTCCGTTGAATGAATATTCTGAATATTCATTCCCATGATCGGGAATGTAAATAAATGAGGCAGAAGTCCCAGCATACTTCCGGCAAAATAGACTTTATAATCAATTCCAATTGCTCCAAGATACAGGCTCAGGACATCACTCGGTATTTTTCCGATCACCCGGAGAAGAAATGTCAGTATGAACCCATTTCCTGTACAGATCTCTTTTAACTTCTCCGTCTTCGGATACTTCTTCATAATCGAACTGACCATCGTACCGCCACCTTTTTTCCCTATGAGCCAGGGAAGTGTAACCATGATGGCAGCACCGCAGAAATTCACGGCAATGGCAAATTTCATTGGAAAGATCATTCCGCTTACCGCAAAAAGCAGACCGGAATAAATAACGACACTGACGCTTTTTACAGCAAACAGTCCCATCATCATAAAGAATGCTGCCAATAAATTTCCGGGTGTATGGTTCAGGATCTGCTCAGTTGTCAGTTCTTTTCTAAAATAAAAGCATCCTGCAATAATGATACACCACACGATCAGTAATCCGGTCTTCTGCCATTTTTTCATTCCGGTTTCCTCGCTTTCTAATTAATTTTTTTTCTTTTCTGCGAAACGATCAGTCCCACCAGTATCAAGATCGAACCTGAAACGGATGCGACGGTCATTTTCTCATCCAATACAAACATTGATAATACTACCGTCACGACAGGGGAAACATAGATATATACACTGGTCTTGACGGCTCCAATCCATTTTGTTGATAAATTCCAGAGGAAAAATCCAACAGCACTTGCACCGACACCGAGGAACAGAAAATTGGAAATCACTTCCGGTCGTTTCAATGCGTCCATATCCCACATCGCATGCTGCGAAATAAGCACCGGAATCAGAAAAATAATTCCATAAAAGTAAATTCTTCTTGTTACCGCAGCCGTTGGATAATTCCACTCTTCAATCTTTTTAACAGTCGCAGAATACAATCCCCAGGAAATCATTGCAAGAAAAGCGAGGAAATCACCTGCCGGATTTAAATTCAGGCTTTTCTGCCCGTTCAAGCTGATCAGAATAATTCCGGTTATGGCGATCACAAATCCTATAAAAAAGTTTCTTCCCGGTCGTTCACTTTTAAAGAAAATTCCAACCATAACCGCAACAAAAAACGGTGCACATGCAACAATAATTCCTACATTGGATGCATAAGTCATCGTTAATGCAGTATTTTCCATCATGAAATACATCACAATCCCAAAGAAACCTGCAGCCGCAAATCCCAGTTCTCTCTTCTTATCTGCAACTTTTAGACGGTGCGGGAAGAAAATCCACAATGCCAAAAATGCAAGTACCGCTCTTGTGAACAGGATTTCCACAGGAAGGAAATATTTCAACAATACTTTTGTCGATACAAAAGTTGCTCCCCACATGATCTGCGTTCCACATGCCAGTATATGCCCTGTTACTTTTTTTCTTTCGTCTGTCATCTGCAATTTTCCCCGCCTTTTCCTATAATATGATGTCGGGGGCAAAAGTCCCCGACTTTGATGCTCATATCGGGGCGGGTCCTAAGGTCTTTCACCCACCTGTGAGCAAGCTCATGTGGGCTTAGACCTTTTGACCCTGGCATCATAATATATGCTCTGAATAAAAGAAAAAACCTTCAAAAGTCTTCCGTTACATAACCACAGACTTTCAAAGGTATAAAAATAAGCGGGTGATGGGAATCGAACCCACGTATCCAGCTTGGAAGGCTGGTGTTCTACCATTGAACTACACCCGCGTGTCAAACACAAATAATATATTACCATACTTTTCAAAAATTGCAAGTGCTAATTCTATTTTTTTCGATTTTTGCAATTTTTAATCATTCTATAGGTAGGCAGACAGTTCTCTACCAAAAGCCGGTTTCGTACCAGCCTCTGCTTTTTCGGCACAGGAACTGTCTGCCATTTTACTGCTGATAGGATTCTTTCCAGCCCCGGTACTATGACCAAAGCTCCGGAAAATAGGCTTCAATGATGATCCCGTAATCACGGAATACACCAACAGAATCATTTCTACAGATTTTTTACATACAACGCCCGGATTGCATTCAAAACTGCAATCACCATAACACCTACGTCCGCAAAGATTGCAACCCACATATTCGCAATACCGATTGCACCGAGGATCAGACAGATTGCCTTGATCGTCAATGCAAAGATGATATTCTGATAGACAATGCGGATACATTTCTTTGAAATTTTGATTGCTTTTACAATCTTCAGTGGATCATCATCCATCAGGACAACATCTGCCGCCTCAATCGCTGCATCTGAACCCATGGCTCCCATGGCAATTCCGATATCAGCCCTGCCAAGCACCGGAGCATCATTGATTCCATCTCCCACAAATGCCAGCTTCGCCTTTTCCGGTTTTTCAGCCAGCAGTCTTTCCACCTGGGCTACCTTGTCAGACGGAAGAAGTTCACTGTAAACCTCATCCAGTCCCAGCTTTTCTGCTACCTGGTCTGCTACACGCTTCGCATCACCAGTCAGCATTACTGTCTTCTCGATTCCGGCAGATTTCAATGCTCTGATTGCCTCTTTGGATGTCGGTTTCTCCACATCAGAAATGAGAATATGCCCCATATATTTTCCGTCAATCGCAATATGGATGATCGTTCCTGCACTGTGGCACGCAATCGGAGTGATTCCAAGCCGCTTCATCAGTTTATCATTTCCTGCAGCAACAAGCTTTCCATCCACCTTTGCGGTCACACCATTTCCGCTGATCTCCTCAATTTCGGATACTCTCGTCCTGTCGATCTCTTTTCCATAAGCACGCTGGATGCTCCTGCTGATCGGATGAGAGGATGCACTCTCTGCCAGTGCCGCATATTCCAGAAGCTTCTCTTCTTCCATTTCACTATGATGAACACCATTTACCTCAAATACGCCTTTGGTCAGTGTACCGGTCTTGTCAAATACAACATATTTTGTCTGAGACATTGCCTCAAGATAATTTGATCCCTTCACCAGCACACCTTCGTGACTCGCTCCACCGATTCCGGCAAAGAAACTCAGCGGAATACTGATGACCAATGCACACGGGCAACTGATTACAAGGAATGTCAACGCACGATAAATCCATATATCCCACTGCGGGGCTGCTCCCATCGCCAGCATACGGACTAACGGAGGAAGGATTGCCAGTGCCAATGCCCCATAGCACACTGCCGGGGTATAATATTTTGCAAACTTTGAAATAAAGTCCTCGGATCTGGATTTTCTTGAAGTTGAATTTTCTACCAGTTCCAAAATCTTAGAAACAGTAGACTCTCCAAATTCTTTTATTGTCCGTATCTTCAGCACTCCGGTCATATTGATACATCCACTGATGATCTCATCTCCCACTTTTGTCTCACGCGGAAGACTTTCTCCGGTCAAAGCACTTGTATTCAATGTTGAAGTTCCCTCTATAACTATTCCATCAATCGGAACTTTCTCTCCCGGCTGAACAACGATCACTGTGCCGATTTCTACTTCATCCGGATCTACCCTTTCCAACTTTCCATCCTGCTCTATGTTTGCATAATCCGGACGGATATCCATCAGTTCACTGATATTTCTCCGGCTCTTTCCAACTGCATAACTCTGGAATAATTCCCCGATCTGATAGAACAGCATAACGGCTACCGCCTCGTTGAAATTTCCCGATCGGTCATAAATTGCAATGGCGATCGCTCCTATTGTAGCAACTGCCATCAGAAAGTTCTCGTCAAATACCTGTCGGTTAAGGATTCCTTTTCCTGCTTTTTTCAGAATATCATAACCGATAACCAGGTATGGGATCAGGAAAAGAATCATCCGCAAAATTCCCTTTACCGGTATAAAATTCAGTGCGATCAGCAGTACTGCTGCAATGATAATACGGATCAGCATCTTTTTCTGCTTCTTCGTCATAAACCTTCACTCCTTTTATTCTGCCTCTTACAGATAAATCTCGCAATCATCTTCTACTTTTTTGCAGTTTTTGAGGACATCTTTCATAACTGCCTTTACATCCTGTTCTTCCTCAAACTCCACGATCATTTTCTGAGTCATAAAATTAACTGTTGCAGTCTTGACACCTGCAGTCTTCTTTGCAGCTTCTTCCATTTTATTTGCACAATTTGCACAGTCTACTTCGATTTTGTAAGTCTTTTTCATAGTTCCGTCTCCTTTTTCAATCAGAATATCTTTTAGGGGTATCAATTAAATATTTGTTTAATTGTTATATCTTCATTATACAAATCAGGAGGGAAATGTCAAGAGGGAAATTTGTATTTGTTGGAATGATACGCTTGTAAAGCAAAAGACCTCTTTATGGCGAAGCGGACGCGGAAATCAGAGATATTCCTTCGCAGTGCAGGCCCGCTTTACCTCAGCCCGTTGACCGTTTG
>ERZ827168.3962-NODE-3962-length-14288-cov-10.572262_pt1 | contig 14288 bp, 15 predicted proteins | sample MGYA00519868_ERZ827168 | MGnify/ENA primary metagenome ERZ827168 (study PRJEB31778, sample SAMEA3449271) | human gut metagenome | biome: human gut; feature: human-associated habitat; material: faeces | place: United Kingdom | collected 2010/2012 ...
TTGTACGTCCATCTTCATAGTACTTAGTACAAGCTTCAGTAGTAATAGTAAATCCTTGTGGAACTGGCAAACCAATATTTGTCATTTCCGCTAAATTAGCACCTTTACCACCAAGAAGGTTTCTCATATCAGCATTACCTTCTGTAAACAAATAAACATATTTTGTCATTTTATCATCCTTTCATCAGTATGTTTTTATAATACCAAATTTAGACAAATAATTCAACAAAAATATCTAAATTTTACTTATAATTTACAAGGAAAAATACTATTACTAATTTCTTAATAATAGTACTAATTATTCTTACTTCTTTTTAACGTGTTACAAGTCATTTCCTCTAATTTAGGTAACTTTCTTAACCTATCATTTAATCTACTTAAGCTTCTTCTTATTGCTATAGAAATACCCATTTTACTCATATTCATTATCTTACATATTTCTTCACAAGTATACCTTCTATTGTTATAAAAGCCAAAATATAACATCAATATTTCTCTATTACGTTCACTTAAACACTCCATACCACGTCTTACCATATAACTATCATAATCTTTCTTAGCATATTCTTCATCAATACTCATATCCATAGTAATACTATCTATTATCTTAACGCCATCAAATACATCATCAAAACCTAAATTACTATCTTTATCTAAATCACTTATAAAAGATTCTATCTCTCTATAAATATAATTCCTCGCAAGTGCTGAAAAATAATATTTACACTTTGTTATATCATAAGTATCAACTGCTTTAATAAGACCAAGACATCCAACTGATATTAATTCTTCTTTATCATACTTAGTATTCATATAATTTTTTCTTATACATCTAATAACTAAATCAATATTTCCACTAATTAACTCTTCTCTAGCTTCCATATCTCCTTGCTTCATTCTATTAAATAACACTAATGTCTCTTTATTTGATAACCTTTCAGGAAACTCACTACTAACAAACAAATTACCATATTTCATACAAGATCATCACCTAACTATTTATTTCTATCTCTTTTTAATGTATTGTTACTAACCTGATTAATACCCAACCATTTAATTCTATCATTTAATTTTCTTAAACTTCTTTTTATTGCAATAGAAACACCTGCTTTCCCCATATTCATCATCTTACCTATTTCTTCACAAGTATATCTTTTATTATTATAAAATCCAAAATATAACATTACTATTTCTCTATTACGATCGCTTAAACATTCCATACTTTGTTGTAATAACCTTAACTGAATCTCATTATAGGTCTTTCTAACATATTCTTCTTCAACATCTGCTCCACTAGAAATCATATTTTCTAATTTAATACTTGTATCTTCTTCATCATGACTAATATCATTCCAAAACAAATCATCAAAACTTAAAACTTTACTACTATTCTTTAACTTTCTTAAAAATGTTATTATTTCATTATAAATACAACTTCTAGCATACGTTGAGAATTCATTACCCTTTGCTATATCATAAGTATCAACAGCCTTAATAAGACCAAGACATCCAACTGCTACTAATTCATCTTTATCACAATCAGCATTCATAAATTTATTTAAAACAGTATTTATAACTAACCCTATATTATTATTAATAAACTCTTCTCTAGCTTTCATATCCCCTTGTTTCATTCTATTAAATAATACCATCATTTCTTCTTTAGATAATCTTTTAGGAAACTCTTCTCTTATAAATAAACTATCATATTTCATAACAAAACCACCATTCTCCCCTTTAAGTAGCCACTATTATACCACAATTTAAAAAAAATACTAGATTATTTTAATACATCCAAAAAAGATTGAATCATATTAATATTATCTAGTACTTTATTTAACTTATCTTTTCTAGTTAACTTATACTTATCTAACATATCATTATAAAAATCTTTAAATAAATAAGGATCTCTATTTAAATACTTATACCAATAACTATTTTCTCTAATAAATCTTTGTAATCTAGGATCAGATTTAATTTTATACTGAGTTTCTAAATCCATTAGTCTTCAAATCTCTTATATATAGCTCGTGGTTGATAAGTATTAGTTGTACCACTACTTCCTTTATTTACAAACAATTCTGAAAATAGTCCTAAAGCTTTCTGTAAAGAAGTAATGCCATTCTGTACCTTATCCACATCAATATTTTTAGCCATATTTACTAAATCATTTAAACTAGTTGATTTACTAGATTTACTTTCTTCCACAGTAGGCTTTAAATACTTCTCCCAAGCTTTATCATCTTCTCCATATAAGTCATATACTTCATATATTTTTTGCCAAGAATCATTATTATTTTTTACATACGTTATTAAAGATGGATTCTTCCTAACAAATGATTTAAAATCATCAATATTAGCCATATAAATCACCTATTACATTATATGCAATAAATATTATTTATTTGTCGTTTTATTTCTCTTCTTAAATATTTTTCGATATATTTCTTCATAATCACTAACAAATATTATCTCTAATCCCTCTTTTATCATATCATCTATTTCTTCGATATCATTACTATTATCTTTAGGAATAAATACTGTTTTAATACCACATCTTTTAGCGGCTATTAACTTTTCTTTAAGTCCTCCTACCGGTAATATTTTACCACGTAGAGTAATCTCTCCTGTCATACTAATATCATTAGGTACTGGTTTATCTAAAAATAAACTAATAAATGTTGTTAATATTGTAATACCTGCTGATGGACCATCTTTTGGTATAGAACCTGATTCAAAGTGAATATGAATATCATTATTATCTAATATATCACTATTTATTCCATAATTATCACAATTAGATTTAATATAACTTAGGGCTATCTCTACTGATTCTTTCATTACTTCTCCAATAGAACCCGTAATATTTATATTACCTTTACCCTTAAAATATATTGCTGAAGTCTTTAATACCATCCCACCATATGGTGTATATGCTAAAGTATTGACTACACCTGAAGTATTATTCTCTAAACTATCATCAACATTATATTTATAATTACCTAAATAAGAAGTAATATTATCATTATCTATAAAATAAACACTTCTCTTATTAAACTCATCTTCTAAAATAATCTTTCTAACTAAACTCTCTAATATTCTTTCTAACTCTCTTACTCCTGACTCTTTAGTATAATAATTAATAATTGTCTTAATAGCATCTTTACTAATACTAATATTCTCCATCTTATAAGAAGATAACATCTTAGGTACTAAGTAATTTCTAGCTATCTCTATCTTTTCATATTCTGTATAACTAGATAGTTCTATTATTTCTAAACGATCCTTCAAAGCTTCCGGAATAGTATTAACATTATTCGCAGTCAATATAAACATTACTTTTGATAAATCAAACTTCTCTTCTATATAATTATCTATAAACATACTATTTTGTTCTTTATCTAATATATCTAATAATGTTGTTGATACATCTTTACGATAATCTTTAGTAATCTTATCTATTTCATCTATTAAGAATACTGGATTATTAACCCCACACTTACGTATTCCCTGAATTATCTTACCAGGATAAGCTCCAATATAAGTCTTACGATGTCCCATTATTTCGGCGTCATCAACAATACTACCTACACTAACCTTAACAAACTTTCTATCTAAAACATTAGCAATAGATTTAGCTAAAGTAGTCTTACCAACACCCGAAGGCCCTACTAAACATATAATCGGACTATTTAAATCATCACTCTTACTCTTAGAAGCTATATATTCTAATATTCTATTCTTTATCTTACTAAGTCCATAATGTGATTCATCTAATTTATTCTTTATATCTTTTATATCTTTATTATCAGTTGTTGAAGTATTCCACGGAAGATTAATTAACCAATCAATATAATTTCTAATAATACCAATTTCAGCCGAAGTAGCAGGCATTAACTCATATCTAGATATCTCTTCATTAAGTCTATCTATTATATAACTAGGAGCATCCATCTTACTAATTTTATCTTTAAGTTTCTTAATATCTCCCTCTTTTATATCTAATTCCCCTATTTCTTCCTTAATTAATTTAATCTTTTCTTTTAATATATAATTTTTTTGCTCTTCATCTAATCTATCTCTAAGCTTAGACTCAATACTGTTCTCTAACTTGACAGTCTCTATCTCTTTATGTAAATCTTCTATTAAAAGTTTAGTACGATACATTGAATTAGATATCTCAATATATTTAAACTTATCATTATATGATAACGGTAATTCTGAAATAATAATATCTGATATTCTCCCTAAATTATTTAACCCATTAATTCTTCCTAAAACATTATTAGACATATTAGGGGATATTTCTATAAACTCTTCTAAGTTCTTAAATAATACTCTCTTTAAAGCTGTCGCTTCTAACTCATTATAATCATAATCTTTAGTAGGAATAATAAAAGCTTCTACTATCTTATTATCATCTTCAAAATAATTTAATACTTCTACCCTATCAATACCTACTAAAACTAATCTAATATTCTTATTAGGTAATACTAACTTAGATTTAATCTTAGCTAAGATAGCTATCTTAGGAAGTTCTCTTAAATTAGGACTCTCTTCTAAAGAATCCATATTATTTACTAACAAAATATTCCCATCATGGATTGATTCACTAAGTTCTATTATTTTCTTATCTCTTTCAAGATTAAACTCAACCCTAAGTTCATTATAAGGAAACAAAATTAAGTCATGCAAAAATAATATTGGTAAATTAGTTTCAACCATAATGACACCTCCTGTTAGTAAACAAAAAAAGATTATCCTAATTATTACTTAATATAAATAATAGAATAATCACTTCCTTTGTTGGTTTTATATTCTAGCATAAAAAAAAAATATATCAATATTTTTGACATATTTTTTACATTTTTTTATTTACCAATATTAACCAAAATCTTTATCCTTATCCCCTTCACAATATCCTTCCCCTATTTTATCTCCTTCAATATATTCTTTATTCATAACCTGACAACTCATCTTGGTAACAGTATCTTTTAAATAACCACCAAATATTCTAACTAAACCAATAGCTACTACTGTTATTAAAGATATAATTAATACATATTCAACCAAAGTCTGACCTTTTCTATTTAACTTCATTATATGACCTCCTATTGTTACCTTAATTATAATATATAACTAAGTTTATTGTCAATATAATACTATTTAATTTAACATCTAAGCACTTTTAACCTCAACATAATCCCCTGAATCAAGATATATAATACCTTTAACACCATTTAAATTAGCAAATATACTTTCATACTTATTAATCTTCTCTATCTTAGTTAAAGTAATATATACATTATTACCATCATCCATATATAATAAGAATCTTTCTTTATCTACTTCATTAGGACTATATTCAATAATAGATATATGTTCTAAAATAATTCTATCTATTAAATTAAATTTATCTACAAACTTATTATATATACTACTAACATCCCCTACTAGATATGGTAAGTTCTGGATATTCTTAGTATTATCTACTATTTCTCTACTAGATAATACTAACTTCTTACTATCCATCTCAATACATATTGGATTATATTCATAAATAGTTATATATATTTTACCAAAAAACTTTTTCTTAACTTTAGCTTTCTCTATATAAGCATTCTTTTTTAACTCTTTCTCTATCTTTTTACCTCTTGTTAAAATAAAAGAAGGATAAGAAGATAAATTAGATAATTCTATTACTTCTTTATCAGTTATAATATTATTATTTATAACATAAATATTGCTTATCTTTAAAGAACATATATAATATCCTAATAAACTTATAATAATTAATACTAATATAAATATTAATAGTTTTTTAATACTTAATTTTCTTTTCTTTACTTTTACCCTTTTTTTATTCATATCGCACCTTTTATTAATTATCTATAATTACTTGTTCTAAATATAAGTCTATATTATTATTTTCTTTTATTTTATCTTTAGCTAAATTAATTAAGTTTATTATATCCTCCCCTGTTGCATTATCTTTATTAACAATAAAGTTAGCATGCATATCTGATATCATTGCCCCACCAATACTATATCCTTTTAAGTTAGCGTCCTCTATTAACTTTCCAGCATACATTCCTTCTGGATTTCTAAAGACACTTCCTGCGGATGGATACTCAAGTGGCTGGGTTGCTTTTCTTTTTTCAAATCTTTTTTCTATTACAGCATTCATTTCTTCTTTATTACCAGGTTTTAACTTTAAAACTACTTCTAAAACGATATAGTCTTTATTCTTCTTAATAAATGAATTACGATAAGAAAAATCCATATCTTCATTAGTTAACTCTATTATTTCTAGTTTAGGAGTAAGTACTTTAGCGGATACAAATACATCACTAAATGACTCATTATATGCTCCAGCATTCATACTAACTGAAGCCCCTATCTCTCCCGGTATGGAAACTGAAAACTCTAACCCTGATAAAGAATTATTAATAGCCATATTAGCTAATTTAGATAATGATACTCCAGCCCCTACTACTACTTTATCACCATCAAACTCTATCTTATCTAGCTTAGATAACTTTATAACCACACCATTATATCTATTATTTTTAAATATTACATTAGAACCATTACCAAGTACTAAATACTTATAATTATTCTCTTTAAGAAAACTAATTAATTTAACTACTTCATCTATATCTTTAGGAAATACTAAATAATCACATTTAACATCTAATCGATATGTATTATATTTCTTTAAAGATACATCTTCATACATCTCGATATTATTACTTCTAGTAAAATTTCTTATCATCCATTATCAATTCCTTTAATACTTCATATATCCTACTAGAACTATCTTTTATCCCTAAATCTTTTAAATTATTCTTAATCTCATTATATTCTTTTTCATTCTTTAAAATTCTATCTATCATAGTAATTAAATTATTTCTTGTTAAATCTTTTTCTTCTAATATTAAAGCAGCATTTTTATTAACTAAATCCATAGCATTTTTATATTGATGATTATTAGTAACATAAGGACTAGGTATAAATATTGAAGGTACACCTAATACCATAATTTCACTCATAGTAGTAGCACCCGCTCTAGTTATCATTAAATCAGTTACTTTCATTAATGATGGCATTTCATAAACAAAAGGTACTATCTTAACATTACTAGGTACATGAGTCTTCTTTACTTTTTCATAATAAGTATTACCTGTAACAAATAATACTTCATAATCTTTATCTCTAAAACTATTTAAAAACGATACTAACTTATCATTAACTGTCTTACTACCTAATGATCCCATAACTATTAAAACTAATTTCTTATCTTTAGATAATCCATAATCTTCCTTATTAGCAGCCTTCATAGCAACTGCTTTCTCACTACAAGGATTACCTGTTAATACTACTTTATTTTTATCAAACTTATCCATTGTTGATTCAAATGACACTCCAACTTTATCAGCATACTTTGCTAAATATCTATTAGAAAGACCTACTACTGAATTTTGTTCATGAATAAATGTTTTCTTACCTAACTTCTTTCCAGCCCATACAACAGGTGCTGTTACATATCCTCCTGTTCCTATAACAATATCCGGATCAAACTCTTTAATAATCTTCTTACATTTTAAACAAGCATTAATAAAGTAATATGCTGTCTTAAAATTATCAATAGTTAGTTTTCTCTTAAATCCAGTAATTTTAATAGCTTCATATCTAATACCCATTTCAGGAATTAAATCTTTCTCCATTCTATCATCAGTACCAATATATAAAAACTCACTATTTGGTTCTTCTTTTTTTATCTTATTAATGATAGCAACAGCGGGAAAAATATGTCCTCCTGTACCACCAGCGCTAATAACTGCTCTCATTCATATACACCTCTATTTAATTATATCAAAAATAAAATCTAAAGTAATTATTTTCTACTAAATTATACACTTTTAATAAGAAAAATATGTAAAAGTCTGTTCTACATATCTCACTTATTTAAAATATTTAATAATAAACGTAGTTCCTTCTCCTTTAATAGAGTCTACACTTATCATCCCATTATCTTTCTCTATTATCTTTTTTGATAACGAAAGTCCTATTCCAACACTATCTCCAGATGACATCTTCCCTTTATAAAATCTCTTAAATATATTATCAACGTCTTCCTTATCCATTCCTTTACCATAATCTTTTATCTTAATCTCATAATATAAATTATTAATCAAACCCTCAATAATAATCTTACTACCATTATCAGAGTACTCAATAGCATTCTTTAATATATTAGTAATAGCCTCTACTTGCCATCTAAAATCACAATATATCTTACTATTCTTCCCCTTAAATATAATCTTTATATCTTTTAAATCACATAAATTAGCAACATTACTAATAGCCATATCTATTATATCTTTAATATTATTATCTTTTTCGATAAAAGTAATGGTATTAGACTCAAACTTTGATAAAGTTAAAATAGATTGTACTAAAAAAGTAATATTAAGTACTTCTCTTTTAATTTGTCTAATAAACTTATCTCTAACTATATTATCCATATCCGGATTATCAATTATATTATCTAACATAATAGTAATAGAAGTCAGTGGTGTCTTTAACTGATGTGATATATCTTGCAATGATTCTTTTAAACTAATCTTATCTTTTAAAGAATTATCTGCTTGTTCCCTTAGCATAACTGTTGTCTTATATATTTCTTGCTTTAAGATAGATAACTTATCCTCACTTAAATCATCTAGTTTTAATTCATAATTCTTATGATTTATATCCTCAATTAACTTAATAATCTTATTAATCTCTAGGTCATCTTCTATTTCATATCTAACTATTAAATAAAATACTAATAATATCATTAATACTAATAATAATATCTTAATTACACTATACTTCTGATGAATAGTATCATTTAATGCTATATAAGAATCATTTTCTATATCATAACCATACTCTTTTAAATAATTCATTCCTGAACTATTACTATTTAATAATTCCATTACTTCTTCCGTAGAAACATCTGGATATTTATTTCTAATAACCTCAATCATCGCATTTACTTTATAATTAAAATTCTTTCGATATCCTTGATACTCTCTTCTTGAAATAATAATAAATACTATTAAAAAACTAATAATTACTCCTATAAAACTTAATATATATCTTTTAAATCTCTCTTTATTTTTCATCTATTCTATATCCTATTCCCTTAATTGTTATAATTATATCCGTCCCTAATTTCTCTCTTATTCTTTTTAAATAAACCGTAAGTGTATGATCATCAACATCATTACCAGTAATCTCCCATATCTTATCTAGTAGAGTATTCCTTCTAACAACTTTCCCAATATTAATAAATAATAGTTGTAATATCTTTAGCTCTAAACTAGTTAGTTTAACTTCTTCATCATTCTTTTTAACTATCATCTTATCGATATCAAAATATAAATCTTCTACTTTAATAATAGATTGTTTCTTCTTTCTTAAAATAATTTTATTTACTCGAACTAATAACTCTTTAGTAGAAAATGGTTTTGTCATATAATCTTCTGCTCCTAAATTAAGGCCTTTAATAATATCATCCTCATCATCTCTAGCTGTTAAAAATATTACCGGAATATCTAATTCTTTTATATGATTACTATATAAATCAAAACCATTACCATCTCCTAGCATAACATCTAATATAATAACTTCTGGAATATTATCTTCTAAATACTTTAAAGTATCTTTAACACTACTAGTATAATCTAATTGATAATTATTCATCTTAAAAGCATATATTAACCCATCAACTATATTCTTATTATCTTCTACTAATAAAATACGCACTCTATATCACCTTATATCCATTATAGCACAAAGAAAGGGATACTATACTCCTAATATCCCTATATATTATCTTTTCTAATTGTCTCTATTGTATTCTGTTTATTTATCTTATTTATTGAATATCTCATAATAATATAAACTATTATAAATACAAATATTATACATATAATAATAGCTTTATATGGTATAACATACACTGCCTCATACATTTTACTAAATGATTTATGTACTGCATATGATCCAATAATACCTAATATTGTTCCATAAATAAGTGCTTTAGTACTATAAAATAAAGTCTCTAAATTAATCATTCTATTAAACTCTTTCTTAGTCATACCAACACTTTTTAACATTGCAAACTCTTTTTGTCTAAGTTCCATATTAGAAGTAATAGTATTAAATATATTAGTTGTACCTATCAAAGTAATAACAGTAATAAAACCATATAAGAATATACTAATTACTAATACCATTGATTTCTCTTCTTTTGCTACTTTACTAATATCATAAACATATAAATCAGAGTCAATACTTGCTATATCTTTAGTTAATTGTTCACTATTATTAGTATCTATTAATAATTTATATGGATAATAATTTATATTATTAAAATACTTAGTATTTAAGAATAAAAATCCACCATCATAATATGCATTTTCCATTCCACTAGGTCTAATATTAGATACTTTACCTACTTCTACTTTAATATTATCTCCGTTAGATAACTTAGAATCTATAATATCGCCATCTTTATATTTATACCTTCTAGCATCATAATACTTAGCTTTCTTATCACCAGGTTTTTTAATATAAAAACTATAATTATCTACTAAGATACCTTTATCTTTTAAATCATCATAATTACCATTAATCTCTTTAATGTAAGAAGCGAATGTTTCATCATCAAGTAGTAAAACTTCTAGATTAATATATTTTCCTTCTTCATCACTGCTAAAATAATAATTATTATCATAAGTATTTATCATTGAAAAGTCTCTCATTATTATGTTTGATTCACTATTATATAAACTAAAAGATTTATTTATATTATCTAGGTTAGTAATTTCATCTATTTGAGAAGAAGAGTAATTATTACCTAAACTTATAACAAGATTATAGTCATAGTTAGTATAATAATTACTAGATTGTTTAAAACCTTCATCAATAAAAGTAAACATTGTAATAAAGATAAAAATACTTACTGCTAAAGATATAACTGTTGTTCGATATTTTTTCTTACTTCGACATAAATTCTTATAAGCAAGTACTCCACCTTCTTTAAATATTTTTTTAATTATTTTTGGAGTATGAAGTTTTTTAGCATCAATTTTAATATCATTTGAACTTCTTAAATTATCTATAGGACTTACTTTAGAAGCCTTCTTAGCAGAACTAATAACTGAAAAATATATTGTAATAAAACCAAGAACAATCGAGATTATAATCGATAAAATAGATACTTTAAAAACAATACCATCAATACTATTAAACAAGAAGTCTCCAAGAAGAATATTAACTATCTTAATTAATATAAATACTGCTAATAAACCACATAATATTCCTAAAGGAATAGCAATCATTCCTAAGATAAATCCTTCATATAAGACACTTTTCTTAATTTGTTTCTTAGTAGCGCCAATACTAGCTAACATCCCATACATCTTCATCTTTTCAGTTGTTGATATAGCAAAAGAATTTCTAATACAAAAGGCACTAGTAAATATAATAATAAATATTACTACTCCTGCTATTGTCATTAGTGTACTAAATGTTGAATTACTAAACTTTAATGCTTCCCATCTAAGTAATTCATTATTTATTTGATAATCATAATTAAATTTTTTCTCTGTTCCTATCTCATCATAACTAGAAGCTCCTAATAATTCACAAATAGATTTCTCATAATCATATGGTTCCTTTAATGAAACATAAGCATCTAATTTCTTACTAGTAGTATTTGTAGTTATTCCATAATTTTCATTATCAACATTCTCTTTATATACAATTCCTACTATCTTATAACTCTTTAAACTACTATTTATTATTTCTTCAGCATTTTCTTCTAGATAAGGATTGCTGTTATATAATGGATATCCTTCGCCATCTACTCTATCTCCAACATTAAGATTAATAACATCTCCTACTTTATATTTGCCTTTTAATTTTATCTTATTACTAATAACTATTTCATTATCATTTTCTGGATATCTACCCTCTATTACCTCATAAGATAAATTGCTAACTGTATCTTTATCCATAGAAGCTATCTCTATATAAGGAAATGTACTATCTATTTCAATAGATGAATAACCTAGTTTATATACTAAATTAATATCTTTAATGTCTTTATTTAACTTTAATTTATTTATATCATTATCATTTATGTTTAATAATTCAATATGATAATAACCACTCTCATTAATAGCATTCTCAACTAATGTTTGTCTAAAACTACTAACCATACTACTAACAGCACATATTAAGGCTACTGATAAGACAATACCAATAATCGTACCAATAGTTCTCCTCGTATTAAGTTTTAAACTCTTTATAACTAATTTATTAAGGACATTCATACCTATACCTCCCTAATAATTTTGCCGTCTTCTATTTCAATCATTCTATCAGCACACTTGGCTATCTCCATATTATGGGTAATCATAATAATAGTTTGTTTATATTCTTTATTAGATTTTCTAAGTAGTTCTACTATTTCATCACTAGATTTACTATCTAGGTTGCCGGTTGGTTCATCCGCTAAAATAATAGTGGGATTAGTTATTAATGCTCGACCAATTGAAGTTCGTTGCTGTTGTCCACCTGATAATTCATTAGGCAAATGATGTCTTCTCTTTTCTAATCCTAATGTTTTAATTAAATTATCTAAATAGTTTTTATCTACTTTTCTATTATCTAAATTAATAGGTAAAGTAATATTTTCTTCTACATCTAAAACCGGAATTAAGTTATAGAATTGATAAATAAGACCTACTTGTCTTCTTCTAAATATTGCTAACTTATCATCATCAAAACTATAAATATCATTACCATCGATGTATACTTTACCTGATGTTGGTTTATCAACGCCTCCTATTAAGTGTAATAGTGTTGATTTACCACTACCACTAGCGCCTACTATTGCTACAAACTCGCCCTTTTCTACTGAAAAAGATACATTATCAAGTGCCACTACTTTTGTTGTATTTTTACCATAAATCTTTGTTAGATTCTCAACTTTTAATATTTCCATAGTCTTCTCCCTTCACTAACAATATAATTATATGATAACCAAAGTTACACGCAAGTTACATAACTAAAAAAACGCCTATATAAATATATAAGCGTTAATTATTATAAATTATTTAATCTATCTCTAATTAAAGTACTAACTACTGACATATCAGCACGTCCTGCTACTTTACTAGATACTTCTTTCATAATTTTACCCATATCTTTACTAGATGTAGGGTTAACTAATGAAAAAGCTTCATCTAATATTTTATTTACTTCTTCATCACTTAATTTAGGAGGTAAATAACTATTAAGTATTTCTATCTCTTTTTCATTTTGACTAATTAAATCTTGTCTATCAGCTTTTTTAAATTCATTAATAGCATCATTACGCATCTTTATTTGTTTAGAAATAACTTTAATCATTTCATCATCTGTTAATTCCGCACGAGGGTCTTTCTTTTCTAATTGCATAGCGCCTTTAATCATACGAATAACTGATAATTTAAAGCTATCTTTATTTTTCATGCATTCTTTTAAATCATTATTAATACGTTCTGCTAGCATCTTGTCATCTCCTTAATTAGTTATTAACTTTGCTTTCTGCTCTACTATTTCCTTTATAGCTCTTAAAACTATTACTTCTCTTATAGTTTTTATTAGCTTTACGTGAATTCATAGTATTTATTTTCTTTTCTTCTCTTAATCTTACGCCTGGTTTTTTATAACCATCAGCTCTTTCTCTAGCTTTAGAAAGGGTACCATTTCTAGCAACTTCTGTTTTTAATCTTCTTAATGCAAAGTCTAGATTGTTATCTTTTACTTTTACTGACACTTCTATCCCTCCCTTCCTAAATACATCTAGATTATATCACTTTTTTCTGCGTAATACAAGAATAAAAGTAAATTTATACTTCCAACATTTCACAATGATGGGCTTTCTGCTCCCTAAAAGCACTATTGTGCCTCATCCACAGACTTAAATTCCGATAATCGCTACCGTACTCTATTACTAACTTAAAGAAAATTTGTTTACTTAACAAATATATTTAGCCTCAACAAATAACTATTCTTATGCTCTATTATCACCTCCCTATATTACATATATACCATGTCATTTTAGATAAGTCAATCAAATTAACACCAAGCATACGAAGTAAATTATAAGTTAAAAAAAGAGCAAGCATTGAACTGAACCCCAAAAGTTGGACAGTTTATAAATAGTTTCTAATTAGAGGATT
>ERZ827168.3964-NODE-3964-length-14284-cov-3.895425_pt1 | contig 14284 bp, 13 predicted proteins | sample MGYA00519868_ERZ827168 | MGnify/ENA primary metagenome ERZ827168 (study PRJEB31778, sample SAMEA3449271) | human gut metagenome | biome: human gut; feature: human-associated habitat; material: faeces | place: United Kingdom | collected 2010/2012 ...
TCCGGACTCAACCGCCCTGTGGGCGTCGCTGAGCCGCATCGTCAATCACCTTATCCACCGGATCCACGTGCGCATGCGCGCCGACATGATCCAGGGTCTTTCGGCCCCTAACCCCTGCTATCTCGCGAAAGGAGGTGAGAAATGAGAATCGAAATTGCCGGCGCTCAGTTTACCGACACCGTTGTCGACGTAATTGAGACCCTTCAGACCCAGCAGGACGTAGCCAACCTCTACCTCGATACTATCGACGAGGTTACACGCATGGCGATTCTCGATATCTCCGGCGACGACGAGGAGGACACCGAGATACTTGGGCGCCTCCGTGCCCTCCAGATGATACGCCGGGATATAGTCACTCTGGCAACCCCTCCCGACGTCGATATTCCCGAAAACGATACGCCCACAGCTTCTTTCTGAAGCCTACTTCAACAATATCCCTGGCTTTCCTATAGGCCGGGGATATGTGTTTTTAAACATATTATTTTTATTTGAAAATATCTTACCTTTTCAAAGATATTTATTATATTTGCACATAGGTATTTAACACACTACGCATATGGGAGGATTTGGAAGCGGAGGCGCCCGCAACGGCGCCGGACGAAAGCCTGCCGACGGCACGCCGAAGCAGAAGGTCTCGGTAACGCTCCCGGCATGGCTGCTCTCGCTGATCCGCGGCGAGGCCGACCGCCGGCGCATCCCGGCATCCCAGCTAATAACCGAACTTTTAATCCAGGGAATTGAAAAATGAAAGGCTGTCTGACTACATTAATTCTTTTGGCTCTTCTCGGCGCCGGCATCGAACTGGCTGAGAAATGTCCCGGTGTAGCATTCTGCTCCATTGTGGCTATAGTGATAATCTATATTACAGTGGCAGCCATTCAGCAGTCCAGGAAATCAGAGCACCGGGAGATTAAGAGAAAGAATCGTCCGACGGATATGCGAACCATTCAGAAGGAGAACCTGGAGACCTGGAACCGTTACAACCGCCGATTTATCCGGGAATGCGACCGGAAGATGGAATGTGAGATTGACAGGGGAATTAATGGCCCCGACGCCGACGAGTCGAGCACGTGTGGCTATTTCGGCTCCGATTGTGGCGATGGAGGAGGTTGTTAATGGACTTCAGGCCGTCCTTTAGGTCTAATTTTGGTGTACCTACCTTTGCGTTAACCTATTTAACGTTAACGCAATGGCAAAACTACAACCCGACTATATTAATTGGGTGCTGACGCTCAACGCGTCGCAGGCTCAAAAGGAATTCCATGATCTTGAGAAGGCCAATAAGGATTTAAAGAAATCGGCTGACGCCAACCGCAAGGCTATGGCTGAACTTGAGGCTCAGGGGAAGAAGGGCTCTACCGAGTGGCGCAACCTCAAGAAATCAATCGACCAGTATTCTCGCTCAATGGCCGAGAACCGCGCAAAAATGGATGAGGTGTCGAAGCGGTTCGATTTGTCAACCATGTCGGTTAATCAGCTCAATAAGCGCCTGAAGGAGTTAAAGCGCGAATTTAACAATACTTCAAGAGCCGTAGACCCTAAACGCTATGATGAATTGCGTGGGGAGATAAATAAGGTTCAGGCTGCTCTCGACAAAACAAATGCCTCGGCGCGTGGTCTGCAGGGAGGTTTCTTCTCCCTTACAAAGATGAAGCAGACCCTGATCGGGTTCTTTAATGGCGTTGGTCTCGCCGTTTTTGCGTTCGTTGCCGGTTCGTTCAGGGAGGCTTTCTCTACCATCAAGGACTTTGAAAAGGCTAATTCCGGACTTGCTGCAATACTCGGGACTACCAAGGAAGGGATTCGCGCTCTGACCGACCAGGCGCGCCAACTCGGCGCGACGACCTCATACACGGCCTCGCAGGTGACGCAGCTACAGACGGAGCTTGCCAAACTCGGCTTCGCCCAGCAGGATATCATCAATATGAGCCCCGGTGTGCTGAAATTCGCCAAAGCCGTCGGAACTGACCTCGGTAGTGCTGCTGCATTCGCCGGTGCTTCAATGCGTATTTTCGGCATTGAATCGGCCGATATTGAAGATATGCTTGCATCGCTGGCTATCGGTACCAACAAATCGGCCCTGAATTTTTCCTACCTGCAGAGCGCTATGTCGACCATCGGACCGGTGGCCAACGCTTTCGGATTTTCTATTCAGGACACGATTGCATTACTGGGTAACCTCGCAAATGCAGGTTTCGATGCCAGCAGTGCCGCAACCGCCACGCGAAATATTCTTTTGAATCTCGCGGACTCAAACGGAAAGCTCGCCACGGCTCTCGGGCAGCCGGTAACCAATCTCGATCAGCTCGTGGAAGGGCTTAAGAAATTGAATGCCGAAGGAATAGACCTTAATACGGCTCTCGACCTTACCGACAAACGAAGTGTGGCAGCTTTCAGCCGTTTCCTCGACGGAGCCGACTCGATCACGACTTTGCGCGACAGCGTTACGGACTGCAAGAAGCAGTTCAACGATATGTCGGCCGAAATGGGCAACAACGTTGCCGGCTCAATCGCCATCCTCCAGTCGACCATTGAGGGCGTTATCCTGAAGTTCTACGAGTCTCGAGGAGCCCTGAAGGATTTGGTCGATGCTTTGTCGACAGTAATTGAATGGATTGGGAAGGGAATAGAATTTATTTCGAGGTTTTCTGGAGTGATAACAACTGGAATTAAAATCTATATCACTTACAAGCTATCCATCATAGCGGTAAATGCAGTGATGAAGCTTCACGCGGGATATGTGGCTATGATGACGGCTGCTCATGTGGCGAATCGGACAGCTGTGATTGCGTCTTCTGCGGCTTCCAATCTTCTTGCTTTGAATCTCGGTAAGGTTATGAAGGCAATGAAGCTGCTGTTTGCCACTATGAGGTTAAACCCGATTGGGCTCGTAGCTACCGGAACGGTAATGTTGATTACTCTACTTGCCAAATGGACCATCAAGACCAAGGAACTGACGATTGCTCAGAAAGCTCAAAGAGATGCCGAAGCCGAGTCTATAAAGCTGTATGCCGAACGTAAAAGTAAAATCGAGAGCCTGGAGGCTATCGCCCGCAATGAACTGATTTCGCTCGACCACCGCAAAAAGGCTGTCGAGGAATTGAATAAGATTATTCCGGACTATAACGCCTCGATTGATGCCACTACGTTAAAATATTCGGCTGCGAATGATAAACTGAAGGCGTATCTCGTGAATATGGAGAAAGAGATGCGTTTTAAGGCTAATCAGGCCAAACTCGACGAGCTGATTGCAGCGGATGAAGCCGCCCGACGCACTTACGATGAAAAATTGATTTCCGGCAACGAAACCATCCGGGAAAAGAACCGTCAGATTCAGGAGTCGAAAAACAAGGCCGGTTCCACGGCCCAGGCCGATTCATACGCTGCAATGCTGAGTTCGTCTACACAGCGCTTTGGCGAGCAGGATAAGCTACGCCGCGAAGCGCAGGCTGCTCGTCAGGAGATTCTTGATGCGGGTGAGGCCGTGAAGGAGACCTCCAAAGCTGTTGCTGAATTTTCTGCTTACATCGAAAGAGGGGTCCAGTCCGGCCGAATGGTTCGTCCGGCATTGGAGGATAATGTCGAGGAACCATTGAAATCGATAGGAACTGCTGCCGATAAGACGGTTTCGCGCCTGAAGGAGATTAATGCCGAGCTCAAGAAACTCCGGAAGGCTGACCCGAAGGACGATGACGAACTCAATAAGATCAATGAAAGAATCGAGGCTCTGACAGAAGAGAAGAAGGCTCTACTCGGCAAGAACAAGGCTAAGCACGAAGCCGGCACTTACCGGGAGGATTCCATCGATAAGGTTACGGCACCCATCGATTCCAAGCATCGCACCAATTTGCTTGAAATCAATAAGGATGACAGTCTTTCGGCTGCCGAGAAGACTATCAGGAAGTCGGAGGAGGCCAAGCGGCACGCTCTCGAGCTGATTGACGCCCTGGAGAAGCTGCGCACCGAAACCAAGGAGACCCATACGCAGACGCTCGACAAAATTACAAAGGAGGTTGAAGAGGCGCAGAACACTATCCTCGAGGCCGACAAGGCTATAGCCACGGCTACAGTTCAGCTAAACGAAGAGTTCTATTCCAAGAAGCTCGATGCCGTCAACACTTTCTACGACGAGCAGGAGCGGATTATAAAGAAAAAAGCTTCTGATCAGGTTATCCAGCAGGAGGCTGCCGACCTATACCTGCTCAACCTCAAGCGCCAACGCAACGCCGACACTCTGGCCGAGATGCAGCGCCATCTCGACGATCTGGAGGATGATTACTCCATGGACGCCGACACGCGCACGAAGATTACTGAGAAGCTGATGCAGGATATGAAGACCCTCCAGAACCAGATGCTAACCGATACGGGCACCTGGATGGAGCGTTACCGGGAATTGTCGACGGATACAACCAGCGCCGACGGCATTTCGCGGCAGTTCGACCTGCAGCGTGAGGCTATCGAGAGCACTTATGCTGTGGCTATCGCTACGGCCGAAAAGGAAGGGCTCGATGTTGTCGCTCTCGAGGAGGAGAAGCAGCGGCGTATTGCCGCGCTCAACTACCAGCAGCAGGAACAGATGTGGCAGCTGCAGGAGGTTACCGGGTTATCGTGGTCCCAGGAGTACGAACGCGAGCTCGCGCAGCTCGAGAACTACCACCAGCAGGGGCTTATCAAGGAAAAGGATCACCAGAAAAAGAAGCTGCAGCTGGGAGTCCAGAATGCCAAAAAATATTTCGATTACTACTCGGGGCTCTCAAGCTCGATGTTCGGAGCAATCCAGGAGGCCGAAATCGCTCAAAGCGACGCAAAATATGATGTCCTGATTCAACAGGCCAAGAACAACGGCGAGGATACCGAGGCTCTCGAGCAGGAAAAGGAGAATAAGAAGCTTGAGATCCAGAAGAAATATGCCGACGTTAATTTCGCCATTAAGATTTCAGAAATTATCGCCAATACAGCTGTATCCATCATGACAGCATTCGCGCAGCTGGGACCCATAGGAGGTGCTATAGCAGCAGCCATGCTTACGGCTACGGGTATCGCTCAGGTTATAACCGCCAAGGCCGAGCGCGACCGCATCAAGAACATGCAGCCGGGCAATACCTCCGGCTCCGGCTCTACGTCGCCGGCGAAAGCCGAACGCGTGCTCTCCGGTTACTCCGAGGGCGGTTACACCGGCGACGGCGACCGTTACGAGGTTGCGGGTGTCGTTCACCGAGGGGAATACGTGGTGCCGAAGCCTATCATGGATAATCCCCGCGTTGTCGATGCCGTCGGCACGATTGAGGCAATCCGCCGGAATAAGATTCTGAGTTCCGGCGTCCCGGTGTCGGTGCCGGCGCCCGGTTATGCCGACGGGGGTTATACCGACGCTCCGGCGGCCATTGATGCCTCCGAGCTCCGCGAGGCTGTCCGCGAGTTCCGCGAGGCGACACGCAATATGCGGGCCTACGTGGTTTACAAGGATCTCGAACACGCCGAGGATGTTCTCGACCGCTCGCGCTCTCCATTCACCCGTAAACGTTAATCCGTAATTCCATTACCTGTTATGATAGAAATTAGAACCGATGGGGAGGCGCTCGACCTCCCGAAGGGGTTCTCGATGGAAATTGAGGACTCGAATCCCATACTAAATGAGCGCGGCAGTCAGTCGTTGCCGGCCACGGTCCCGGCTACGCGCCGGAACGTCCGGCTGCTCCATGCCGTTCACCGCGTCGACTCGGCTTTCAACCCGAATTTTCCGGAACAGAAGGCCGTAGTTTCGTCGGGTGGCTTCATAAGGGGAGGCGTGCTCAACGTAACTGAGGCTGGCCGCAATGAGGGGATTACCTTCAATGTCGGGTTCGACAACTCCATTGCCTACACCGAGTGGTCGGCCAGAAAGCTCTCTGAGCTCAGGAATCTTCCGGTATTCGTGCCGGCGGAAGCTCCGTCTGGAACGCCCGTCGATCTTGTGCTTGATGAACTTTACCGGATATATAGATCTCCAAGGCCAAGGATAGACGATTTCGCCGTTTTCCCGGTGGCTCTCGGGAAGGAAACCAATGGCTCCGGCGCGAGCGAGAAGACTTACTGGGAGGTGTTGAACGCTATAGGCGACCATGGTCTCAGTCAGCCGGGCTCGGTAAGGCGTGTGCTCGATGGGAAGGTTACAGATGTCACGGTTCCGGAAGCGTACTGCGTGTCGCCATTTCTTCGCGTATGGCGCGTGCTTGAGCTGATTTTCGCAGATCTCGGCCTCCGGATTATCAACAATCCTTTTAAGGTCGACTCGGAGCTTACGCGCCTGGTGGTGCTCAATAACGCTGCGGATGTGTGCTGCGTCGGTAAGATCAATTACGCCGAGCTGATGCCGGATTGCACGGTCGAGGAGTTCATGAACGCTCTCTGGGTGCGTTTCGGTCTTGTTTACAATATCAATTACCATGAGGCCACGGTCTCGCTGCAGTTCCTCAGGGATATCCTACACAAGGTGCCATCCCAGGATCTCACCGGCTGCGCCGTGGATTTCGAGAAAATCGCCTATTCCGGCCGCCAATATATCAAGCTGTCTGCAAAGACGTCGGTCGAGGGGGCGGCTCCGGCCACGGAGCGTTTCGAGGACTTCTACAAGGGGCTCGATATTTCAGCCGTGCGCCTCGGACGCGACGTCAGCTCCTGGCAGAACCGGGGAACGACCACGGATCCGCACTGGGATGGCGACGTGCAGGACGAATGGGACGAGGGTGAGGAACCCGACGTGCCGGATCCGGATGTTCCGGAACCTGAGGAACCGGAGCCATATTCCATGCGGGCTGCTGCCGCTCCATCAGCGGCGACCTCCGGCTTCGAAACCGGTAAAAACACCACCTTCCTGGCACGCGAGTTCGTCTCGGCCAACTGGTACAGGCTCGATGCCTCAAACGGCACCACCAAGGAATCATCGACGAGTTTCTTCAACTGGGACCCGCAGCTGGAGGGTATCGACGCGCTTGAACTCTCAAGCGACGACGAATGGGTGCCTATTGGCCGTGTGGCAAATGCCGGAACTCATACGGGAAATATCATCAACGAATATTGCCCGCTTTATCTGGTCGGCGCCCGGCATTATCACAGTTATATACGTGGCAACGACGGCAAAGAGGAGAACGGCGACACAACGCCGCTGGCTTTCATGCTGGCCTATACCGTCGAACAGAAGAGTTTCGGCCGGTTCTGTCCGGAGGGCGACGACGGGGCTATCATCCAGGACGACGACGGATCCAAACCGAAGCTTTCGTTGCTGTTTCAGTTCCGCGACGGCCTGTTCGAGCGGTTCTGGAAGGATTACGACGAGATTGTGCGCCATAGCGGCCGCTCGGTAGAGGTAAAGACCCGAATAAACAAAATCGACCTGCACAACCTGGATCTGCTGAATACGGTACGCTTCAAAGGGGTGAAATGTCTGGTCGACACGGCCACTTACTCGCTCCCGTCCGGGCGGCTCGTACCGGTAGATATGAAGCTTTTCCCGGTACAGACTCAGGGCGATTACGATATTAAGGCCGAACAGAACGTGCCGGAGTTCTCGATTGCCAACCGCCATCTGGAATGGTATCTCGTGGCCGATGCATTTTCGGCCGAGCTCGATACTCAGGATGTGCGCGGCATGGCGGCTGACCTGTATATCGACAGCTCGGGCTACGCTTCTCATACCGTCGACGACGTGCTCTGGAAGGTCGACTGGCGCGGTATTTCGCTCAAATCCTTCTCCAGGCTGCATCCATTCTGGACGGAAGACACCCGCATACAAGCGCCGACGGTCTACCGCCAGGAGATTACGATGCACTACAATGCCCGGCTGCTCTACGATGTCTACGAGCTCACCGAAACCGACGTTGCTCCATACTATCAGCTGGCTGATTCGCCGATTGGCCGGGTACCGGTGGATGTCGACTACACGATTAAGCTCAGGGCCAAATGGGTTAACGATTAGTCCTTTTCAGTGCGTCTTTCAGTTACGAATTTTGCAATATGGAACAGAACAGCATTCTACTTGCTCCGGAACTTGCAGATTCCGCTCAGCTTTATCAGGTCTGGCTCATAAATCATTGCGGTTCGGAATATGATTTTTATCGGTTCATGACAACTCCCTCTGTCGACCGCGACGCCTTCATGGCGGCCGTCGGTCGCGATGTCGACGTGTCGCTCGATTTTGTTTCTGAAACCCTCAAACCAATTGTCTGACAATGAACGCCAAGAATATAAAGACCCCCTATGCTTTCTCGCGCAACCCTATTATCATTACCGATAATACGGGGGCCGATGTGTGGGAATACGGAATGCCCGGCGCCGAGTTCGAGATTCTGGCGGGTTCGGCTGGGACTGCGATTTATACCGGGCGGTTTACGCCTCCGCTTTCGGTTGATATTTCGGAAATTGTCGACGCCTATTTCCCTTATCTGGCCGAGCCTGAGGGCGCCATGTCGCTTGTGCAGGTCGAAGACGAGCAGATGCTGGCCGAGCGCGAGATTACATTCAACGCCCAGGTAGGGGAGGGCGATGTCGAGACACTCAAACTTACGGTTCTTCCCGGTGGCATTTCCACCCAGAATTTCACGCGCCTGGCACTGACAGGCACCGACGTGTTCGCCTCCAGGTTTCTGAGTCTAAACCGCAATTTTCTGTTTACCACGCGCAGCAGCGGCGAAACTGTTGTCGTTCGCGAAACGGAACTTATGCCGCTCTATTTCCTTTCGGAGCAGCCGGAATCGATTGTGGTCCAGAGTATGACACACGACCTTTCGACTACGCTAAATATCGAGGCTCCCGGTGTCTATGTAATCAATTTCGAGGAGATCCGCCGAGAGTTCTTCAACAGCTCCGGCAAGATTGTGAATGCCTTCCAGATTTACCGCGAGGGCAAACCTGCTTGCCGGGTGCTTATCTCCCGGTCCGAGGCCTCGAAGAACCGCTACCTGCTGAAATTTCGCAATTCTTTCGGTGTTTTCGAGATGCTGGAGGTTACAGGGATCGGAACCTTCTCCGGAAAGATTGCCGACGAAGACGATTCCTCTTATCAGGAATATCTCCCGGCCACAGGAATATATTCCGGACGCCGCGAGCGTATGGCAATGGAGATGGCGGTCGATGTTGAATCAGGAGTGCGCTCGGCCGACGAAATGCGTTTTCTGCTCGATATGATTGCCAGCGATGAGGTTTATCTTCTGGGGTATAGTCCGGCCGAGGTGCGTGTTATCCCCTCGGTGGAATCCTTATCGATGCCGGTGCGGTTTGAATCTCCGCAGTCAGTGAAGGTAAAACTGATGTTTGCCGACGAGGAGTCGAATATCATGCCAGATATTTCAAATGCCTCCGACTTCGGCCACAAACGAATATTTGACAATAAATTCAATTCTAAATTTAATTGATATGGCAGAAACTACTCAGAGCTATGCCGACCAAATCATCAGTGAGATTTCCACTGCTTCCGGCACGGCATCTGTCACTAACGTGATGGTTGGCCGTATACTCGATTTTTTTAATAAACGCCTAAAGGCGGCGGATTCCGACCTGGCTATTGCGACGCAGACGCTACGTTCCGACATTGCCTCTCTCCGGGCCGACCTCGACGCCATCGATCACGACAATGCCACCGAGGCCATCGAGAGCTTCCGCGAAATCCTCGCATTCCTCGACGGATGCAAGGATGATGAAACCCTCCTGGCAAAGCTCACCGAGATAAAGGGACTTATTACCGCTGAGGGCGCCGACCGCCAGAGCGCCATCGCCCAGGCACTCAATACCGCGCAGGTGGCCGATGCAGAGCTCCAGGAGCAAATCGCCGAGCATCGCCGCGAGCTCCACTACCTGCCCGACAACTTCGCCACGGAGAAGGCGCTATTCACCGCAGCCGGTACCTACACTATCGGCACCCAGCCCATCAAGCCGGGCGCACTGCTGCTGGGCTGCGTCGATGAGTGCTGGGGTGTATACCAGTACGTGTATTTCAACGACGAGGTCGAGATTTCGGCGCAATCCGAGGAGGCCGTGCAGGCCGCTTCGGCTGCGGCTCCGACCATAGCGCCACCGGCCGTAAAACACGATGCCAATGTGTCCAACCCTGAGAATTGGGCGCGTTTGGCAACCATCGAGGATGTTGCCGCATTGAAGAAACTTGTGCCCGTCGTCGAGCTGAACGCCGAGGAGATTGCCGCACTGCTCCCTGCCGACGAGAGCCAGATCGCCACCCTGGAGCTTGATGCCGAAGACGAGGCTGTCGCTGATGAGCCCGCGACTTGTGAGGCGCTGGAGCGCTTCCGGACACGCCTCCGTGAGATGCGCGGGCGCTCTGTTTTCAAACCCAAAGAAGTGTATAACCCTAACGACTACATAAACTATGAGCACGAATAAAAAATACGTCGGCGAGGAAGCCGCCCGGGTTCTGGCCGCCGGAATAGGCGCAGCCACTCCGCGTACGTGGGATTTGACCCCAGACGACCTTAATTCCGTCACCGAGGAGGAACAGGACGGGATGGTACTTATGCAGTTCCCCACTCCTGCCAGTTTAAAGGCCGGCCTGGCGGATATTAAGACCGGCGACCGGCTGGATGCGTCATCTGTTTTCGGTATATCGGCATGCCATCTGACGGTTACAACCGTACTACGGGATGACGCATCCGATGGCACATTTTACCATGTGTTTGCATCGATGGATTCTGCCGATGACGGTATTGTGTACAATTTTTGCATCGGCAATGATAACGTGGCAATTGTGTTGCTTCCGCTCGTCGAACCGGACCCGCAGAAACTTTCCGCATCGGTAGGCGGTAGTTCCTGGCAGTACGGCGCAATCCCCAATTGGGGAGATTTAGGCGAGCGACCCTCGGACTGGCGTTATTACGGAACTGGATCCGCCGCCCAGCCCAGAGATTTTAAGATTGGCGATACTTTCCGCACGCCCACGTTGGTACCCTACGGCTGCCCTCCCTCCGAGGCTTCTGACGATCCGGCCGACCAGCCCTCGGCCAACTACGCCGAAGGCACAATTGTTGGCACGGGGAAGGTTCAGAACGTGCCATATCTCGTAGTAGTGGGAGCAGCCCGCTTCGGCAAAAAGCAAGGCGCAACAGCCAAGGATGCCGAAACCATCACCGCGCCGGGTATCTTCTACGTCACACGTCCGTCAACCAACTACTGGTATGTCAAGTTCTATCCCCTGCTTAACAAGTGGAAGGAGCTGGAGAATATTGCCGGTGAGATATTGGTGATTTCTGCCGGATTAGGGATAGCGAATAAAAAAGTTGATTCTACCCGTGACAAGCTCGGGAAGCTGACAAATGCAGCACCTCCACGTGTAATAGTGGGTCGACTTCCCAAAATCGGAAGCACGGGCACCCATAACTACTACCTGACGCCGAAGTTGCAATTCGGCGACGGTAGATGGATTCCGGTCTCTCTGACAACAAAAGCTTTCAAGGACTGGCTTGGTGACGAAAACGCTACCGAGCCTTTCACCATCGTGGCTGTCGGGCTGCTGCGGGTATATCTTTCTTTAGATCCCGGCGACCCAAAGAAGTATATTAAGCCGGAGCTCTCGCCGTTAAACATCACCGTCGAGGATGGCGTAGCGACAATCACAAAGAAAACGCTGGGCGCAATAAATCCTTCACCCTATGGCCTGCATGCTGATATGGCAGTATATAAGGATCCTTCCGGCTTCGGTCCGCAACCTGACGGCAGTAGGTTAATTGTGCGTTATGACGAAGAGCGCGGGTGGGTAGGCTGCAATGTTCCACATCGTGCTGGAGGTTTTGCCATCGACAGGCTCGCACCTCCGACATATACGGAAGTAATGGCTGCGTTGACCGGGGATCACCTACGGCCATCCGGCTACCCATTTCAGATTCAATTCCGCAGCCGGGCTGTAAGACCGAAAGGCTCAACGGCTGAAGACGCCACGAAAAAATTTCATTTCTGGTCGTTAAAAAAGAAACGGGGATGTGTGTTCCGCGTTCGCCGGACGCTGGGGGCTCGCCATTTTCGTAGGAATAAGATTGAGGTAGAGGAAATTGATAGCTACTCCTACGCCCATCGCAATTTCATGGCATCAGAATGGCATTACTATTCTGTACGATGGGAAACTTCCGTTGGCGCCGATGGCAAGAAAGATTATCGAATAAGAGCTCTCCGGCGGTTAGGATAAAAAAGCAAATAAGGCACACACCGAATTACATGCAGTAGCATTAACTTCTCAGTATACGCCTTATCCAATTGCAAATATAGCAACTAATTGTTTAACCGCCAAATAAATTCGCCGGTATTTAGTAATATCGCTCCCGCCGTGATGGCGAGGGCGATATTTTTGAAGAAAAAGTTGATTTTGGGGGTTGAAAATTTGGTAAATCAACAAAAGTTGATTATCTTTGTAATGTCGAAAGACGGAGAGTTAATTAACATTTTTGTTTCACCAATCGATTTTCAAAATGAACAACGAAACATTCAAATTGAGACTTATCGAGGTAGTAAGGCTGCTGCTTGATTTCCGCGAAATTGCTGACAAGAGCGATAAGCGTATCATGCGGGATACAATCAGAGCGGTAGTAAAAGAACTCACAAGAGTTTAATCCTCCAACGAACCCTCCCCCCCTTGGGGGAGCGGTTCTTAAAAACACAATATAACTATGGCAGACGAAGTTATTATTAAGGAAATTATGGAGCGGGCGCAATCGGAAGAGGGCGCCAGGCTGGCCGCTGACGCTGTTGCGAGATTCAAGGCCTCCGGAGATTCCGAAAAGGTTTTTGAACTCAAAGAACAGGATATAATGAAAGTCCTGAAGGTGTCGTATATCGCCGAGCGTTTCTTCGGGCGGTCGCGTTCGTGGTTGTGTCATAAACTCAACCACGACATGAAGAACGGCAAGCCGGATGATTTTACCGACTCAGAACGCAAAAAGCTCAAGGACGCACTCGACACTATCGCTTACGAGATTCAGATATTGTCGGACAGCCTGTAGTTAATTTTTTTCGTTGTTCATCTACAGGTTCCGGCCCGCGCCTCCGCCATACCGGCGGGGGCGCTTTTTTGTTGCATCCGGAATTGCCTTAAAGGGGAATAGCCGTTTGGCTATCTTTTTGCCTGAAAACTTTGTTATTAATAGAAAAATGGCTATCTTTGTATTGTTGAACAACCCAAACCTACAAAGATGAAATACCGTGAGCTTCACAACAAATTCCTTAGTAAAGGGTGGAGATTCCACCATGCAGCCGGTAGTCATTACTTCTACATTAAGGATGGTGTGCTGACCGAGCCGATTCCCTACCACGGGGCAAAAGAAATTGGTACAGGCGTCGCCCTCCGGCTCATCAGAAAGTACGGGCTTTAAGCCCGTACTTCAGCCTTCTCAAAAAATCAGTGCTTGAATGAAAATTTATGGATATGGAAACAATCAACATCGTAATCGAAAAAACCTCCGACTTCTACTCGGGCTACTCCGACAATGTCGACGGAATCTATTGCGCGGGCGATTCTATCGAAGCCGTAATGGCCGACGCCAAAAGCGCCATCGCTCTAATTAAGGAGAATCTACCCGAGGAGCGCTGGCCCGAAGCCATCAAAGGCGAATACAACCTCACTTATCGGCTCGATCCGGTGAGTTTTTTGCGCTACTATTCTCGCTTCTTTTCGCTTGCCGGCCTCGGCCGCATGACGGGTATTAACCCCAAACAGCTCTCCACCTATCTCAACGGCCGCGCCGAGCCGCGCCGCAAACAAATCGACCGCATCAACGACGGCATCCATCGTTTTGCCGCCGAACTCCGCACCGTATCGCTCTAAGGTTGTTCAACAAATTTCATCTTTGAGCGTCCCCGCGCCCCCGGCCTATCCCCGGGGGCGCTTCCGTCCCCGGCCGGGCTGCAAATTTCCCCGAAAAAAAATTACACTTCTGTTGTATTTCTCCGGATTTTTTACCAACTTTGTGATGTCAAAACACCATGATAGTTCGGCTATCCCGCAGGGTCCCGGTCAGTGGCTCGGAAACATCCGGGCATTTATTTTGCCCTTACATAATCAGCCTCATACGGCTGCCATATCCACACAATCTTTGGCTCTTCGGAGTAGCGAACTTGTGGTGTTTTGACGAACGGGATATGGCAGCCGTTTTTCTGCCTTAACGTCAAAACACCACAAGTATGGCAACAACCATCACACTGCCGGCCGCCTCCGGGCGCCGGGCAAACCCGGCCGCAACACGCCTGACGGCCGCACTCCGCAACCTTATCCACCGTATGCACGTGCGCATGCGCGCCGACATGATCCAGGGCC
>ERZ827168.3968-NODE-3968-length-14268-cov-5.563287_pt1 | contig 14268 bp, 13 predicted proteins | sample MGYA00519868_ERZ827168 | MGnify/ENA primary metagenome ERZ827168 (study PRJEB31778, sample SAMEA3449271) | human gut metagenome | biome: human gut; feature: human-associated habitat; material: faeces | place: United Kingdom | collected 2010/2012 ...
CTTCCCGGATGGAGAATCGGCGTTGATGCTGGTCTGTGCAAGGCTGAGGCACGTCGCCGGTACCCAGTGGGGCGTAAAACGCTACATGAGCATGAAATCGCTGGAACAGATGGATCGGGAAAAACACGGAGCAGACTGCTGTGACCTGGCGTAGGTAGCAGACCGCCAGCCGCCCGTCAAGGGCTTCGCAAGTGGCTTCGCCACCCTTGACGGACAACTGGCGGCCCGCTGACCGGCAGCCAAGCCGAACATGCCCGCGGCCTGTTCGGCCTTCGCCTTACCAACTTCATAAGTGACGCTGTTGTATTTGCGCATAACTCTTGACAGTACCTTGGAATATTGTGTAGCCGTATTGCTTTTTAAGAATATCCTTGAACGCTGCATAGTCATCAAGATACAGCGAATTATCACTGTGCCGTTCTGCTGATATATATTGCACTTCGCACAGCCCTTCATTGTTGAAGGAATACTTCAGGTGCATCTTATGACCCGCAATCATTGTTTCATAGACGATGTAAGAAACTTCTGAATCGACTTCTTTTCCAGAAGAAGCAATATTCGCACCTTCCACTTCCTTCACTTTCTCAATTGAATCGCCCCACGCAAAACCCTTGAGTCCGAATTCAGAAGCAGCGCCATTCGTTTCGGCGATAGAAGCCGTAGACAGAGCAAAGATCAATACCAGCAAAAGACAGATTCGTTGTTTCATTCGTAGTCCCTCCATTTTTCATTTGATTTCCAGAAGTGAGACGTAGTAAAGGTGTTTCGTGCTCAGCTTATAAGCTTATCGGATGATGTATTTTGTGCCATCGTCGAAGCGTATGTAGAGCTCTCCGCTGGATTGCGCCGACTTTGGAAGCTCGGTTACGAAAACAACATCGAGTGTTTCGCCTGCCTTTACTCCAGAGCCAAACTCATACCAGAGTATGGCTTCATAGCCTTGCAACTTCTTTGGATGTGGAAGGGTCACCTCCGTAGATCCTCTCCAAAATACGTGGGAATCGGTTGTTTTATTCGGTTTAATTGTGGCTCTGCTGTTATTGGTTATTTTTGCCGTGCAGCACAAGTAAGTCTTGTCAGAAGAACTATGCTGCGTGACAGGATGGCTTTTTGCAAACTTGACGGAGGTCAAGCGAATGGTTTGTGATCCAATGGTAATAGCTTCATTCAGCTGTCGAACTGGTTGCTTCTTGGCTTTATCAGAAAACAGAAGCTGCTGCGTTTCCTTGGTGGCAATGCCGGTGGGATTCAGACCATTGATGTATTGGAACGATTTTACGGCTGCTTCTGTTCCGTACCAATATTCTGAACTTGTCTCGGTATCCCTGCTCCCATACAGAGTAATAAGTTCATAGCCAAGTTCAACAAGGCGCTTCTTTAGAGTCAGAACGGCTTCTTTGTCATCTCCACGTTGTAAGGATTCGTAGGTTGGAGACGCATCCGCAGTAGCGTTTGCGGAGACAGCAACGGAATCGCGGCGAATCCACATAGCCGGTCGCACAGCCATCACTTCGCTGGCCCAAAGCGGACAACCATCGCTGTTAATGTCATATAATGGCGATGCCTGAACAAATGCGGCAGAATCCAAATATCTTATGTCAGAAGCATATTCTACCAGAATATTTCTCAGCCACCAATTAACGTTGCCGCTCTCTCCTACGGAGTTATTCGCCTTTTGAGCCACCTTAGTTCCCTCGCACATCATGGACTCATTCGTGGGGAAATACTGCCGGAGTTCAGCAAGGCTCAGGCAAAAGAGCTGATCTTTGGTCTCGAACGTTCCATGTTTATCTTCTGTGGTGAGCTTCGTGGAGAGAATGTTCTTTTGCTCACCCGCCGAAAAGGCCGCGGAAAGGAAATCCTTGTTCAGCCACTTGCGCAGCGAACAGTTTTCCCACCAGATATGTGACGAAAAGCTATTCGCGTCGTCATAGGCCATGGTCTCGAGAGCCTTTACCGAGATGACGAGAAGGCGGTCGTCCTTTTCGTCAAGAACCATCCACTCGATCGGTTCGGCGCCATTCTTGGTGTTGCCGTCCTGTTCATAGGTGCCCATGGTTATGACGTCGCCGCGTTTGGGCGTAGTGTTGTCCGCAAGCGCGGGGGATAGCAATGCTATTGCAAGCAGCAGGGCAATCAGGGCAGTCCAAAACGGAATCCGTTTCATTCAGGTTCTCCTTCTTTCTATATTGTCTTGTTCGGTTCCTTCAGTGTTACAATCCGCTCATGTGGCCATTCTGCATCTGGATGAGCTCCGTATGTCGATTGGGCGTTGCACCAGATAAGTCCTCTACGACAAAATGAAGCTTTGCGTCTCTGCTGAGCATTTCGAATTGCGGTTCACTGATCTTTATTATAAAGCATGTACGGTCGTACTTCTGGGTCTTCCCCTCCATCAATTTCAGGATGGTTCTTGGTTCAATGGCATCGACGCCGAGAGGACAATGCGTCCCATCGGGATTGACGATTGAAAACAGACTTACACGAAATCTACGATGCCTGTCCGCAAACAAAGGCGTCAGGTATACCTCCAGCCAGTAGTCATATACAACTTCTTCTCGAAAAACTTCGGCGGGAACTTTTTCGATACGAACGTTTTGCACCTTATAGGTTTTTTCAGGTCGTGTCTCCATGATGGTCTCCTCCTTTTCTTTTGGCAGTAAAGTAGACAATATTCCCGCAATGTGATACGATACAATCACGCAAGAAAACTGGGAAATAATGGAAAAGGAAGGGGGAAAACGGGGAAGAAGCAGGGGTGTGAAAAATGTCTACCTTTTTCACACTTTGACATGTTAATCATGGGTTAAAGATACCCATTTCATAAAGGTCTTGCGGGAAATGCCGAGTTGGCGGCTGGCGGCGGAGGCGGTCAGGCGGCCGGATTGCCACTGGCGGATGAGGGCGGGGGCTTCGGGTGGGACGGGTTTCGCGGGGCGGCCGAAGCGGGCGCCGCGGGCTTTGGCGGCGGCGATGCCCTCGGCCTGCCGCTGGTGGATGAATTCGCGTTCCGTCTGCGCGACGTAGCTGAGCAGCTGAAGCACGATGTCCGCGATCAGCGTGCCGGTGAGGTCTTTGCCACGTCTGGTATCCAGAAGGGGCATATCCAGCACGACCACGTCGGCCTGTTTTTCTTTTGTGAGGATGCGCCACTGCTCGATGATTTCGTTGTAGTTGCGTCCCAGCCGGTCGATGCTTTTGACGACGAGGGTGTCGCCCCTTTTCAGCCGTTTCAGAAGCCTTTGATACTGCGGGCGCTGGAAGTCCCTGCCGGACTGCTTATCCAGAAAAATGCTGGTCTGGCAAATGCCAAAGGTTTTCAGGGCGATGAGCTGGCGCGCTTCATTCTGATCCTTTGCGGACACGCGCGCGTAGCCGTAGATGATACCGTTCATAATTCCGCCTCCTGCGTTCTTTCTCCCGGTTCATTGTACAACGACAGGAAGCGGGCAGAAAACGCGCCGGACAGGCTGTGTCCGGCGCGGGAGATTAGAAGGGTTCGTCTCCAATGGCATCCGAGGATGGTTGCGCGCGGGCGCGTCGGTCGAGAGGTGTTCGCCGCGCGGAAGGGAGCCCGTCCGGAAGCCGCGGAGATGGCGATTTCGGAAACTCGTGGCTCGTTGCGGCGAAAAATCACGCCGGACAGGGTGTGTCCGGCGCGGGAGGGGTTAGCGGGTTTCTTCTTCCAGGGGTTTGCGGATGATGATTTCGCCGTCCTTGAGTTCCATGCGGACGCGGTTGCCGGCGACGCCGAGCTTTTTGAGCATATCGGCGGGGAGCTGGAGGCGGCCGGCTTTATCGAGCACGGCGTATTCGTCCTGCACCTCCTCGACCTCTGTGAGGGCGGAGATGTCGCTCAGGCGGTCGAGGTAGCTTTCCTTCATGATGCGCTCGCTGGCGATTTTGCCGTCGCGGATGGCGATGACGCGGCTGACCTTTTTGGCCAGCAGCTGGTCGTGGGTGACGATGACGATGGTCAGGCCGGACTCGCGGTTGATGGCGCGCAGCATATCGAGGATGGCGCTGCTGGTTTTCTGGTCGACGGCGCCGGTGGGCTCGTCGGCCAGCAAAAGGCGCGGGTGGTTGGCCAGCGCGATGGCGATGGCGATTCTCTGCTGCTCGCCGCCGGACAGCGCGGACAGGCGGCTGTTTTTGCGGTGGCTCATGTTCACCATGTCCAGAAGCTCCAGCGCGCGCTGGCGGCGCCTGTGCTCGCCGCCGAACAGCATGGGCATCATCACGTTCTGGGTCGCCGTGAGGTAGGGAAGCAGGTTGCGGGCGTTGTTCTGCCACACGAAGCCCACCGTGCGCAGCTTGTATTCCACCAGCTCGCGCTCGCCTAACTTGAAAAGGTCCTTGCCGTCCACCAGCAGCCGGCCGGCAGAGGGGCGGTCGAGCCCGCCGAGCATGTTCAGAAACGTGCTCTTGCCGGAGCCGGAATTGCCGATGATCGCCGTCATCTCGCCGTAGTCCACGGTGAGGTCGAGCCCCTGCAGCGCCAGCACCTCGACGTCGGGCGTTTTGTAGATTTTCACCAAGCTGTCGCACTCGATGATGTGCGCCGCTCGCGCGTCAGGCGTGGTCTGCATGGACAATCTCACCGTCCTCGATTTCGTATACGCGGTCGCCGATTTCCATCAGCCCCGTGTCGTGCGTGGTCATGACGATCGTCACGCCCTCGGCCTCGATCAGATCCTTGAAAATCTTCACCACGCGCAGGCTGGTGTTCGTGTCCAGCTCGCCCGTGGGCTCGTCGGCGAAGAGCACGCTGGGGCGGTGCGCGATGGCGCGGGCGATGGCCACGCGCTGCTGCTCGCCGCCGGACAGCTCCTGCGGCATGTGGTTGGCGCGCTTGTCCAGCCCCACCAGCCGCAGGCATTCCATGGCGCGCGCGCTCAGGTTTCCGCGAACGCGCGCCAGCCGGAGCGCAAACTCCACGTTCTCCCGCGCGTTCATCATCGGAATCAGCGCCACGGACTGGAACACGAAGCCGATCCTCCTGCGGCGCAGCCGCGTGCGCTCGTCCTCGGACATGCACGCCACATCCTGCCCGTCAAACAGCACCTCGCCCGCCGTCGGCCGGTCGAGCGCGCTTAAAATGTTCAGAAGCGTCGTCTTGCCCGAGCCGCTTCGGCCCTTCAGAATGGTGAGCGCTCCGGCGGGAATGTCCGCGTCGATGCCCCTGAGCGCCCAGAATTTGCCCCCGCTCACCGGGAAGGCGCGCGTGACGCCCCGCGCGCGAAGCATAAGCCTTGAATCCGTCATGTGCGTTCCCTCCCGTCAGTCCTCGCCCAGCTTGAGCGCCTGCGCGATCTTCATGCGGCGAATGATCGTGAACAGAATCGCCATGCACGCAATCAGCATCACGGCCACGATCACCAGCAGGCGCAATGTGTCGGAGACGTCCACGGACGTTCGCAGCGGCAGATAGCTGTCGCTGGACGCGTAGGCGATCTGAATCAGCGGCATATACAGCTTCGCCGCCAGATGCCCGACCGCCGCGCCCACGGCGATGGACAATACCGAAATGCACAGCTGCTCGTTTAAAAGCATCGTCAGAATCTCGCGCATGCGCATGCCCATGGCGCGGTAGATGCCGAACTGCAGCGTGCGCTGGCGGATGGACAGAATCCAGTACATCAGAAAGCCGATGAAGCACAGCGCCAGCGCCACGATGAAGCCCACCGTCAGAACGCCGTTCAGGCTCTTGATCATCGGGTCGTTTTTCATCTCCACGATCTTCGCGTCCACGTCCTCAAATACGGCGTAGCGCGTGCCGGAGGTCTCCGCGTAGTCGTAGAGGAACTGCGCGCCGTCCTTCGCGCGCACCCACACGGAATACGGCCTGACGCCCATCACGTCCTGCACCTGCGAAAGGTTGGCGACGATCAGGTGGTTCTCCGTCTCGCGGTACACGCCGTCGGCGCTCTTCTCGTGCGTGAACGGCGCGTAGCCCGGCCAATAGTCCACAAAGCCGTAGATGATGCCGCGGGTGGACTCGCTGTCCGTGTTCCAGTAATTGATCACGTCGCCCAGCTTCAGGCCGTATTCGTCCCGGAAGTTGGCGGACACCAGCACCGCGCGCGCGTTCTGCGCCATGGCGTTCAGGTATTCGTTGATGTGATGCGGAAGGAGCGACGCGTCAAACCACGCCGTGCGCCCGAAGGCGTCCGTGTCGATGGCCATCAAAAGCGTCTTCTTCAGCGTGCCGCCCGGCACGGAGCAGGAAACGTTCGCGTCCGTGAACACCTTGCACACGCTCGCCGCGCCCTCCATCGTCTGGTACACGCCGTAGTCCGGCTCGTAATAGATGAGGTCGAGCGAGGGGTTCTCGGCCACCTGATCGGCGTTCGACTCCCACTTTTCGCGCAGAACCACGTCCGCGCCGGTGACGTAGCGGGTGTTTTCCTCGGCGCTGTCGTTGATCGTGCGCGCCGTCTGCGCGTTGAACACGCCCAGCGCGATGGTCATCACAAGGAAAATCATGATGAAGTCCTGATTCGCGCGCTGCCGCAATACCTTCAAAAACGACGCGTACAGCGCCGGCGACCACAGCCGTCGGAACACGCGGAACACCGCGGAAACAAACAGCGGAATCAGCCGGATGGCCACCAGCCCCGCGCCGATGATGAACAGCGACGAGCACAGGAACAGCAGCGGGTCGGGCACCTCGCCCGCCAGAATGCGCTCCGCCAGCTGCGCCTTCTGCCCGTTAAACGAATACAGCCCGTACAGCGCCGTGCCCAGCGCGATCACGTCCAGAAACGCCTTCTGCCAGAACGGCCGCGCGCGGCGCGCCTTCTTCTGCTTCTGCGCCACGATGGAAACCTTCGCGTACCTGCGCACCGGCAGGACCATCGCGAGAATCGAAACCGCCGCCGCCGCCAGCGCGTACAGCGCGGTCTCGCGGCCGACGCGAACCGGCAGCGCGCGGCGCGACACGAATTCGAGGAACGCGTTCGCCGAGCCCAGCGCCTGCGTGATCAGCGCGCCCAGCGGCACGCCCGCCGCCGTGCCCGCCAGCGCCAGCAGACAGCTTTGCAAAAGATACATCGAAAGAATCTGCCCGCCGCTCACACCGCGGCTCTTGAGCACCGAAATCTCGGCCTCCTCCGTTTCCAGAATCTGCCGCGAGACCATGAACACGAACGCCGCCAGCAGAATGTAAATCGGCGCCTGAAGCACCCACAGCGTCACGCGCACCCTGCGCGCCTGTGAAATGTGGTTTTTCAGAATGTCCGAAAACGCCACCGTGACCGTCAGGTACTGGCGGTTTTTGCCCATCTCCTGATACTTCAGCGCCGTTTCATACAGCGCCTGCGCGTTTCGGGCGCTCATCTGCTCGGCGTCCAGCAGCTCGTACCAGCAGCCGCTCAGCGCCACCGGCAGATCCTCGCGCACGAACAGGCGGTTAAACAGATCAAAGTCCAGCAGGCATTCGCTCTTATAGGAGGAAGGGGAGCGCACCCAGTAGGGATCCTCCACGTCCGATACGTCGTACACGCCGACGACCTCGATCACAATCGGCTGCCCGTCCGCGTCCGTGAGCTTTGGAAATTCGCGCCGTTCGCCCATCAGAAGGTTCAGCTCCACCAGCGCGCGCTGGCTCACGATGACCTCCACCGTGCCGTCCGCCCGGCGCTCGCCGTCAAACATGCGCCCCGCCACGATGCGCGCGTGCGCCGCCACGTCCTCCAGCGCGCCCAATCCAATGGAAGAGATTTTCGCGTCGTCGCGCTCGATGAGCGGCTGGTTCTGCATGGGGCTCATGAAATACCTTCGAACCTCCATGCGCGCGGGCACGCCGAAATCCGCCGGAACGGCGTGCGCGAGGGCTTCGTTCTCCTTAATAAGCCCGTTTTTCTTCACCGACCCGTTGAAAAACACCGAAACCAGCCCGGGATAGGCGTTTTTCTTCGTGAGATACGCGTCCATGTCGTCGGTCAGCATGCGCTGCATCACCGCGTCCGCGTACAGCGGGTTGGAGGCGGCGATGCCGGTCAGCAGGATGTTTCCGATCAGCAGCGCGATGAACAGCCACTTTTTGCTGATCATCTTGCGAAGAATATACCGCAGCAAGGCCTGTTCCCTCCTTCCGTCAGTCGGCAATCAGCGTTTCGCCCGGAAGCGCGCCGCCCAGCAGCCACGCGCCGGTCTGCGCCGTGCCCCCGGCGTAGTTCACATACCGCTTGGAAACCATGCCGTCCTCGGCCAGCTTGTACACATAGTACCGCCCGCCGTACAGCGTGAGCGCCGCGCGTTTCACGACCAGCACGTTTTCCAGATGAACCGGCACGTACTCGGCGGTCGGCCGCGTGAGCGCCTTCAGGCTCTTCACCTCGTCCTCGTCGTACTCCGTCACGCGCACCAGCACCAGCTTGCCCACCGGATGGTCGGGCACCGCGTTGAAGCTGGCCACCACGCGCCCGACGCCCGTCACGCGCGAGTTGTTCGGCCCCACGGAAATGGTCACCCGCATGCCCAGCCGCGTCTGCCCCTGCTCGTCCTTCACGGAGAACAGCACCTCGGTGGGATCGTAAATCGTCATCAGCCACGCGCCGTTGTACACCGCTTCGTTGTCGCGCAGGTACTGAATGTCGTCCACCACGCCGTCAATCGGCGAAAGGATCTGCTGATTTTCATACGTCGCCATCAGCTCGCTAAGCGCCTTTTCGCGGGAAGCCAGCTCGCGCGCGCTCTGAAAATCGTACTTTTCCAGCTCCAGCTCCGCGCGCGTCACGCGCAGGGAAAGAAGCTCGGCGTCGTCTGCGCTCTGCGCGTCCCGAAGCGACGCGCGCAGGGAAGCCAGCGCCGCTTCCAGCTGCGAAAGCCGTTCCTCCCGCGCTTCCTTCGCGCGGCGAATCTGCAATTCCCTCTCCGCGATGGCCACCTCGTCCGTCTCCACGGTGAACACGGCCAGCACGTCGCCCTTCTTCACTTCGCTGCCGCGCCGCACGCGGTATTCCACAAACCGCGCCTTCGCGCCCTCGTAGCGCACGTTCACGCGCGAGGGATAATAGGCCGCGGCGTTCGCCGAAACCTTCTTTTCGTATGTGCCCTCTTCCACCGTGGCGGTTTTGTAGTTCACGGTGTTGCCGGTGATCTTGTCCGGCGAAATCAGCGTGTCCTCCGCCCGCGCGCCCGCCAGAAGCAGCGTCAGAAGAAGCGCGAAAACCGCCTTACTTGTCCGTGACATAAATGCGCTCCCCCTCCTCCAGACCCTCCAGCACCTGCGCGTCGATTGCGCCGACGGGCACGCGCAGCTTCACGTCGCGCCGCACGCGCTCGCCGTTTTTGCCCACCACGTACACATACTTGCCCGCCGCGTCGGCCAGCACGGCGTTGGCGGGAATCAGAAGCGCGTCCGCCTGATATGAATTCACGAAAATCAGCGCCGCGTAATCGCCCGCCTGCACGCCGTCCCGCCAGTCCGCGGGGCCTGTGATTTCGAACTCGGAATACACCTTTTTGCCCGCCAGCACGCGCGAAACGTAGTCCGCGTTCTCAATCGGAATGGCCTCCACCTCGTACCGTTCGCCGCCGATTCGCGCGTACACGCCGCCGTTGGCCACGCGCAGCGTCGCCGCGGACACGTAATCGCAGGTGATGCGCAGGCGCGTATCGTCCGCCATGCACACCAGCGGATCATACGCCGTGATCCAGCTTCCCTCCGACACGGTGATTTCCCGCGCCACAAGGCCGTCGAACGGCGCGACGATCGCGTCGTTTTCGAGCGTCTCCGCAAGCTGCGAGAGCGTCTTTTCGCTTCGGGACAGCGAAAGCGCGCGCGTTTCCCGCTCGTGCGCAAGGTTCATTTCCGCTTCGCGAACGTCCAGCTCCTTAAGCTCCACCGTCCGCGCGTCCGCGCCGCTTCGCTGAAGCCGGGAAAGCTCCGATTTGAGGATCGCAATGTCGGTCTCCGCCATGCGGAAATCCCAGTCGTTCACGCGTCGGGTCGCGTCGATTTCATCCTTCAGCGCCTCGTATTGCTCGCGCACGGAATCCAGATCCAGCACGATCAGCCGGTCGCCCGCCTTCACGCGGTCGCCCGCGCGCACCGGAACCTCGCCCACCACGCCGTTCACGGGAAAGCTCAGCTCCTCCGTGTACGCGGACACCCACGCGTCCACCGCCCTGGGAACGCTGGTCTCGCCGCGCCGCACCGCGTAAATGTCCGAAGCCACGCCCGCCGCCGGAAGCAGCTCCGGCGCTTCAACCGCCGCCTGCTTCCCGCACCCGCCTAAAGCCAGCGCCGCCAGCAGCAAAAGGCAAGCCAATTTCGTCTTTTTCATCCCGCGATCACCGCCCAGTCCGCGAACTCGCGCATCCACGCGCACGTCCGCCGCCGCTCGCTTCATCCCGAAGTCAGCTCGCTGTCCACGCGCGCCCTCGTCTCCGCGAACTTGCGCGTCCGCGCGTTCGTACTCCGCCGTCCGCGCGGCGGGAGCGCATGCAGGTTTCTTTTTCATCCCGCGATCACCGCCTCGCCCTCGCTCAGGCCGGACAGCACCTCGTAATAGCCGCCCGCGCACAATCCCAGCTCCACGGGCTTGTACGTCTTCATGCCCTCCGCGTCCTGATAATACACAATCGTCTGCCCGGCGGCGCGGCTGACGGCCTTCTCGCTCACCATCAGAACGTCGTCGCGCCCGTCCAGCGTGATCGTCGTGGAGCCGCGGTCGTTGTCCTCCAGCTCCAGCGCGGGCTGGTCGAGCGTGAAATACAGCGTGCCCTTCTCGCCCGGCGTGTGCGCGGTGACCGCCAGCCCCAGCGCGGCCTCGTCGGCCACGGTGGCGGCGTATTCCGTCTTGCGCACGGTGATCATCACCTGCGTGCCCACGGGCAGCGCGTCCCAGTACTCGGTGGTCGCCCTGAAAAGCGACATCGTGGAGTCCACCACCGTCACGGCGCGCTCGCTTTCGGACGTGACCGTGGATTCCTTGTACTGCTTCACATACGTGACCGTGCCGTCGATGGGCGAAAACAGCTGCCGCTGCGCCTTCTGCCTTTTCAGCGTTTCAAGCCGCAGCGTCTGAATGCCGAGCGAATCCTCCGCTGACTGCCTGCGCGCGTCGTAGTCCGCGTTCACAGCGTCCCGCGCGCTTCTGCGCGCCGCTTCGTCGCTGCTGCGCGCGTCGGCCCTTTCCAGCGCCAGCGCCCGGGCCTCCTCCTGCTGCGAAAGCCGCAGCTTCAGCGTGCGAATCGCGTATTCGCACTCGTCGATGCGGTCGTTCACGCCGTCCAGCCGAAGCTGCCCTAAAAGCTGTCCCTTCATCACCGCGTCGCCGGGCTTCACGAACATCTCGTCCACATACTCCCCGTTCACGGCGAAGCTCAGGCTCTCCTTGCGGATGGGCACATAGGTGCAGCTGATTTTCCGCGTCAGACGCATGTCTCCCCGCGTCACATACGTCAGCGTGAAGTCCTCCGCCGCCGTTTCCCGCAGAAGCGGCGCCGTCCGGCGCGTCTCCTGCGCGGGCAAAAGCGAGCAGCCGCCTAATAAAACGCACCCCGCGATCAGCCCGCCAGCCAGCCATCGTTTTGCTGTCATGTTCATTCTTCCTCGTCCCGATTTTTTAGGTTTCCATCTTACCGCGTCACGCGGGAAAACTAGATCTCTTCCCATAACCGCGCAAGGGAAGGCTTCATCCGTTTCAGATCATCCAGCGTGTATTCCCGATGGGAAGCCCCCATTTCAGCGGGCATGAACGAAAGCGCTGACCACTTGAACGCTTCCCGCGTAAAGCCCGCCTGCTTTACGCGCATGGCGCTTTGATAAAAATCATAGGTGTCGCGATCAAGCGGCTTCACATTCTGCAGGGACTCCCCGAGCAGCTGGGTGACGAAATAATCGTTTCCGTCTTCCTTCCGGAAATATCCCAGCAGAAACAGGGTCTCCCCGTCAAACTCCATGCACTCGAAGACATTTTTCGGTTCCTTCTCAAAAAGCCGCAGCACGGGCTGATAGTCCGCCGTCGAATAGACGGAAAGACGGCTGTTGAGACGATCCCCTTTTCGACCCTCGATGTGGTACAGACAGCTTCCATCCGGCGAAAAGCAGGGAACGCGATCGGTCTGCGCGTCGCTCGCGGCGGAAACGCGGAATTTCGCGATCAGCCGCCGCTCCGAAAGAGCGTAGACGGCCATCATGCCGGTATTCCCGTACACGGCCGCAATCTCGCCGCTCGGATGAAACGCGGGATCATACGCGTAGGGCATGTCCTTGAATTTCGCCAGCTCATTGCCGGACGCGTCCAGCAGATACACCGTCTGCCCCGTGCAGCCGATCTGGTATCGATCGTTGGCGATCAGCGACATAAAAGGCTTCCGCATAGCTCTTCCCTCACAAATCCCAATCTATCGCTTTCCCCAGAACCACGCCCGATTCCGGCAGACGGCGTTTCTGGAATGAGTAATTACAATGCAACTCCAAGTTCTTTGCACTTTTCGATTGCCAAATCATGGCCTTGCAGTGCCGCAAGTCGATACCAATGCTTAGCCTGTTCGGTGTCTCGCTCCACTCCGATTGCATCTTCATAAAACCATGCCAAATTACATTGACCATCTCTATCACCATGCTCGGCGGCACGGCGAGTCCAATACAATGCCTTTTCCAAATCTTTCTCTACACCAAGCCCATCATAGTAGAAATAACCTATTTGACATTCAGCAAGGGGATACCCCTGCTCTGCCAAAACCAAATGTCCTTCAAAGCACTTGTCATATTGTTTTGATTCCCAATATTTTTCAATCAACTCATTGCAAGTATCGAATTCTTTGCAGGGTTTGTAGTACTCACTTGCCATATATTCATACCTCCAAAGCCCAATTTATAGCTCTCCCCAGAACCCCGCCCGACTTCGGCAGACGTTCCGTCGCTTATTCCTCTTCCTCGTCATCCCCGTTCAGCAGGTTATCCAGCGCGAGCCGCGCGCGGTAGATGTCGTTGCGCCTGAAGCCTTCGCTTGCGAGCGCGGCGGCGGCTTCGGCGAGGGTTTCCCCGGCCAGCAGATGGTCGAGCAGCGCGTGCTCGGGTCTGCGCTCGGGCGCGGGGCGGGACGGCAGCGGCACGTCCCGAATATCCGCCACAAGGCAATATTCGCCCTTCTCGGCGTTGGGGTTGGCGCGCACGCGGTCGAGCACGTCCTCGACCGCCCCGCGTTCCAGCTTTTCAAACTTCTTCGTCAGGTCGCAGCACAGGCACACGCACGCGCCCGGCCACGCCGCGCACATGCGCTTCAGAAGCTCCTCCACGCGGTGGGGCGATTCATAGATCACCGCCACGGGAATGTTCGTCTCCCGAATGGCGGCCAGCTTCTCGGAAAGCGCCTTGCCCTCGCGCGGCAGAAAGCCGTAAAACGCGAACTCGCGCGCGTCGAAGCCCGCCGCGGACAGCGCCGTGACCGTCGCCGACGGCCCGCTGACCGGAATCACCGGAATCCCCGCCTCCCACGCCGCCGCCACCAGCGCCTGCCCGGGGTCGGAAACGCCGGGCGTGCCCGCGTCGCAGGTGAGCGCCACGGTCAGCTCCTCGGAGAGCATGCGCGAAACCAGCTCCGGCGCGCGGCCGTCCTCGTTGTGCCGATGGCAGGATACCATGGGCTTGCGCACGCCCAGCCGCTCGGTGAGCTTCATGGTCACGCGCGTGTCCTCCGCGGCGATCAGGTCGCACTCGGTCAGCGCCTGCGCCGCGCGGGGCGAAAGATCGTTCAGGTTGCCAATGGGGGTCGCCACAACGTACAGCTTCGACATGCGTATCCTCCGAGAATTGGTTTATAAGTAAGAAAAACCTGCCCCGCACCTCCTGCGGAAGGTTCGCCGGACAGTACAGACGCTTCGCAGAAGACGGATCGTTGTCCGGAATGCTTGAACGTAACGCCCGCGCGGAAAAGAAAATCCGTCCATCCTGCGAAACCGCCGTTGTCCGGAATGGCTGAACGTAAAACTCCGCGAAGCGGCAGTCTGTTTCACGTCCGCACGACGCAGGAAATTCGTCCATCCCGCAAAAGCGTCGCGGCCAATCGCCATTGTCCGGAATGCTTGAACGTAAAACCTCGCGAAGCGGCAGCCCGTTTCACGTCCGCGCGACGCGAGAAATCTGTCCAACCCGCGAAAGCGTCGCGGCCAATCACCGTTGTCCGGAATGGCTGAACGTAAAACCCCGCGAAGCGGCAGCCCGTTTCACGTTCGCGCGACGCAGGAAATTCGCCCATCCCGCGAAAGCGTCGCGGCCAATCACCGTTGTCCGGAATGGCTGAACGTAAAACC
>ERZ827168.3974-NODE-3974-length-14253-cov-2.531695_pt1 | contig 14253 bp, 12 predicted proteins | sample MGYA00519868_ERZ827168 | MGnify/ENA primary metagenome ERZ827168 (study PRJEB31778, sample SAMEA3449271) | human gut metagenome | biome: human gut; feature: human-associated habitat; material: faeces | place: United Kingdom | collected 2010/2012 ...
CGCATCTACGCTTGTTTTGTATGTCATTTTTGCATTACCATCGGCATCCATACCGTTTTGTGTGCTATAGCCTTTGGCTGCTAAAATATTATTGATTGCTTCATGCGCATCACTTGCCGCTGTAAAGAAGTAGTCTCCCTCATCAACCACATAAGTCTTTTCATTTGTAGCATCATACGTCTTCATAACTTCCTTATCTACAGCAACGGTAACCGTTTGCTCTTTTCCAGGTTCTATGGTATCTGTCTTCGTAAAGCCAACCAATTCCACAGCAGATTTTTCAATGCCATTTTCCTTATCATACGCAGTATACGGCGACTGCATGTATACTTCTACGACATCTTTCCCTGCAACATCACCGGTGTTTTTTACAGTAACACTGACTTCGTAGGTATTATCCTTTTCTGCAACAGAATAGTCTGACCACGCAAAATCCGTATAGGAAAGGCCGTAGCCAAATGGGAACTGTACCGTCTTCGTGTAATCATAGTCTCCTGCATTCCCTGTTCCCATAACTGCATCTTCATAACGTGTCTCATAATAACGATAACCAACATATATGCCCTCTGCATACGCAATGTATTTGGTACCATTTGTCACATTGCTGTTTGTAATGGTAAAATCTCCGATATTCTGTGCAGACGGCGCGCTTAGAGAATCATACGCATATGTATCTGCCAGATGCCCTGAGAAATTCGTTTTTCCGGCTAACGCTTCTGCTACTGCTTTGATACCTTCCTGTCCAACACCACCAACCCAGACGCAGGCTTTCACATTTTTATATGCTTCCTCATTTAAAAATCCAAGCTCCATCGCGTTGTTTGCGTTAACTAAAACAACAACATTATCAAAATTTTCGCATGCCATGGTAAGCTTGTCCCGTTCGTTCTGATCCAGCTCCAAATAAGTGTATCCGCTGGCAAGCGGTTCGGTTGGAATATCTGCACTTTCTCCACCGCTGCGTCCGATACAAACAACCGCCGCATCGTTATACTCTTTAAAACTGTTTTTTACATCATCCGTGTAAACATCCGCAGGAACTTCTCCTACCGAAAACTCTCCCGCACCTGTTTCATCCGGAACACTTTTACGGTAATCTTTTCCTGCTCCTTTGTCGTAAAAGTTCCAAAGTGTCTCATTGACTTCAAATCCCGATTTTTCCATCGCCTTTTTCAGATTTAATGCCAAAGATGTATCTACCGAGCCTGAACCAGCGCCCCCATAGACAAAATCCACGGAATCCTCTCCAAGTAAAGATACCTTGGCTCCTTCTTTCAGTGGCAATCCCTTGTCATTTTTTAACAAGACCATGCCTTCTTCCTCAATGGTCTGACAAACTTTTGCAGATTCATCTGTCGTAACCACATCAGAACCACTCGTATAAACCGTGATTAAGTCCTTGTACAAATAGGCAAAATAATTTCCTATCGCCAAAGCCACAATCAGGATTACACAAACCACATAAGTCACAATAGACTTTGTTTTGTTAAATGGTTTTGCTTTCATGTTTCTCCTCCTTCGATCACCTTTCGGTTTTTCTTTCTGCTATGTAACATAATAAAAAGTGCCAGGCCTCACAAGAGGTCTGGCACATCTGGACGTTTTTTGACACAAATGGTATCCCTTATTCTATTTTTTACTGTTTTGCCTCCTTATAGAGACGTAAGAATTCACGTGGCATCGGCAGCAATATCTGAAGTGTAAACATATTGTCCGCTATACTGGTTGCCATGGAACCTCCATATTTTTTTGCAAGATGTTGCATACTCTTCATCCCAAATCCATGATAATCCTTGTTGCGCTTTGTCGTCATCGGAAGTCCATCTGTAAACACAACGTTATCTTCACAATAATTATTAATCTGAATACTAAGAAAATCACCTACCGCGCATATGGTCAGACTAATGATCCTCTTATCTTTATCCGCATATCTGCTTACGCTTTCAATCGCGTTGTCCAACGCATTTCCAAGTAGCGCATAAATATCTAACGTACTCATAAAATCAAGATGGCTGGCATCTACCATGCAGGAAAGTCGTATGTCACGTCTTCCACAAATCAATGCTTTTTCCGAAATAATGGTATTTACAACCTCATTTCCTGTCTCTACAACAGCATCATATATTCCAATCGCATCTTCCAATTCGCGAATATAATTACTGCGTTCCCCCTCGCTGACATGTTCTAATGCGCGAATCTGATGTTTTAGATCGTGGCACTTGTGATTGATGGTCTCAATGTTTTCGCGCGATAATTCATATTGACGCTTTCTTTCATATAACAGATGCTCGACAATCTCTTTTTCCTGATTGATATTTCGTATCTGTAAAATCCCATGCTGCACCCATAGAAGAAGAATGCAAATCAAAAAATCAACCGTTGCACCTATATAATTCACATGCTCATATGTATAGGAATTGCCCACAAAAATCGTCTGACACATAAACGTTGCCAGATATACAAGAATAAACAACATACCACAGAAAGCCACATTATTAGAGGTATCTTCAAAAATACGTCCTCCACTCTCCTTTAGCTTCACGCGAAATATACGATAAAAAATGGTATAGAAAAACAGCGTTGTAAACGCACACAACAAACCATACAATACCAATTGTGAAAGCAGTTGGTTACAAAGGCCTCAACCTCATTGACCACAACATACTCCATGTGCTGTAAACTATAAGCTCCTGCTCCCAGGAAAATAGCATCCGCTTTTGTCATCTCAAAACAGCGGTACATCCAAAAAACCGTCATGGCAGAAAGCAATACATACCACGCAATATTAACAACGCCAATCCATATCCCAAATACTCGTTTTGTCAGCTCCAATACATACAGCACATAAATCTGCGCCAACAGGCTAAATACAATCATTCCTACTGGAAAAAGCCATATGTTTTCCTGTCTTCTTCTGGTAAAACAGGATGCAAAAAGGATTTCTGCTAATAAAAGTTCCCAGACAAACCGCAATTCTTCAAAAATATCAAGTGCAGACAACTGTATCATAGCATACCTCCTATATACCTTGTCAGCGCATCCACAAAAGATGCCTTTTTATTTCGGCTGATTGGCAATTCATCATGTCCGACCACAACATTATTTCCCTGTATACACTGCACTTTTGCCAAATTAACGAGATAACTCTGGTTACAGCGGACAAAATGATACTGCGACAACTGACTTTCTACTTCTTTCATTGCACCCCGTACTTCGTACACGTGTGCTTTCGTATGATATTGCAAGTAATGGCGAATCACTTCCACATATAAAATATCATCGATTGCAATGGGCTGCATTCCTTCTACTGTCTGCAACATCATCTGCTTTTTCTCATGACGCCCCATGTAGCGCATTGCCTTTTTCATCTTTAACGCAAATTCCTGATACCCCAATGGTTTGATGACATAATCAATGGCCTCCACCTCATATCCATGCAGTGCATATTGCGCCATATTCGTAATAAACATCAGAAGTACGTTTTCATCTTTCTTACGAATCTCGCGAGCCAAAGCAATACCATCCATTCCCGGCATTTCTACATCCAAAAGAATCAGATCCGCATTTGCATGGCATTCTTGTAAAAAAGCCGCCGGACAATCATAACTTTCAATCTGTATCTGTATCTTCTTCTCTTGTGCGAATTTTTCCAGATACGATGTTATCTCTCTTCTTATTTTTTCTTCATCATCCACGATGATTACACGCATATCCTTATCCTTCCACAGTATATTTCGACGGATGGAAAAAATATTCTTTCCATCCATGGAACCTTTTCTCTCATAGAAAAAAGAGATGCCGCTTTCACGACACCTCTTTATTTTATCATGTACTATTTTACTTTTGCAAATGCCTGATCCAAATCTGCAATAATATCGTCGATATGTTCTGTACCGATAGAAAGGCGAATGGTATTTGGCTTAATACCCTGATCTGCCAATTCTTCCGGTGCCAACTGCGAATGTGTTGTTGTAGCTGGATGGATAACAAGACTCTTTACATCTGCCACATTTGCAAGTAATGAGAAAATCTCCAGATTGTCAATAAATTCATGTGCTTCTTTCTGGCCGCCCTTAATCTCAAAGGTAAAGATAGAACCACCACCATTTGGGAAATACTTTTCATACAAGGCATGCTGTGGATGTTCCGGCAAAGATGGATGATTTACATGTTCTACCTGTGGATGATTTGCCAGATATTCCACTACTTTCTTCGTATTCTCTACGTGGCGTTCAATACGAAGTGACAATGTCTCGGTTCCCTGTAACAGCAAAAATGCATTAAATGGTGAAATTGTTGCCCCTGTATCGCGGAGTAAAATAGCTCTGATATATGTCACAAATGCTGCTGGGCCAGCTGCATCCACAAAGGAGATGCCATGATAACTAGGGTTTGGCTCTGCAATCGGTGCATATTTACCGCTTGCCTTCCAATCAAATTTACCACCATCAACAATCACACCGCCCAAGCTGGTTCCATGTCCACCAATAAATTTTGTTGCGGAATGTACCACGATGTCCGCACCATGTTCCAGTGGACGAATCAGATATGGGGTGCCGAACGTATTATCAATGGCAAGCGGCAAACCATGCTTATGTGCGATTTCAGCAATCGCATCAATATCCGGAATGTCGCTGTTTGGATTTCCAAGTGTCTCGATGAAAACAGCTGTTGTATTATCCTGAATCGCAGCTTCTACTTCTTCGAGGTTATGAATATCTACAAATGTTGTTTCAATACCATACAACTTCAATGTATGTGCTAACAGGTTGTAGCTTCCGCCATAAATTGTCTTCTGGGCTACGATATGATCTCCAGCCTTTGCAAGTGCCTGAATCGTGTAGCTGATTGCTGCTGCACCGGAACTTACTGCAAGACCTGCAACACCACCTTCTAATGCTGCAATACGATCTTCAAATACACCCTGTGTTGAATTGGTAAGTCTTCCATAAATATTGCCCGCATCTGCAAGTCCAAAACGATCCGCTGCATGCTGTGAATTGCGGAACACATAAGATGTTGTCTGATAAATTGGAACTGCTCTCGCATCGGTTGCCGGATCTGCTTCTTCCTGTCCTACATGTAACTGTAATGTCTCAAATCTGTAATTTCTTTTTTCACTCATTTTCATTTTCTCCTTTATCTGCTCTTCGTTTTTCACATCTTTCCTTTTATCAACATCGCCAGGAGCACATTCGAAAATGAACCGCTTCATCAAAATAATTCATCTTTTTTCCTTTCCCTATATCTATACCAACTTGCTAGGAATTATGATATTGGAATCATATCCTATATTTCCTAGTATGTCAATAGGTTTTTATATTTTTTAAAAAAGAGACGTTCCTTATGGCAAAAGGAACGTCCCTACGGTTAAATCACATAATTGTTGGCCATCATCCCCTGCTCTTCTTCCACAAGGTCCGCCAAAGTTGTATTATCAATGACACTGCTGATTGCATCATCTAATTTTTTCCAAAAATGCAAGGTCACACAACTATCTGCACGATCACATTGGTTCACGTCATCGGCAAGACATGCGACAGGAACCATATCTCCTTCCGTCAAACGAAGAATCTGTCCCATCGTGTAATCCTCGGGATTTCGTGTAAGAACATAGCCTCCTTGCGGTCCACGAATACTTCTGACATAGCCCGCTTTGTTTAAAATAGACACCACCTGTTCCAAATACTTATCTGAAATATTCTGTCGTGTCGCAACATCTTTGATGCGCACTGGTTCTCCCGTATTATGAAGTGCCAAATCCAACATAAATCGAATGGCATATCTACCTTTTGTTGAAACTCTCATACCTATCCCTCTTTTTCCTGTAAATGACGAAAAGCACAATCGCCTGTTCTCGTCTGTTAATCTGCAAACAACGGTGTAGACAAATATCTATCACCAGAATCCGGAAGAAGTACCACGATATTCTTCCCCTTGTTCTCTTCTCTCTTCGCCACAATCGTAGCTGCCTTTAGTGCTGCGCCGGAAGAGATTCCAACCAGAACGCCCTCCGTTACTGCAAACTTTTTACCCTCTGTAAATGCATCCTCATTCTCGATTGGAATGATTTCATCATAAATGCTTGTATCCAAAGTATCTGGTATAAAACCTGCACCAATTCCTTGAATTTTATGCGCACCAGCCTTTCCTGTGGAAAGTACGGCACTTGTCGCTGGTTCCACTGCGATTACCTGAATGTCTGGATTTTGTTCTTTTAAATACGCACCAACACCAGAAATCGTTCCACCCGTACCAACACCGGCAATGAAGATATCCACAGCCCCATCTGTCTGTTTCCATATTTCCGGACCCGTTGTTGCTTTGTGCGCAGCCGGATTTGCCGGGTTCACAAACTGTCCTAATACAATAGCATCTGCAATCTCGTTCTTTAACTCTTCCGCTTTTTCAATGGCACCTTTCATTCCTTTTGCACCTTCGGTCAAAACAAGTTCTGCCCCATACGCTTTCAAAAGATTACGACGCTCTACACTCATCGTATCCGGAAGTGTAATAATCGTGCGATATCCCCTTGCTGTCGCAACTGCGGCAAGTCCAATTCCTGTATTCCCAGAAGTAGGCTCAATAATGGTCGCGCCTTCCTTCAAAAGGCCTTTGTTCTCCGCATCCTGAATCATCGCAAGTGCCACACGATCCTTCACAGACCCCGCCGGATTCAAGTACTCTAATTTTGCGAGAATGTTTGCATTTTCTACACCAGATGCCTTGGTATATCTATTTAATTTTAAAATAGGTGTATTACCAATCAATTCTACTGCACTATTTTTAATATCTGCCATGTCAATTTCCTCCTACAAATAAATCTCTGATTTCTTTGTCACATTCTACCACGATCAAAATCATAATTCCCATATTCCTAGTTGTTTAGTAGGTTTTCTATGTTTGTAGTTTATAGAAAAGAATTCTTTTTGTCAATATCTTTCCCCGAAAAACTTCACGTTCTTTTGCAGATATGGTATGATAGTAATATGTCTATATACAAAATAGTATCATTTGCCATGTATTAGGAGGTTTTTATTTATATGCGTAAATTTATTAACGAATCAGCCGAGAATTATTTAGAGACCATTTTGATTCTCAGCAAGAAATTACCCGTCGTGCGTGCCGTTGACATTGCCAATGAACTCGATTTCAAAAAATCAAGTGTCAGCATTGCCATGAAAAATCTGCGTGAGAAAGAACAGATTACCGTTACCGATGCCGGTTATATTTATCTGACGGATGCCGGCCGTGAAATAGCCGAGATGATTTACGAACGCCATGAGATGATTTCGAAAGGTCTGATGGCACTTGGCGTACCACAGGAAATCGCCACAGAAGATGCATGCCGTATTGAGCACGTCATCAGTAAAGAAAGTTTTGAAGCTGTCAAAAAATACATTCAGGACAAGTTAAACTAGACGTTTAAGCAAAAAGTCACACGATTTTGTTTCTCATACAAACCGTGTGACTTCTTTTTTGCGCTTCTTTTTTTACGTTTCTTCTTTATGCTTCTTCCTTTGGCTCATCCTGACACTCTTCGGACTCCTCACCAATAGGCATGGCACCATGATCTTCGTTTTCGATTTCCTCTAACGCCTCACTTTCAGCTTCTGCGTCCGCATTTTCATCGCAATCCTCGTCATATACAACGATTTCTTTGATTGCATGCTCATTTCCCTGCACCAGATACGTATGCTCACTGCCACAATATGGGCAGATCTTTCCGTGTTCTACCGTGCCATATGTCTTTTCACAGTCTTCACAGAATGTAACTGCCGGAATCATTTCGACTTCCAGCTCACAATCTTTTAAAATCTCGCTCTTTGTACATTTCCATTTCCAGCAGTCATCCAGATATTCCGGAATAACCGTAGACACTTCTCCAATCTGTAAAACAACCTTTGCCACGTGATTTACGTGATTTTCTACAGCAAGTGATTCTACTTTTTTGGCAATATGAAATACAATTCCTAATTCATGCATAATGTTTTCCTCTTTAATCTCTATATTCCCCGAACACGTCATATCCCATACACCGTATGACATGCCTCGTATCACGCCTTTTCTAACAGACGCTGTATCAGTATAACACATCAGCCGCCCACGTGCATCTTTTATGCGCATAGACGGCTGATTTTCACCATTTCTTTATTTTTGGTAACTATTATTTCTTCTGTTTTGCTTCCTGAATCGCAGCTTTTTCTTCTGCTGTTTTTGGTGCAAAGACAATCTTAACGGCACGCTTCAACTCATAAGGAATGATAGCCTTGAACTTGTCTTCTGCTGTCACCATGGTTGAACATTCTGGATGATCTCTGTGAAGTGTAATAGCATCAAATGCACACTTGGTCGTACATACACCACAACCGATACACTTGTTTGCATCCACAATCGTAGCACCACAGCCAAGGCAACGTGATGTTTCGATTTTCACCTGTTCCTCTGTCAACGCAACATGCGCATCCTTGAAGGACTTGTTTCCAAGCGTCTCATCAAAGCCTTCTGACTGACGAGATGAATTATCATAACTTTCAACGAGAATATCGTCCTTATTCAGTTCTATGAATTCCCACTTATTACGTCCGATCGTCATATGACCGCCCTGTACATATCTATGTAAGGATTCAGATGCCCAATGTCCTGCTGCAATCGCATCAATTGCAAATTTAGGGCCTGTCATCACGTCACCACCGATAAACAGATCTGGCGCGCCTTCCACCTGATAAGTGAGACCATCTGCAACAAGAGCTGGTCCTCTAAACTGAACCTTTTCACTCTTTAACAAATCGCCCCATACAGACTGCTGTCCTACAGCAAAAATTACACGGTCACAATCAATCGTAATCGTCTCATTCTCATCGTATTTTGGAGCAAATTTCTTGCGTCCATCTACTTCTTCAAATACAGATACGCACTTCTTGAATACAATTCCGGTTACCTTACCATCTGTAACTAAGACTTCCTTTGGTCCCCATCCGCACTTGATTGTAACGCCATCTTCTCCTGCTTCTCTTACTTCTTCGTCCGATGCCGGCATTTCTTTTTCTGACTCAAGGCAAAGCTGTGTCACTTCAGAAGCACCATTTCTAGCACTAACACGAGAAGCATCAATTGCAACATTACCACCACCGACAACTACGACTCTGCCATTATAATCAGCGCCACCGCAATTTGCTACCTGCAAGTAATCGATTGCTGTAAATGTGCCTTCTGCATCATCTCCAGGAACGCCAGGGCGACGGCCTGCAGAACATCCAATGGCAATATAGAATGCCTTGTATCCCTGCTTACGAAGTTCTTCGATAGTGACATCCTTACCAACTTCTATACCGGTCTTAATCTCAACGCCCATCTCGCGCATAATATCGATTTCTGCCTCAATGACATCCTTCTCCAATTTGTAAGAAGGAATACCATAACGAAGCATACCACCTGCACATTCATTTTTCTCAAATACGGTTGGCTTATAGCCTCTTTCTGCCAAATAGAATGCGCAAGAAAGTCCGGCCGGACCACCACCGATAATGGCAATCTTTTCATCCCAACCATCTCTATGAATACTTGCTGGAACTACAATTGGAGGTACATATCTTGTATCTGCATGTAAATCACGCTCTGCAATAAAACGTTTTACTGCATCGATAGCGATTGGCTCATCAATGGTACCTCTTGTACATGCATCTTCACAACGTCTATTACAAATTCGTCCACAAACTGCTGGGAATGGATTCTGTTTCTTAATAAGTGCCAAAGCTTCTGTGTATTCGCCCTGTGCTGCTTTCTTAAGATATCCCTGTACTGCAATATGCGCAGGACAAGCTGTCTTACATGGCGCAGTACCTGTCTTATGCGTATTGATACGGTTATTATCTCTGTAGTCTGGGTCATAGAATTCTCTACCCCATTTTACTTTGTCTGGAAGTAACTGTTTTGGATATGTTACTTCTGTTCCATCTGCCTTACACAATTTCTGACCCAGACGGGTTGCACCTGCTGGACAGTATTCTACGCATCGACCACAAGCCACACATTTATCTTTATCTACATGTGCAACATAAGCAGAACGTGACATATTTGGTGTGTTAAACAGTTGTGATGTACGAAGCGCATTACAAATATTTACATTACAGTTGCAGATACCAAAGATCTTATTCTCGCCATCGATATTGGTAATCTGATGTACGAAACCATTGTCCTCAGCACGCTGTAAGATCTCAAGTGCTTCTTCTTTTGTGATGTCATGACCCTTACCGGTCTCACGGCAGTAATCTGCGAAATCGCCGACACCAATACACCAGCCGTAATCATCATCTGCAACACCTTCACCGATCACTTTACGGGAAGCACGGCAAGAGCAACGACCTACACCGATCTTACCTTCGTATTTAGACAGCCAATAAGATAATTTCTCGATGTCGATGGCTTCATTTTCCATAGAGATCGCTTTTTCTACCGGGATAACGTGCATACCAACACCTGCACCACCAGGAGGTACCATCTGTGTAATACCATCCAACGGGATATAAGTCATACGCTCAAAGAAAGAAGCAACATCCGGGTGCTGTTCCAATCTAGGATTGCCCTTGACATCCCCCGGGATCTCTTCCATGTTGAAAAGTTCAGCAGAACCAGGTACAAACATCGGAAGTGTGTAGCGTCTTTCTGACTGTGGTGCCGTACGACCATTGTGGTCATAATGATAACCATAATCATACTCGAGCAATCCAATATAACTCATTTCATCGAGTAATTTCTGGAATCCTTCTTTTCCTTTTTGCTCAACCATACCTTTGTTCATCTCACACAATTGATCAAACGTATAGTGCACACGTCTTTTCATGGTAAGACCTACCTCTGCCATTTCCTCTGTAATGATCTCTGCGAGTCCCCAGTATTCCGGATCCTCTGCGGTAACGCCACCGATCATATGACCGGCAACATCTGTGATTCGCTTTCCTAAAGCGATGATCTTTGGACTTGGATTCTTGTCGCCTTTGTGATTCGCAGGCCACTCATTGTACTTATTCATGTCCATGTCTATACTCTCCTTTTCTCATTTCTTATTGCTTGTTTCTATTGTCTGCACCGATACAGTGCTAAACATTCTCTTGTAATTACTTATGTATGTTCTTCTCCCATGCCAAAATGCATCTCACGCAATCCATCTACTTCATCGCAAATCTCCTGCAATCCGCAAGAGCCACAGTCCATATTGACATCTTTTAACATATGATCAATCGTCGCTGTAATCTGCTTTGTCTTTTTTTGCTGTTCTTGCAATCTTGCATAATCCACATCCGGTGCTGTGACAAAAATAAGCTTAACTGCTTCCACCTCTTTATGAAGATGCAGCGCCCGAAGCATTGCGTTACCAATCGCCGTAAAATTAAGCCCTTCCGCTAAAGATGTACGGGCTACGCGCACGCTTTCCCGATCATTGGAAGAAGAGACGCGCAGCATAAATCCCTTTGGATAAATGTGATAACGGAAATACCCTATATTCTGAATCGTATTATAAAGCTTATCCCCGGTTCCGATACTTTCCTCGCGCACACGCACAAGGGCAATTCTCGCATATGGTGTATCCTTTGTTATGTCTGGCAAATCTTTTCCTATCAGTAGAATCTCATCTTGTGGCACCAACGTCTCGTTCGTTGTCACAAGGGTATTACCAACTGCTGCAAGATTTCTGCCTCCAAGTTCATACGCCATATCCGATTGTAAAATCATCATTGCTTTCCCTGCATCTTTCCAATGACGACTTTTTTCGTCTGCAGCTTCTCCAACTGGAAGCGATTGTGTCTGCTCCCCGGCTAATGCAGCCAGGACATCATCCATAATCTCATCATAAAGTCTCATAGATGCGTATCTCTTTCTATCTTGTCATAATGTTTTAACATTAACGGTTCAATCGCAGCTGTCAACTTCATATCAAGATTGAAAAAATAAACAATAAAACTCAAAACAAATAAACAAACAAACACAATTGCGATAATCAAAAGTACATGAAGAAATGTTGCCATATTAAATCGCTCCTTCCTTTGCCATTCCCTTTTGGCGGGCAAATTCTGCTGCACCAAGTGCACCCATAAGCTGTGGATCAATTGGAAGATCAATTACCTTTAAGTTCAAAACTTTTTCAATTGCTTCCTTCAATCCCTCATTCTTTGCACATCCACCAGTCAACGTAATTGAATCTACTGCACCAGCTTTCTTTGACATAACAAAGCATCGTTTTGCAACAGATAATTCAATACCTGCTGCAATTTCATCCATTGGCTTACCTTCACCAACCAAAGAGATAACTTCTGACTCTGCAAATACAGTACATTGTGCTGTAATCGGAATCACATTTTTTGCCTTCAAAGACAACTTTGAGAATTCAGATAAATCCATTTCAAACGCCTTTGCCATAGCTTCAAAGAAACGGCCAGTTCCAGCTGCACATTTATCATTCATTGCAAAGTTCAAAACCGTTCCGTCGGAATCAATTGCAATTCCTTTGACATCCTGTCCACCGATATCAATAATAGCTTTTACATTTGGATCTGCCACATGAACCCCCATAGCATGACAAGAAATCTCGGAAATGTTCTCATCTGCTGATGGCACTTTATTACGTCCATATCCGGTTCCAACTAAGTATGCCAAATCATCTGCTGATGTAAGTTCTGGTACTTGTGCTACTGCTTTTTCAATTGATTCCTCACAGGAAAGCACTGCATTAATACGGCTGCGTAGTGTCACATCTGCCACCATTTTTCCTGTCTCATCAATAATCACACATTTTGTATAAGTTGATCCGGAATCACATCCGCCATAATATTTCATTTTTACTCCTCCTTTTTACCATGAATGCTCATCGTGTAAAACTTCAAGCGATGGATCAAGTGGTTCTTCATTAAATACTGTTCTCATATAACGATTGACCTGATCACGTACTCCCTGGCGCGATACAATACGTGGATCAAATAGATCGTGTGTAACCCAGATCAAATGAATTCCTTTTTCTCTAGCTTTCTCTTCGAACTGGCCATGCATACCATCAAGTGCCTTGCACGCCATATGCTCCCAAAGAATAACAACATCCGCGTTAAATTCTTCACAGAACTCCCAAAGTTCGTCTAGAAGCACTTTATACCCACCATGTGTACGGTTACGCATAATCATATTTTCTGTCAGCCATGCCATATCATAGTATGCTTTTTCACGGTTTTCTGGTGTATCTTCTTCTGCAATCATGTCTGTGTTAATCATAGAAAGCATATCGGTCAGTGGTACAATACCCCAGCAATTTAAAATCCAGAGTAAGAAGTCCATATAGAAGTGAGACTGTACGCCCCAGACAATGGCACGATGACGATACTCTTTCGCCATCATCATCTTGTCCTTGTATGCTTGATTTGCAAGTGCTGTCAGCTTACGATCCACTTCAACAAACTGTGGTACCTTTCCACAGATTGCCATGTAGTTCGTCTCTGTGTACAGTGCTAAATTTGAGCCAAATATCTGCGGATAATCTGTCTTATTCATATCCAGCCATTCCATACGATGTCTGGTCGATTCATTGACACGTTTTGCACATTCAAAATAATAGTCCCAATCCCATTTTTCGCCTGTTTTCTCTTCGATAAATGCGATACAGTTTTTGATTTCCTGTGCTGCATAATCCTGTACATCATCTTCTCTATGACGCATTGGTGAAGCCAACTGGAAGATTGGTATACCATCTTCTAATTCCATACGCTTTGCAATACCACCATTACTCAAAAGAGAACCATCACAGGTCGTATTACACTGCACGGCACAAGCTCCAAGAATTGGTGCATCGTCATCAATCGAAACACCAAGTTCAGCCTCCGGCATCGGACAAACGTCACCAGCAAGACCAAATTCCTGCGCGACATCAATATAATGAAGTGCAGCTGTCTGGTTCAAAAGAACAGAAACATAAGTAGATGGTGTCTCACGCGAAAGTCCCTTTAATGTAGGAAATCCCATCATAACCGCTGTCATTTCATTCTCATCTACGAGTACAACTTTTTTGGAAAACTCTTCGTCATTACCAATACGACGGTCTCCACGGAACAGATTATCCAAAAGCTTTGCCACATCATAGACAACAAGATCCTGTTCCAAATGACACATACGAAGGTATGGGCCACGCAAGCCCTGTGTATGTTTATCCACCATCATAGGAACTGCCAGATAGTTTGCCATCCAACGATAACGGAACATTGCTTTGATATT
>ERZ827168.3978-NODE-3978-length-14233-cov-3.127310_pt1 | contig 14233 bp, 12 predicted proteins | sample MGYA00519868_ERZ827168 | MGnify/ENA primary metagenome ERZ827168 (study PRJEB31778, sample SAMEA3449271) | human gut metagenome | biome: human gut; feature: human-associated habitat; material: faeces | place: United Kingdom | collected 2010/2012 ...
AAGAGTGCGTAATAGCTCACTGGTCGAGTGATTCTGCGCCGAAGATAATCGGGGCTCAAGCATACCACCGAAGCTTTGGAATTGTCGTTGAAAGATGATGATTGGTAGAGGAGCAATGTGTATAGGCAGAAGCACAAGCGGAAGCCTACCGCGCCGAGCATGGGCTCAATGATCCTGTAATCGTGCAATACGGCAACTACATGGTGGGGCTGTGTCAAGGCGACCTCGGAAGCTACGGCGCAAACAACGCGTCAGTCGGGGAGCGCATCGCAAGCGCACTGCCCATCACGTTACAGCTCACCTTCATGGGTTTGATCATCGCCGTGATTCTCGCGACGATTCTGGGCGTCATCTCGGCGCTCTATCGCGATCGTTGGCCTGACCAGGTCATCCGCATCTTCTCGATCGCCTGCATCGCAACGCCGTCGTTCTGGCTCGCCGTGCTGTTCATCCTTTTGTTCTCTTCCACGCTGCACATGCTGCCCGCATCCGGCGCGCTTCCCCCGCTGACGGAAAACCCCGCCGGCTGGCTGGCCCGCATGGCGATGCCGGGCATCGCGCTTGCCGTTCCCCTTACCGGCCAGATGACGCGCATCATCCGCACGTCGATGGTCGAGGAGCTCGACAAGGACTACGTGCGCACCGCCCGCGGCTTCGGCATCCCCTACGGCACTGTCGTCGCGCGCAACGTGCTTCGCAACGCGCTCATCACGCCGGTCACCGTGCTCGGCCTGAAGTTCGGCTACATGATCGGCGGCGCTGTCGTCTTGGAGGTCATCTTCTCGCTTCCCGGCATGGGCATGGCTATCCTTTCTGGCGTCACCTCGAACTACGTCATGCTCGTCCAGGGTGTCGTCCTCGTCGTTGCCATCACCTTCATCATCGTTAACGTGATCGTCGACATGCTCTATATCCTTATCGATCCGCGAATCAGGACGGTGTAGCACCATGGCTCAACTTCGTGGCAACCTCACTAAGAAGATGGAGGCCGGCGCCGGCAAAGTGCGCTTCCGTCGTTGGAAGAACATGACGATCGGCGCGCGCATCTCGCTTGTCGTGCTCATCGCGATCATCGCCGTCGCCATCCTCGCCGACTTCATCGCCCCCTACGATCCCTACGCAATCTATACCTCGTTCACCGCGCCCAACGGCGAGCACCTCTTTGGCACCGACGACAAGGGACGCGACGTTTTGTCGCGTCTGATGTGCGGTGCCAAGTACTCGCTCACCATCGGCCTGGGCGCCACAGCGTTCGCACTCGTGGTTGGCTCCATCATCGGCGCCATCGCCGCCGTTGTGCGCCAGCGCATCTCCAATATCATCATGCGCATCCTGGACATCATCATGTCCTTCCCTGGCATCGCGCTCGCCGCAACCTTCATCGTCGTATTCGGCAACAGCGTACCCTCGCTTATTTTTGCCATCGGCTTTCTCTACATCCCGCAGATCGCCCGCATTGTGCGCGCGAACGTGATGAGCGAGTACAATCAGGATTATGTGCGCGCCGTCGTTGTCTCCGGTGCTCGCGCCCCCTGGATCCTCTGGAAGCACGTCGTGCGCAACTGCATCGCCCCGGTGCTCGTGTTCACCATCGTGCTCGTCGCCGACGCCATCGTGTTCGAGGCATCGCTTTCCTTCATCTCTGCCGGTATCCCCGAGCCGACGCCGACGTGGGGCAACATCCTCGCCGACGCGCGCAACGGCGTGCTCGCAGGCCGCTGGTGGCAGGCATTGTTCCCGGGCCTTATGATCATGATCACGGTACTCTGCCTGAACATCGTCTCCGAGGGTATTACCGACGCGATCGCCGCCCCGAAGGCCGCCGTTAAGGTCGACGAGAATGATCTTAAGGGCAACCGCGAGGCCGACCGCATGGTCGCCGACCCGACGCTCGCCTACGCCGCCCAGGCCGAGATGCTCACCAAGCGCCTCGACGCACTGCGCAAGGTCGAGCTTGTGCGCACCGACCGCTTCCCCGCCCGCACCGACGTGCCGCCGATCCTCGAAGTGAAGGACCTCTGCATCAAGTTCCCGCGTCATGGCGACGTGAACGTCGTCGATCACGTGAGCTTCGTCGTCCGCCCGCGCCAGACCATGGGTCTTGTGGGCGAATCCGGCTGCGGCAAGTCCATCACGAGCCTCACCATCATGGGCCTGCTCGACAAAAAGGCGCAGATCTCCGGCGAGATCCTCTACGACGGCAAGAATCTGCTTACCCTCTCCGACAAGGAGATGAACGAACTGCGCGGCCGCGAAATCGCGATGATTTATCAGGACGCGCTTTCGAGCTTGAACCCGTCGATGCTCATCAAAGCGCAGATGAAGCAGCTCACCAAGCGTGGCGGCACCCGCAGCGCCGAGGAACTGCTCGAACTTGTGGGTCTCGACCCCAAGCGCACGCTCGACTCCTACCCGCATGAGCTCTCCGGCGGCCAGCGCCAGCGCGTGCTCATCGCCATGGCGCTCACGCGCGACCCGAAGCTCGTCATCGCCGACGAGCCGACGACCGCCCTCGACGTCACTGTGCAGAAGCAGGTTATCGACCTTCTGAACAAGCTCCAGCACGAGCTCGGCTTCGCCATGGTGTTCGTGAGCCACGACCTCGCCCTCGTCGCCGAGGTCGCGAACTCAATCACCGTCATGTACGCAGGCCAGGTTGTGGAGCAGGGCCCCGTGAAGGAAATCCTCACCAACCCCGTGCACGAGTACACGCGCGGTCTTCTCGGCTCGGTGCTCTCCATCGAGGCAGGCGGCGATCGACTGCACCAGGTTCCTGGCAGCGTTCCCTCCCCGAAGGACTTCCCCGAGGGCGACCGCTTCCGCCCGCGCTCGAGCCACCCGGACAAGATCTCGAACGTACGCCCGATGCTCAAGCGCGTGAAGGGCACCGACCATTACTATGCCGAGCTTCCCGACAGCGAGCTGAAGCGCGTGGGAATCAAGCCCTACCTTCCGGGAGGTGCAGAATAAATGACCGAGAAGAACAACCAAGCGGCGGAAATCGTCGAAAAGGACCTTGTCGCCGCTGCAAGCGACACAGAGTCCGTGAACGACATCGAGTCTGCAGAAGGCCGCATGCTTATCACCGAGCAGGAAGACGCGAAGGGCGAAAGCGCGCCTACGAGCACCGCAGCAGACGGCAGGGACGAGAAGACGCCTATCATCTTTCTTGACGATGTGCACGTGATCTTCAAGACGCGCACGGGCTCGATTTTGCACCCGAACAAGGTGCACGCGGTAAACGGCCTTACCCTGAAGCTCATGCCAGGCGAGACCATCGGTATCGTCGGTGAGTCGGGTTGCGGCAAATCGACCACGGCAAACGTGATGTGCGGCCTGCAAGCGCCCACGTCGGGGCATGTTTACTTCAAGGGAACCGACGTCACGAAGCGCACCGCAGCGCAGCGCCGCATCATCGGCCGCGTGATCTCGGTCGTGTTCCAGGACCCGGCGACCGCGCTGAACGCCCGCATGAGCGTGCGCGACCAGCTGACCGACCCGATGGTCGTGCACAACGTGGGCGATGCGAAATCTCGCGAGGCCCGCGTGCATGAGCTCATCGAGATGGTGGGCCTGCCAGAATCCGTTCTCGATGCGCTGCCCGGTCAGATGTCCGGCGGCCAGCGCCAGCGCGTGGCCATTGCTCGTGCGCTGTCGCTCAACCCTGACGCCATCATCGCCGATGAGCCGACGTCTGCACTCGACGTCTCGGTTCGCGCGCAGATTCTGAACTTGCTTATGGACCTGAAGAAGCAACTCGGCCTTGCCATGGTCTTCATCAGCCACGACATTCAGACGGTGCGCTACATCTCCGACCGCATCATCGTCATGAACCACGGTCAGGCAGTCGAGCGGGGAACCGCCGAAGAGGTGTTCAACCACCCCAAAGACGACTACACGCGCCTGCTTCTGGGCGCGGCTCCCTCGCTTCTCCACCCGAACCTCGGGAAAGAGTAAGCGCCGGCCAGCAAGAACGAAGGGCGACTCGCAAGGGTCGCCCTTTTTGTTTGCGAGAGACAGGAAATCCCAATCCCAAGTATGGATGTGGGGTGCATTCCGTGCTCAAACAGTCCTGCTCGCGCAAACAGCCCACTGGGCTGTTTGGCTCGTGCGGAACTGCGCGCGAAACGCACCCCACATCCATCGAGCGTCATATGGAGTTGCGTAAACGTTCTTCCCTCTCCCCTTTTCGTGTGATGAAAAGCGGCCTTTCCTTGACGCGTTTTACCTGCGTGCTATGCTTTTCGAGTTTGAAACAAGACCGTCGAATGAAAGGCACGGCATGGACACCAAAGAGTTCCACGGCGTAATCCCCCCCGTGGTAATCCCCCTGAACGAAAAGAAGCAGCTCGACCTCGAGTCGTTCGAGCGCTCCATCAATCGCATGATCGACGCAGGCGTGAACGGCCTGTTCTTCCTGGGATCCTCGGGCGAGGTCGCCTTCCTCACCGACGCTCAGCGCTATCACGTGCTGCAGGAGGCCGTGGCCATCGTGAACCATCGCGTGCCCGTGCTCGCCGGCGTCATCGACATGGAAACGCTGCGCGTCATCGACCAGTGCAAGCGCGCGAAGGGCTACGGCGTCGACGCGCTCGTCGCGACCGCACCGTTTTACGCACTCGGCGGCCCGCGCGAGGTCGAGCGCCATTTCCGCGACATCCGCGAGAACACCGATCTGCCCCTGTTCGCCTACGACCTGCCCGTGTGCGTGCACACCAAGCTCGATCCCACGATGCTCGTAAGCCTCGGCAAAGACGGCGTGCTCCAGGGCGTGAAGGACTCCTCCGGCGATGACGTCTCCTTCCGCTGGCTCGTGCTCGAAAACGAGGACGCCGGCCATCCGCTTCAGCTGCTCACCGGCCATGAGGTCTGCGTCGACGGCGCTTACCTCGGCGGCGCGGACGGCTCCGTTCCCGGTCTCGCGAACCTCGATCCGTTCAGCTACGTCGAGCAGTACAAGGCGTTCCAGGCAGGCGACTGGGCGAAGGTCAAGGAGCTGCAGGATCACCTCGCACGCCTCATGTTCCTCACCCGCGTCGTGAAGGCGACCGTCGGCTTCGGTGCCGGCGTGGGCGCGTTCAAGACTGCACTGTGGCAGATGGGCGTGTTCAACACAAACCAGATGCGCGAGCCCGTCCAGGCGCTCGAGGGCGAAGATGTCGCAGCCATTGTCGAGGTCCTCAAGAAAGCTGGCCTCATGGACGCCGACGCACCCATCCGCAAATAACGTCACCTGTAAGAGGAGCGCGGCGTGCAAGGGCTAAAGGCCCGCGCGCCGCGCTCTTTTCTTTCGAGCCATTCAAGGAGCAGCATGGCAACCTTTCCTGCGAACTGCGAATTTCCAGCGCGCGTCGTCGCAATCGATGTGGGCGGGACCAAGATCACCGGCAGCATCGTGCGCTACGATTCCGCCGAAGCCGAACCCGTCGTGGAAGATTCGCGCACCGTGGCGACCGAGGCGCTGAAGGGCGGAGCAAGCGTCCTCGACAAGATTTGCTCGCTCGCTTGCGACCTCGCCGCGTGCGCCCCCTCCTCCCCTCTCGGCATCGGAGTGGGAACCGCCGGGCGCGTCGACGCGAAATCGGGAGATATCGCCTACGCGAATGACCTCATGCCGGGCTGGGGCGGACAGCCGCTCGCATCGGCGTTGCATGAGCGCTCTGGCCTTCCCGCCGCCGTTTTGAACGACGTGCAGGCTTATGCGGTGGGTGAAGCCCGCTGGGGTGCCGGACGTGGTGCCGATACTTGCATCATGATCGCCGCGGGAACCGGCGTCGGCGGCGCTGTTATCGCACATGGCCGCATCGTGCGCGGCAAGCACGGCTTCGCAGGCGAGGTTGGTCATATGGCATCCTCCGTCGCCACGGGGATACCCTGTGTATGCGGCGGAAGCGGACATCTGGAAAGCGTCGCCGCAGGCAGCGGCATCGAGGCGCGCTTCTTCGAGGCCACAGAGGAGCACCTCTCCGGCGCCGAGATTTCCGCACTCGCCGCAAAAGGCGAGCAGCCCGCTCGACGCATCATTAAGGAAGCGGGCTTTGCGCTCGGCCAGGCCATCGCAGGACTGACGAACATCCTTGATCCCGACATCGTCATTTTGTCAGGATCGGTGGTGAAAGCCGGCGCAGAATGGCGCGCGGAGCTGCAACGAGGATTCGACAGCCAAATTCCCGCAATTCAGCGCGACCTGCCCATCGTCGATGCCGAGCTCGGCGCCGCCGCCCCGCTCATCGGCGCGGCGGAGAACCTCATCGACTCGCTATAGGACCCTTGCCCGGCACTGACGATGACCAGGCAAAACGCACGAGCTGCAAGCGTCATCGCAGCTCGCACCCAACCCGACGTATATCTCGCAAATCGCAAAGGAGCATCTCATGATCGATCCCGTTATCCAGCAGCTCAAAGGGAAACTCATCGTAAGCTGCCAGGCCTATATGGGCGAACCCCTGCGTCACCCGGAGACTATGGCTCAGATGGCGCGCGCCTGCGAGCTCGGCGGTGCCGGCGGAATCCGCTGCCAGGGGCTCTCCGACATCTCCGCCATCAAGGGACGTACCGAGGTGCCCGTCATCGGCATTTGGAAGGAAGGCCACGAGGGCGTCTACATCACCCCGACGTTGCGTCACGCGCGCGCGTGCGTCGCGGCGGGCGCCGACATCGTCGCAGTAGATGCCACTGACCGCCCGAGACCCGACGGCAAGACACTTGAAGACACCGTGCGCCCGCTCAAGGAAGAAGGCGTGCTCGTCATGGCCGATTGCGCGACGATCGAGGACATCCGTCATGCCTTCGCCATCGGATGCGACATCGCCTCGACCACGCTCTCGCATCCCGGCGCCGCCATCGATTGCGGCATGGCCGACGGGCCCGATGTCGCGCTTGTGCGCCAAGCAACGACGGAATTCCCCGACAAGCCCGTCATCTGCGAAGGCCGCGTCCACACGCCCGCCGACGCGAAGGCCGCCATGGACGCCGGTGCCTGGGCAGTCGTCGTGGGAACCGCCATCACGCACCCCACATCCATCACGAGCTGGTTTGCGGAAGCAGTCGAAGGGTAGAAGTACACCGAATCGAGTCAATCCTGGCACAAAAGACGAGGTGTCCCACTCGGTAGTAAGGGACCAGAAAGAAATCCCAGGTCGAGCAAGCGCTTGACCTGGGATTTCTTGTTTAAGAGCCTGCTTGAGTCCGTCGCATTCCCCAATTCAAGGGTTCTATCTGCGGGATACCTCGGCTTTTGTGCCAAAATCGTCCTCTTAGGATGCACTTTTTAGCAGCGAGGGTTAGTTGTCGTTTCTCGCTTTTTCCGCACACCCCCGGCGCGCCTTTAACCCACCTAGGCTTTCCTTTAGAACAACAGCTTCCCTCGCAAGACGACGTGCTTTACCCGAAGATCCCCGTCGAGCACGACGGCATCGGCAATCTTCCTGGGCGCAATGCTCCCACGCTCGTCCCCGATTCCGAGCGCCTTCGCGGGCGTCATCGTTGCGGCGCGAACCGCATCGGCCAAGGGGATTCCCATCTTCGTCACCGCCGTACGCAAGCACGCCATGACGCTGCTCACACTGCCCGCAAGCGACCCGTTCTCGATAGTCGCGCGATTGCCGTGCACGGTGAACAGCTGTCCGCCGAGCTCGAAGGTCCCGTCGCCCAGCCCGCACGCGCGCAGCGAGTCGCTGATCAAAATCATGCGCTCGGGGAAAAGCGAGAACGCGAGGCGAACCATCGAAGGCGCGATATGCACCCCGTCGGCGATAATCTCGCAGGTCACATCGCGGCGATCGGCGGCAGCGGCGATCGGACCAGGCTCGCGATGATGCAGCCCCGGCATTGCGTTAAACAGGTGGGTCATGTGGCGCGCACCCGCATCGAAAGCGGCGGCAGCCGTCTCGTAGTCGGCGCACATGTGAGCAAGCGACACGCGCACGCGGTCAGCCGCCTCTCGAATGAACTCCAGGTTGCCCGGTTCCTCCGGCGCCACATCAACCAGCTTGATCTTTCCGTTCGCCGCCTCTTGCCAGCGTTCGAATTCCTCCATTGTCGCACCGCGCACGTACGACGGGTTCTGCGCGCCGACTTTCCCCGGCGAGATGAAGGGACCCTCCATGTTGATTCCGACAATTGCCGCCTCGTCGTCAGTGCCAGAATGCTCGGCAATCGATGACACGATAGGAACCAAACGCTCCTCGGGAAGCGTCATCGTCGTTGGGAATAGAGCCGTAACGCCCTGAGAAGCTTCGTAACGGGCGATTGCGGCGATTCCCTCATCATTGGCGTCGCAGAAGTCATGCCCCACCGCTCCGTGGAAATGCACATCGATGAGACCGGGAACAACCCAGCAGCCGGAAGCGTCGATCGTCTGACCTGGCGAGCACTCCCCTATCGGTTCCTCCGCGAAGACACCGCCCTGGACGTACACGTCGCGCGCGTCGAACCCCGCACCGCTGAAGACCTTGCCGCCAGAAATGATCATACGCTGCCCTTTCTCACATCGCCCAAACAACCCAAGCCGCCAAGCTACCAGACTCGGCTAAAGCGCAGCCGCCGCCTCCTTGTCGAGTACCACCGTCACATCCGGGTGCAGCTGCAAAATGCTCGCAGGAACCTGCGGAACCACCGGCCCGCGAAGCACGTCACGAACGATTTCCGCCTTGCCTGCGCCATTCACCACGAGAAGGATCTTGCGCGCCTTCATGATGGTGCCGATACCCATGGTATATGCCTCGCGCGGCACCTCATCGGCGGAATCGAACAGGCGGCTGTTCGCCTGGATGGTGCTCTCCGTAAGCTCGACGCAATGGGTGGTCACGGGGAAGGAATCACACGGCTCGTTAAATCCGATGTGCCCGTTGTGTCCCAAGCCCAGAAGCTGCAGGTCGACACCGCCTGCTTGCGCAATTGCCTGTTCGTATGCATCGCAAGCCGCCTGGGCGTCCTCCATCGAGCCGTCGGGGACATGCGTCTTCTCGACGTCGATATCGACGTGGTCGAAGAGGTTGTCCTGCATAAAGTAACGGTAGCTCTGGTCGTGAGTTCCAGGCAGTCCGCGATATTCGTCGAGATTGAACGACTGCGCATTCGCGAAGCTGATCTCGCCCGCGTCGCACGCGCGCACGAGCTCGGCATACAGGCCAATCGGGGTCGTACCCGTCGCGAGGCCGAGGACACTGTCCGGCTTCGCCTTCAGCTGCTCCGCGATCACGTTCGCCGCGGCGGCACTCATCTCCTCATAGTTTTCGGTAACTACTACGTTCACGTCAGTTTTCCTTTCCAACCAGCGGCCCACGGCCACTCCTTCGCCTTAATTCGATGCAACGCGCATTCGGTAGCGCACTCGTTATGTCCAGAACAGTACCGTCTCAAAGAAGCTCGAATACGCCCATGAATACACGTCAGAATACCATCCCGTTTCGGGAACGAAGCAAATGAGCGCGCTATAGAGGACGCTCACCGCCACAAGCACGAGAAGCACTTTGGTGAACACCTGCGCCATCGTCGAACCTGGCACAAGGTTCTCGTTCACAATGAAGACGAGAAGCACCGCGGCAGCCAAGAGCATGAAGCTGAAGTCGGCATAGTAGCGCTGCAAGATTCCCGCCATCTCCGCATCAAGCAGCGCGACGATGACGCCCGCTGCGATCAGCACCACAATGACGCCCATGATTGTGCGCGTCGAGCGCTGAGAAATACGCAGCTTCAGGATGCGGGAAGCGAACGGAAGCACCCAAAGCACCGGAAGACAGGCCAGCACGCCGCCGAAGGTGACTTCTTTGATAGTCTGCCCCATGTAGGTGGTCTCAAACGGCGTCGGCTGCAGGAAGGGGAACACCCCCGTCACGCATGGCGGCTGCAAGAAATACGTGAACAATGCGGGAGCCAAGCGCCCCACGTTCATTCCGCGCTTCGTCATGTCGTTGACCGTGAGATTGTAGTTCGCGCCAAAGTCGGTGAGGGACCCGAAACGCGCATTGTTATACAGCATGATGCCAGCAGCGACCACGACATACGGCGCTATTAAGCAAGCGAATTCCCGAGCGCCGCGCCTCGTGAAAAGCCGGCGCTCGGTGATGTAGCGGCGCCAGAACAGCGGGAAGGCAAGAAACGACAGCAGCACGAGCTGAGGTCGGCACCCCGCAACAAGCGCCATGCATAGCGAGCCCGCCAGATCCCATCCACACGGCCTCTGCGAGCCGCGACCGCACATCCACAGATAGAGCCCCCAGACAGAGAACGCCAGGCCGCACGCAATTGGCAGCGAGTAGAACGTCGGAAACTTCACCAGATATAAAATGCCGCAGCACGTGACAAGGGCAATCTGGAGGAGCAGATACAGCCCAAGGCTCACCTGCTTGAAATGGTAGCGAGCAAAGCGATCGAGCAAGGCCGAGCACCCCAGGATGAAAGCAATCACTGCGAGGAGCACGCCGATAGCCGTTGGGAAACTTGCGCCTGTCGCCAGATAGAACGGCAAGTAAAACAAGAGCACCGGAACCACACCAAAGTACACGTAATAGTGCCCCTGGTAGTAAGCGACGTCGAACAGGTACGGCTCGCCCGTCTCCTTCTGCAACTCATCACGAGCGCCCTTATCATAGGGATCGTCCATCTGCTGAAGCCAGTCGGGCGGTTCCTCTTCCAGATAGAGCTTCCCCTGCGACATGGATTTGGCGAGCTCGGCATACTGCTGCGCATTCTCACCGCCGACCTCAAACGAGTTCGCAATGCTATGGCCGTCCCACGATCCGAAGTTGTAGGTAGACGTGGCAACGCCCACAAGGTTGGACCCCATGAAGAGAAACGTCGAGATGAGCACGACCTCAATCGCGACCGCGCAGATGATTCCCCCCTTCGAGAGCTTTGGCCGGCGAGCAATGCTCACGCGGTAAACGCTCGAACCAGGTCGGAAGAGATACGTAAACGCCAGGATGCCGATCACGCCGAAAAAGCGAAGGAAGTTGAATGAAAACGGCCGATGGGCGTTCAACACGACACTTGTCAGGCGAACCGGGTAGTTGGTCTTCTCGTTGCCGACAAGCTCGATTCGAAGATTCTTCACGTAGCCCGTAGTGTTCAGATTCACGTACTGGCTCTCCGGCACCATGGTCGAGATGTCGACCTCGGGAACACCGAGGGTATATTCCGTCGTATCGAAGTATGTTGCGTGGGCATCGTCGGTGAACTGAATCTTGAAAGTGAGGTTTTGCGCGGGCTGCTCCCAATCGAACTTAAGATGCACATTGTGGACTTCTGTGTTCAAGTTGGAGAACTCAATGACGTTGTCGACTTCGGTAATCTTATACTGCTCGTCGCTTGTTTCCTGCAACTCGAGGGAATCGCTTAAGTCAATCGAGTTGTAGCCTAGCGATTTATAGAAGTTAATGTTGAACACAAAGACTTCGAGGAATAGCGCAATTACGATAATGACAGCCGCCACCTTGGCGATATGCGCAAGCAAAGAACGCCTCGGGAGGACCCGAGACTCGTACAGATACGTGATATTCCTTCGGAGCGTTGGCATGACTCATCATTATAGCGGAGAAAGGCCCCGCTCAACGAACGGGGCCTTTAGAATACGGGGTTTTCTGGTGAGCACGACGAAAAGACCGCCGCGTTGCCCCTCTTACAGCTCGAGAGCCTTCTTCACGTCAGCATAGACAACGTTCGGGTCCCGATCTCCATCGATGGAAACGAGCAAGTCGCAGCCACGATAGTAATCGATGAGCGGGCTCGTGGACTTCTCGTACACGTCGAGGCGATTGCGAACGGTTGCCTCGTTGTCATCGTCGCGCTGATACATCTCGCCACCGCACTTGGGGCATTGCGCATCAGCTTCAGAGCCGATGTAGCCGCAATCCTTGCACATACGACGCGAGGTGAGGCGCTTCACGATAACCTCGGAGTCAACATCGATAAGAAGAGCGGCGGACAGGGGACGACCCAGCTTAGAAAGCTCGGCGTCGAGCGCAACAGCCTGAGCGGAAGTGCGCGGAAAACCATCGAGAATGAAGCCCTTTTCCGTATCCGGCTCGCCGAGACGCTCGGTCACAAGCCCAATGATGACGTCATCGGGAACGAGATCGCCCGCGTCCATGAAGGACTTTGCCTTTTTGCCAAGCTCGGTTCCAGCTTTCACGGCAGCACGAAGCATGTCGCCAGTGGAGATATGGGGCGTGCCGAATTCCTCGACGAGCTTGGCAGCCTGCGTGCCTTTACCAGCGCCCGGAGCACCCAGCAACACGATATTCATGATTGAGTTCCTTTCAATCAGCAAGGATAAATTCCATCGCCTATTCTACCAAACGCGCAACGTGAGCGCGAAACTTCACGCAAACGGAAAAGGCCACGGGCACTCCACCCGTGGCCTTGGTTCCTAACTAGCATACGAACAGGTCATATGCAAACGGTCTTACTTGAAGAAGCCGTCGTAGTTGTGCATCTTCAGCTGGCTTTCGACCTTGCTCATGGTGTCGAGCGCAACGCCGATCATGATGAGGATCGAGGTACCACCGAACGCCTGAATGAGCTGGTTACCGCTGAAGTAGAAGATAATCGTCGGAATGACCGCGATGCAGGCGATGAAGATACCGCCCGGAAGGGTCACGCGATGAATCACGTTCTTGATGTAGGTCACGGTTGCAGAGCCGGGACGCACACCAGGGATGAAGCCACCCTGCTTGCGCAGATTGTCCGCCGTGTCCTCGGGGTTGAACACCATCGAGGTGTAGAAGTACGCGAAGAACACGATGAGCAGCACAGTCAAAATCCAGTTGAGCCACCCAGTGGAAACTGCATCAGCAAACGCCGTCAGCCAACCAACGTTGAACAGCGCAGCAAGCTGAGCCGGGAAGTAAATGATGCAGCTCGCGAAGATAATCGGGATAACGCCCGCAGCATTCACCTTCAGCGGAATATAGGTGGACTGGCCACCCATCATCTTGCGACCCTGAACGCGCTTGGCGTAGTTCACCGGGATGCGGCGCTGAGCGCGCTCGATGAAGATGATCGCGGGGATGCAAGCAAGAACCACGATGAGGATGAGCACAGTGATTGCGATGCCCATTCCAAAATCAGCCTGAAGGTTCACGGACGAGAAGATCGCAGCGGGAACGCGGGACACGATGCTCACGAAGATGATGAGCGACATGCCGTTGCCGATACCACGCTGGGTGATGACTTCGCCGAGCCACATAATGATGATTGCGCCGACAAGCAGCGTAAACACCACAATGACGTTCTCGAGCGCCACGGGGATGCCCATGTTGGCGAAGCTCACGCCGTAGCTGCCAAAGAGGAACAGGTAACCGACGGCGTTGAGAAGAGCAAGGCCGATCGTGAGGTAGCGCGTGTACTGCGTGATCTTGCGCTGACCAGCCTCGCCCTCCTTAGCAAGCTCGCCGAGGCCCGGGATGACCGCCTGCATCAGCTGCAGAATGATCTGCGCGGTGATGTAGGGCATGATGCCCAGGCTGAACACGGACATGCGGGAAAGGGCGCCACCTGAGAACAGGTTGAGCACAGCCATCGCGCCGTTAGAGGACAGGCCGGCCTGATAGGCGCCGAGCATGTCCTGGAACGGCACACCCGGAACGGGAAGGTAGGCTCCAAAGCGATACAGCAGAAGGATGCCGCACGTCAGGAGGAGCTTCTTCCTCAGCTCCGGAACGCGAAACGCGTTGGCAAGTCCCTTTAGCACTCCGTCTCGACCTTTCCTCCGGCCGCCTCGATCTTGGCCTTGGCGGAAGCGGAGACCTTGTCAACGTTGACGGTCAGCTTCTTGGTGATCTCACCGTTGCCGAGGACCTTGACGGGGATGAACGGCTTCTTAATGACGCCCTTGGCGCAGAGGCTCTCGCCGTTGACGGTCTCGCCGTCAGCGTAGATCTCCTCGAGGCGAGAGACGTTCACGGGAGCGTACTCCACGCGGTTGTGGTTGATGAAGCCGGGGAGCTTGGGCAGACGCATGGCGAGCGGCTGCTGGCCGCCCTCGAAGCCGGCGCCCTTGCCGCCTCCAGAGCGGGAAAGCTGGCCCTTGGTGCCGCGGCCGGCAGTGGTGCCGTGACCGGAGGCGTTGCCGCGACCAATGCGCTTACGTGCCTTCTTGGCGCCCTCAGCGGGACGCAGATCGTTGAGCTGCATAGTGAGTGACTCCTAGTTCTCTACAACATCGACAAGGTGCTTGACCTTGAAGATCATTCCACGGATGCTCGGGTTGTCCGGCTGCTCGACGGTGTCG
>ERZ827168.3979-NODE-3979-length-14232-cov-2.574945_pt1 | contig 14232 bp, 8 predicted proteins | sample MGYA00519868_ERZ827168 | MGnify/ENA primary metagenome ERZ827168 (study PRJEB31778, sample SAMEA3449271) | human gut metagenome | biome: human gut; feature: human-associated habitat; material: faeces | place: United Kingdom | collected 2010/2012 ...
GGCGTGATCGAGAGTTATATTACCCGTTATGCAGATGCTATGCCTGTCGTCGGTGCACTCTGTATCGGGATTTCGGCTGTCGGCGTGATCGGTTATTTTATCGTTTATCCTGTGATCATCGGGCGCAGACAGAAGTTGAACGAAGGAGAAATAGATTGATTGATATTTTAAATATACATGTGAATGGAAAAGATTAATTTTAATCAGGTACGTGGGTTCAGTGATTCGATTACCCTGACTTTTAATTTTATTAAACAGGAATTTAAGCCTTTGCTGAGGTCTTTTGCGGTGATTGCCCTGCCTGTTATTTTTATCGGATTGTTTTTTATGAGCTATTCGGCTCGTGAGAGCTTGATTGCGATCGTACAGCCTGATCAATACGCCGGATCGCCGCTCGATATGCTGACCAATAGCCTGTTGACCAATCTTTCGACGATGGTGATCTATTTCTGGATGGCGCTGATCGGTATCGCTTATATTCGTGTTTATCAGGATAAAGTTGCTGCGGCCGACGAGGCAAGAATCACTCCGGGAGAGGTTTGGCAAGTGATGTGGCGTAATCTGGGTAAATCCCTGTTGTGGGCGGTTATCTATTTGCTGATGGTTGTTTTCGGTACGATACTCTTTATTGCTCCCGGGGTTTATCTGGGAGTCGTTTTTGGTTTCGTATTCTATTATATGATACTGGAAAACCGGTCGATTTCGGCGGGAATGAGCGGTTCGAGAGAGTTGTTGAAGGGAAAGTGGTGGAATTTCTTCGGGTATGTGATCGTTTTACAGTTGATTGTCGGCGGGCTTTCTTATATTTTTTCCATATTCCGGGTTCGTCCAATACGCGTTTCAAGGCAAAGATTGCCAGTAGGGGAATGGTGAATTCCGCTATGACAAGAATGGACGATACGGCACGAAACTTGTTATACATCGGGATATAGTCGATGAAGAAATCCGTCAGTGGCATGAAGTTCTTGCCCCATGCCAGAACAATCGAGAAGAAAGTTGCTCCCAGCAATGCCCATTTCAGAGGGCCTTTCACGATGAAGCAGCCCAGAACGAAAAGGAACAACACGAATGAGCCTACATAGACAGGTCCTGCTGTCCAAGGCTGGTCGCCGAAGTACTGCGGGAACGAGTTGTACAGGCTGCTGTACACCGGGTTGGCTTTCTCCATGGCGGTTTCGCTTTGGCTGAGGGGGGCGGAGGAGGAGCCGCCTTTGAAATTGGGGACGAGCAGTGTCCATGTTTCGCCGATGCCGTAACTCCAGTTGGTGATGTAGTCGCGGTCCAACCCGCTGCTGGTCTGCTTGGCGGCATCGCCGGTTTCTACCAGCTCGCTCTTGCCGCGCATGGTCTCTTTGCTGTACGTATAGGTGTGGTAGAGGTTGGAAAGATTGGCTGCCACACCGATAAGGGCTGCGACAAACACTACGGCACTTGCTTTGAAGAATTTGGGGAGTGTCTTGTTTCGCCATGCATCTTCAAAGTATGCTCCTACGATGAACAGGATGACAAACAGGAAGTAGTAGGACATTTGCACATGGTTCGACATGATTTGCAGGGCGATGAAGAGGGCTGTCAGGATGCCGCCGGCCAGCAGCTTGCCCCGGTAGGCAAGTACAATGCCCGCTATTGTGGGTGGGATGTAGGCAAGGGTGATGAACTTCCAGATGTGTCCTGCGGAAATCAGGATGAAGAAGTAGGACGAAAAAGCCCACATGATGCCGCCTAGTCCCGCCAGCCACACCGGTATGCCGAATACCCGCAGGAGGATGTAGAAACCCAGCATGAGGATAAACGTCAGGTTGACGTAGCCGGGAAGAAAGAGCTGGTATACTTTCTGCGTCCATTGCAGCGGTGCGGTAGAGTTGTAGGATGGCGCGATCTGATAAGTAGGCATTCCGCCGAAGAGGGAATTGGTCCAGCGGGTGCGTTCGCCTGTCTGTTCGTAATATTCTTTGGCCTCCTGTCCGGCTCCGGCTCCGGCGGCAGTATCATGTTGGAACAGGATGCGTCCTTCTATATCCGCTGGGAAGAAGTAAGCGAAAGAAATCAGGATGAATGCCAGGATAGCAATCAAATCGGGAAGGGTCTTTTTTATCATCTTGAATCATAGGTTTTATAACGGAGGCAAAGATAGTGTAATCCGCAGGCAGTACAAAATAAGCTCGCCTCTTTTTGATGCGGAGGCATGGGTTATCTTGCAGAAATATTGTACCTTTGCCCTGAAATTTATGCATGAATTGAAGAGAATATGACGATAGGTGTTATCAGCGCAATGGATAGCGAACATCGCCAATTGGTGGAGCGTTTGCAGGAGAAGAAGGTGGCGGATTACGGTCATTTGCACTATGTTGAAGGTTTGCTTGGCGGTAATCATGTGATACTTACGCAGTGCGGCATCGGAAAGGTGAATGCAGCGGTGGGCGCAACGGAACTGATACGCCGTTTCGCTCCGGATTGTATCATCAGCACCGGTGTGGCGGGCGGTATCGATGCTTGTCTCAAGGTGATGGATGTGGTGGTGAGCGAACGTTTGGTCTACCATGATGTGTGGTGTGGCGAGGGGAATGAATATGGACAGGTGCAAGGGCTTCCTGCCGCGTACGAAGGGTGCGCTTCCTTGTTGGAACACGCTTTGTCCCTGAATAATGCCGGGCCGGAAAGCCGCATTTGCAAAGGGTTGATTTGTACCGGTGACCGCTTCATCACCGACCGCGCCGAGCTGGGTGCCATCAAGCACCGTTTTCCTGCCGGGCTTGCGGTCGATATGGAGTCTGCAGCCATTGCGCAAGTGTGCCATTTGTACGGCATTTCTTTCCTTAGCTTCCGCATCATCAGTGACACGCCGGGAGTGGAGGACCATTCTGCGCAATACGCCGATTTTTGGGGGACAATGGCAGAGCGTTCATTCCTCTCGACCTGGGCTTTCCTTTCCACTCTGCCCGATAGCTTGTAAATCATAAACTATAAACCATAAATCATGAAGAAAATTCCCAGCTTTACCATTGACCACATCCGCCTGTTGCGCGGTATTTACGTATCACGCAAGGATGAAGTGAACGGAGAAGTTATCACGACTTTTGATATCCGTATGAAAGAGCCCAACCGCGAACCGGCATTGGGACAAGGCGCCCTGCACACTATCGAGCATCTGGCGGCCACCTACCTGCGCAACGAGCCGCAATGGCAGGACAAGATTATTTATTGGGGACCTATGGGTTGTCTCACAGGCAATTATCTGTTGATGAAGGGCGATTTGCAACCAGAGGATATTGTGCCTCTGATGCAAGATACCTTCCGCTTTGTTGCCGGATATGAAGGAGAAGTGCCCGGTGCCGCTCCGCAGGACTGCGGTAATTATTTGCTTCACGACCTGCCAATGGCAAAATGGGAGTCTGCCAAGTATCTGCATGAGGTGCTGGAACAGATGACGGAAGCCAACATGCGTTACCCGGAAAAATAAGATAGGAGCTTTGTGGCTTTTCTATGAATAACCGGAAGTTAAGGGTTAGTGCGCGGCAATTGCTGCACACTAACCCTTAACTTTTTTACTAAATGATTTCAATTCCCTGTTCCTTGCAGAGTTGCAGTCCCAGGTCTTTCAGCTTGAACTTCTGTATCTTGCCGCTCCCTGTCATGGGGAACTCTTTTACGAAGAATATGTATTTGGGAATCTTGTACCGGGAGATTTTCCCAATGCAGAAGTCGCGTACATCCGACTCGTGCAGGTCTGCTCCTTCGTGCTGGATGATGAACGCGCCGACCGCCTCGCCGTACTTTTTGGAGGGAATACCGGCTACTTGCACGTCTTTTACGCCTTCCAACTGATAGAGGAACTCTTCGATTTCGCGCGGATAGATATTCTCCCCGCCGCGTATAATCATATCCTTGATGCGTCCGGTGATGCGGTAGTTGCCGTCTTCGTCTTTTACACCCAAGTCGCCGGAGTGTAGGAAACCGTTTTTGTCGATAACTTCGGCTGTGGCTTGCGGGTTCTTATAGTAACCTTTCATGGTGTTGTAGCCGCGGTTGCACATTTCACCTTGAACGCCTGTCGGACACTCCTCGCCGGTTTCCGGATCGATAACTTTCACCTCAGTATGTTCAAAGTCGCGCCCTACGGTGTTGCAACGCACATCAAACGGGTCGTCAATGCGTGTGGCGGTCATGCCGGGGGCAGCTTCCGTCAGGCCGTAGACGCTGGTCACTTTCATATACATCTTTTCTTCCACCTGCTTCATCAGTTCCACAGGGCAAAGGGAGCCCGCCATGATGCCTGTGCGCAGGCAGGACATGTCAAAGAGGTCGAACATGGGGTGGTGCAGCTCGGCAATGAACATCGTAGGCACGCCGTAGAGTGCCGTACAGCGTTCCTTGTGTATCGAAGCAAGAACCACCAGCGGGTTGAAACGTTCCACCATGACTTGTGTACAGCCATGAGTGAGGCAGTTCATCGTGGCAAGCACCACGCCGAAGCAGTGGAACAGGGGCACGCAGCAGCACAGTTTGTCGTCAGCGGTGAATTTCATGTGCTCACCGGTGAGAAATCCGTTGTTGGTGATGTTGTAGTGGGTGAGCATTACACCTTTCGGGAAACCGGTGGTGCCTGAGGTGTACTGCATGTTTACCACATCGTGGCAGTCAACCCGGTTTTTCAGTTCTTCCAGCCGGGTTATGTTGGCTTTTATCAATGTGATTTGCTCAGTAGTGGTTTGTCCCAGATAATATATCTTACATATTTCCAGAATAAGATCTTCTCTCGCTTTTTCATAAGAAAGACGGTTCATCTCATCCATTACTTTGGCAATGGATACGGTGGTATAAAGCGTTTGGTTGTAAAGAGGCATTTGAAATTGCAAACCTGCGTTGGCGTTGTGTTGCAGGGTATAAGTTATGTTATACGGATTTCCATAGGCCGAACCGTCGGTGACAGATACGGGTGGATCTATATTGTCATTATAGTTGGCAAACCCATTGATTTGAGGTAACAGCTTTGCCCGATTCTCAGAAATTCCATATTTACTTTTTTGCATATCCTTACGCTTGCTTTCCAATGACAGATTATTCTCGATGCCTATCTCGAGACAATCTTTCAGTGTCAGAGTCTTTTGGGCATATACTTGGGCAGCCGACAAACAGAGAAAGGAAAAAATGAATAGTAGCTTTTTCATAATAATCACCAATAATTTGTGCAAAGTTAGTGGCTTATTACGAAAGGATGCTATCCATATATAGACTGCTTGTGTTCATATTTTCCTTTTTCTTAGCTGTTTTAAGGATGTAAATGAGTAAAAAGCAACTGTTTTGAATTGCTGCTCCTGCTTAATAAATGATAATTATCGTCTTTCTTATGAAAAAAAATAAGTAGAAATGTATTTATCAAGTTTATTATACTACCTTTGTCCCAGAGTTTGAGTTACGAATCATTATCGTATAGTTCTTCTTTTAATATATTATTAGTAAGTAGTCCTCTTCTGTAATTATCCTCCTCACTCCAAAATAGTATTTATTTTAATAAAATTTTTAGATGAACATTTACATTTCAGGTTTAAGTTATGGCATTAATAATGCTGACTTGACAAATTTATTTGCAGAGTTTGGAGAAGTTTCTTCAGCTAAAGTTATTTTCGATAGAGAAACCGGTAGATCCAGGGGATTTGCTTTTGTTGAAATGAACAATGATACAGAAGGGCAAAAAGCTATTGACGAGTTAAACGGTGTAGAGTATGACAATAAAGTTATTTCTGTAAGCGTTGCACGTCCTCGTGAAGAAAGACCGTCAAACGGCAGACCTCGTAGCGGTTATAATAACTCTAGAAGATACTAATAAGATAGAGGCAGGAAACTTGATTTTCTGCCTCTCAAAATAATTTCTGTCTTTTTCATTTTAACGGAGGCGTTCCGTTCCACCACCTGCACCTTTCATTCTACAAAGATTTATAAGACTTTTGTATGAGCCACTTGAGTGAAGCGTGCTCAGATTATACTCATGCTAATGTTTTTAGCATACTCAAAAACAACATTTATGACATTTAAAGATTTAAATATAACCGAATCGATTTTAAAAGCAATTGAAGAAAAAGGATATGTCAATCCTACTCCTATACAAGCAAAAGCAATTCCTGCACTATTAGTAGGAAAAGATATATTAGGCTGTGCGCAGACTGGAACAGGAAAAACTGCGGCATTTGCCATTCCCATCATTCAACAGCTACAAGCTGATAAAAGCTTAAATAACAGTATTAAGGCTTTAATATTAACACCTACTCGTGAACTGGCATTACAGATTAGCGAGTGTATAGATGACTATGCTAAATATACTCAGGTCCGCCATGGAGTTATCTTTGGAGGAGTAAATCAACGTACACAAGTAAACATGTTGCATAAAGGAGTGGATATCTTGGTTGCTACTCCGGGTAGGCTGCTGGATTTAATGAATCAAGGATATGTTCGTTTGAATAATATACAGCATTTCGTATTGGATGAGGCAGATCGTATGCTTGATATGGGTTTTATCCATGATATCAAACGTTTGTTGCCAAAACTTCCTAAAGAGAAACAAACTTTATTGTTTTCAGCTACTATGCCTGATACAATTATTTCTCTTACAAACTCTTTGCTGAAGCAGCCGGTGAAGATTAGTATAACTCCTAAATCATCTACGGTAGATGCAATCGAACAGACTGTTTACTTTGTAGAAAAGAAAGAGAAAAGTAAATTATTAATTTCTATTTTGCATCAAACGCAAGGACAGTCGGTACTTGTCTTTTCACGTACTAAGCACAATGCAGACAGAATAGTTCGAGTGTTGGGCAAAGCCGGCATTGGCAGCCAAGCCATTCATGGAAACAAAAGCCAAAATGCACGACAGTCAGCATTGGAAAACTTTAAATCAGGCAAGATACGTGTCATGATAGCTACTGACATTGCCGCTAGAGGTATTGACATCAATGAATTGCCATTGGTTATTAACTACGACCTTCCTGATGTTCCCGAAACTTATGTACATCGTATTGGGCGTACAGGTAGAGCCGGAAATTCAGGAACGGCACTGAGCTTTTGCTCACAGGAAGAACGTAAGTTGGTTAACGATATTCAGAAGTTGACAGGAAAGAAACTCAGTAGGGCAGAACTTGCAATTTGAGGTTGCTTCTAAGTTTATTATTTATTCAGTAATTATATATCTATTAATATAATATAAGTTCTATGGCAAAATCCATGACAGTGGGAAAACGCGAAAATGAAAAGAAAAGACTTGCTAAGCGAGAAGAAAAATTAAAGCGGAAAGAGAACCGGAAAACCAATAAAAGCAGCATTGACGATATGATTGCTTATGTGGATGAATACGGAATGATTTCCTCGACTCCCCCTGAGGAGAATGTTAAGAAGAAAGAGATTAATTTAGAAGAAATAATGATTGCCACTCCTAAAAAGGAGGATGAAGAACCGGTTATTCTGAGAGGAAGAGTTGAGTTTTTTAATGAGTCCAGAGGATTTGGGTTTATCAAAGATCTTTCCGGAGTTGAAAAATATTTCTTCCATGTGAATAACGTTGTTACGGAGATCAAAGAAGGGAATGTTGTTACGTTTGATCTTGAGCGTGGAATAAAAGGAATGAATGCGGTTAACATTTGTTTGGAAAAGAAATAATATACATCTTATATTGAAATCGTCTCGCAAGATAAATTTACTTATCTTGCGAGACGATTTATTTTGTATCATAAAATAGAAATGTTATTCTTTTGATACACAATTAAAATCGAAACTGTAAATGGAAATCTATTATTAGGAAAAGCGCTTCAAGAGAGGAGTAATTGTATCTGTAATAACAGAATTAGCTGAGCTGAAAGAGATAAATTCCGAAAATATACATAATTATTTATTTAGAATTTTATTCTATAAAAAAGAAGATTTTTATTTATTTTTGCAAAAAAGAAGCCAGCTATGAAATACCTTTTTTTACTCTTAATATGTGTTTATTGCTGTCTATTCGGCTATGCTCGCCCTGTCATCGTGTATGATGATGATAACTTATCGTGTAATCGTATTATTTCTTTGGAGCAGGATGCATATGGTTTTATATGGATTGCAACAGAAGACGGATTAAACAAGTTTGACGGCTATACATTTACCAACTATTTTCATGATGAAAGTGATTCTACCTCTATAGCGTGTAACTATATCAACAAGGTTTATTCGGACTCTCATCAAAGACTGTGGGTGGCAAGTAATAAAGGTATCCAGTATTATTTACCCCAACAAAATGCTTTTAGAACCATTAAATTACCTGTTAATTCCAATCCTAATGTTACAGCTATAACAGAATTGCATAATGGTGATATTTGGATTGCCGCTTCCGGTTCTGGTTTGTATTCTATTAATTCCCATACAGACCAAGCTGAACAGTTGACTTGGATAGGAGAACATTGTGATTATTTGTATGTAAATTGTATTTATGAAGATACAAAACATTATGTTTGGATTAGTTATCTTGGCAATCAGCTGGCTCGTATTTCTCTTGAGAGAAAAGAAATTGTTACTTATACACTACCACAGACTCCTTTCCCGAAAGTATATGGTATGAAAGAAGATGCTCAGGGTAATTTGTATCTTATTACTTACAATGATGTTTTGATGAAAACTCCTGAAAAAGAGAGCTTTCAGTCTGTACGTACTGCTGACAATCGAAACGTTGTTGCACGCGGCATCACCCAGACCAGTGATGGCAAACTGTGGGTAAATACAGTAAACAACGGGTTAATGTTTATTGATACAAAACAGAAACAATTATATCCTGAACGCGTATCCGGAAATACATTTGATGAGCTAACGTACGGAGAAATAGTGTGTTTTTTGGAGGATACAGATGGTAATAAATGGTTGGCTTACCGTCGAAAAGGTTTAGTAATGGTACCTAATGAAGGAAAACTTTTTGAGTCTCTAAGTCTTACCGTATCACCAACTCAAGGATCTCCGACTATGATTTATCAAAGTTGTGACAATCATTTATGGGTAGGAAACTGGGACGGTTCGCTTCAACAACTGGACAGAGGAGGAAAACGATTGAAGCAGTACAAACTTTCGCATTATCCTCGGACTGTTTATGAAAAAGAAGGAACTCTTTGGATAGGAAGTAACGATGGCGGAATTTATCAGCTGAATTTGCATACGGATAAACTTTATCAGACCTCTTTATTCGCTAATAAAAGTGTCAACAGGATTATTGAAGGGCGTGATCATATGCTTTATCTATCTTGTCCGGGTAATGGATTGGGCGTTTATAACCCAACTAATGGAGAGAGTACACTAATATCTTACCAGACTCCTATGGAAAATCAAGTAACATTAGGAAATGATTGGATTAATGATTTGCTGTGCGATAAAGATAGTCTTATTTGGATTGCTCATTTCCTGGGAGTAAGATGCTATGATACTTCTAAAAATATATTTTTAGATCTTCCTATTAACTATGATTTGAAAAACTATGTATGCTATGAACTTTTGGAAGATAACGACGGACGGCTATGGATTGGTACTAATAATGGTATTTATATTTATGATAAGCAAAAGCAAACTCTTCAGCACATAGGGAAAAAGGAAGGTATGCCTAGTAATGTTGTCTGTGGATTGGAAAAAGATGCGCAAGGAAATATTTGGTGCAGTACTTACAAAGGTATATGTCGTATTGAGCAGGAGAGTCACCGGGTAACAACTTATTATTCCGGAAATGGATTGAGAGATAAAGAATATATAATTGGCATGTCTTTACAAGATAATAATGGATACATTTATTTTGGTGGTCCTAGTGATATTATCCGTTTTATACCTGACAGTATTCAATTTGGTAAGCCGTTACATATTCCGGTTCTAACCAATTTATATGTAGATAATGTTTTGGTAAATGCCTCAAAGTCAGCTTTGTGTAAAAAGAAGCTGGCAGATACTTTGTCTGTCTATACAAATGAATTATATTTTGATCCTAAAAGTAATACTTATTCTTTTGAGTTTTCTACATTCAATTTTCATAATCGAAAGAATACTTATTTTAAGTATCGTTTAAGGGAATTGGATGGCAACTGGAGCCATACATTACTTGGAGAGAACCGGATTACCTATAATTATTTACCACCGGGACAGTACACTCTTGAGGTACAAGCCTGCGAAAATAATATCTCGTCTCCTATACGTAATATTTCCATTTATATCGCCTCACCTTGGTATCTTACTTCGTGGGCACTGGTTATTTATTTTGTTGGAGCAGTTATGTTGATTCTAGGTTCTATAAACCTATATATTCGTCAGCAAAACCATAAAAGAAGAGATGAAATAAATGAAGAGAAAATACGCTTTTTCATTAATATAGCTCATGAGATACGTTCTCCATTGACATTGATTATAAATCCGTTGAATGAGCTACTCAAAAAAAGTACGGATTCTGGTATGTTAAAAATATTGAGAATGATGGAACATAATACTAATCGTATTATGAGTCTTATAAATCAGCTTCTTGATATTCGGCGTATTGATCAGGGACAAATGAAGATAAAATGTAGGGAGACTGATTTAATTAGTTTCATTGATGATATTTATGAGATATTCAGCTATCAAGCAATTAAGCGGAATATAAATTTTACTTTCAACCATACTTCCGAGAAACTCTTTGTTTGGATTGATGTGAAAAACTTTGATAAGATAATAATCAATTTGTTATCAAATGCATTTAAATACACTCCTGATGGTGGGGAAATAGAAATAGTACTTACTGCAAAAGAAGAGCTGAAAACAAATTCTCCATTGAGGAAATATGCTGAAATTTGTGTACGGGATACCGGTAAAGGTCTTGATAAAAAAGAGATGGAAAAAGTTTTCGAACGTTTTTATCAATCGCCTTCCGATCCAAATCGTAGCTTGGGTTTCGGCATAGGATTGAATTTGGCTAAAATGTTAGTTGAGCTTCATCATGGTACTATCAAAGCGGATAATCGCTCAGATAAACAGGGGAGTTGTTTCACAATACAAATTCCGCTTGGAAATGACTTCTTATCTGCAGAAGAACGAGAAGTAGAAGTTGTGGAAACATCTCCTATTCACAATATTCCTATGGAAGAATGGGTTGTAGATGCAGAAAGTGCTGCATCTAACAAGAAAAGCAAGTATCGAATTTTACTTGTTGATGATGATAGGGCTCTGTGTGAGTATTTGCAGGACAAATTAGGAGATATCTATAGGATTACTACTTGTCACAATGGACAGGAAGCATTACAAGTAGCGATGAGTCAAACATTCGATTTGGTTATTTCAGATATTGTTATGCCGATAATGGATGGATTCGAACTGTTACATCGGATTAAACGAACACCACAAATAGGATATTTGCCCGTTATTTTATTGACATCGCAAACAGAGTTGGAAAATAGGATTAAGGGGTATAAAGAAAAAGCTGATGCCTTCCTATCTAAACCTTTTAATATTGATGAGCTAATGATGCTCTGTGCTAATTTGATTGAGAATCGCATCCTTATAAAAAGTCGGTATAATATTTTGGAGAAAGATATAAAATCAATTAATATAAAAGCTAATGATGAACTTTTTCTTGAGCGTCTTATAAAGGTCATCAATGAAAACCTGTCAAATGTTGATTTTACTGTTGAAAATTTAGCAGATGAAGTAGGTATAAGTAGAGTGCAACTTCATCGTAAATTAAAAGATTTGATAGGTGTATCTACAAGTGAATTCATTCGTAATTTACGATTGCAACAGGCAACTATCTTACTCAAGGATAACAAAGTTAATATTTCTCAGATAGCCTATGCTGTTGGATTTTCAAATCCGATTTTGTTTTCTTCTACTTTCAAGAAAACGTATGGATGTACCCCTAGGGAGTATAGGGAGAGGAATATGTAACAAAATAATATATAGAATGTAACGCCTATGTTACAAATGACCGAATAGTATGTAACAATAAACTAGAGCATTTCATAACCATATTACTATGTTTGCAGCGTGTAAATTTTAAATTTAATATGTTATGAAAAATGCTTTTAATTTTAGGCCATGGATGGTTTTGGCTGTCTTGTTGACGTATTCATTGGGGACGTGGGCTCAATCTATTACGTTAAAAGGAATCGTGAAAGATGACTTTGGTGAAAGTGTTATTGGTGCTAGCGTTTTGCAAAAAGGTACCACGAATGGTACGGTAACTGATTTGGATGGTAATTTTACTTTGACTGTTCCTAATAAAAATGCGGTGCTGGTTATTTCATTCATAGGCTATCTTACGCAAGAAATAACTGTAGGAAATCAAACTCATTTCAATGTTCTCCTAAAAGAAGACGCACAAAATTTGGATGAGGTGATTGTTATTGGTTATGGTACGGCAAAGAAAAGTGACTTGACGGGAGCCGTAACTCGTGCAGATATGGGTGCGTTGGAAAAATCACCTAATGTAAATGTTTTACAAGGCTTAAAAGGGGTTGTTCCAGGTCTGAATATTGGTATTGCAACCAAAGCGGGAGACTCACCTACTGTTTCTATTCGTGGTCGTAACTCTATTTCTGGTTCTACTGAGCCATTAGTAGTATTGGATGGAGTTATTTATCGTGGTAATATTTCTGATATTAACCCAAGTGATATTGCATCTATTGATGTGTTAAAGGACGCCAGTAGTACAGCTATTTATGGTTCACAAGCAGCAAACGGTGTGTTAATGATTACTACTAAAACGGTTAAAAGTGTTTCTAAGCCGATTTTGGAATATAGTGGTTCATTTACTTTGCAAGGTTTGATTAACAATGATATGAAACGTCTTGACAGAGATGGTTTCGCTACTCAGGTTGCTGATATTAAGTTGGCTGAGAGTCGTATGGGAACTGATATGTTACAACGTAATCCGGATTTCAACCCCGCTACTTATTTTAAAGATGGAGAAGTGATAACTGGTTATAATAATGGTGTGAATACCGATTGGTGGGATTTATTGACGGAAGATGTTCCTTATATTCAAAATCACAACATTAGTGTTCGTGGAAAAACAGAAAGGAATAGTTATTTTGTTTCTTTTGGTTTTACTGACCAACAAAACTTAGTTGTTAATGATACCTACAAACGTTATAATGTTCGCATGAACTTGGATAGTAAAATTACAGACTGGTTAAAAGTTGGAACAGCTTCCTATTTTAATATAAGTAACTTCTCCGGTGAGAATACTTCATTTAGTAGTTTGTTTAGCATTCCGGCTTCTGCCACTCCATATGAAGAAGATGGTAAAACATTGAAAGTACAACCTTTGGTAAGTACTGTAAATCCTTTGCTGACAATGAGTAATCCTGATAAGGATATACGCTATAACTTGTCAGGTAATGTATATGCCGATGTTAGTATTCCTTGGGTAAAAGGTTTGAGTTATCGTATCAGCTATGCGAATAACTGGACGATCTATAATTATTATAATTTTAATCCGTATGGCAATACTTTGTTAGGTCAGGCAGAGAAGAAACATACCAACCAAAATGAATGGACGTTGGACAATATCATTACTTACCAAAATACATTTGGAAAACATTCTGTTAATGCCACATTTGTATATGGTGTTGAAAAACGCACTTATGAGAGCACTGATGCTATTGCCAAAACTTTTACTGATAAGACTCTAGGATATAATAATATGGGAATGGGGCAAGCTGACTTGAATGCTATTACTTCAAATGCTTGGGAAGAAAGCAGCTTGTATAACATGTTGCGTTTAGTCTATACTTACAATGATCGCTACATTGTTACTGGAACCATTCGTCGTGACGGTTTTTCGGGATTCAGTAGTGGTAATAAGTTTGGTTATTTCCCATCAGTAGCTGCGGCATGGAGACTCTCTGAGGAATCTTTTATTAAAGATAATATCAAATGGATTGATAACTTGAAACTACGTTTGTCTTATGGTACCAGTGGGAATAGAACTAGTGGACGCTATGCAACTATGGCGCAAATGCAAAATAGTTCATCCTATGGTAAGGGATATGTGTATGGTGATGGTGCAAAAGGTGGCTTGTTGCAACTAATGAAAACTTTGCCGAATCCCGATTTAAAATGGGAGACGACCAAATCGGTCAATTTAGGTCTTGACTTCAGTGTATTGGGGGGGCGTTTGTTTGGTAATTACGAGTTTTATGTATCTAAAACCAGTGATTTGTTGTACGATGTTGAAATTCCTCATATGAATGGTATGGTTACTAACAGTATTCC
>ERZ827168.3980-NODE-3980-length-14210-cov-3.635323_pt1 | contig 14210 bp, 11 predicted proteins | sample MGYA00519868_ERZ827168 | MGnify/ENA primary metagenome ERZ827168 (study PRJEB31778, sample SAMEA3449271) | human gut metagenome | biome: human gut; feature: human-associated habitat; material: faeces | place: United Kingdom | collected 2010/2012 ...
CGCTCTGTTTCCATCGGCATTTGGGTAAATACCGGTTCTGTACGGGAATCGGAGGGAGAGGGCGGCGCTTCGCACTTTATTGAGCACATGGCGTTCAAGGGAACTGCAAGCCGTTCCGCGGAGCAGATCGCATCGGAGATGGATGCGGTGGGCGGCAGCCTGAATGCGTTTACGTCGAAGGAGTGCACCTGCTTCTATGCAAAGGTTTTGGACGAGCACCTGCCGATCGCAATCGACGTGCTCTCGGACATCACGTTTCATTCCACCTTCCCGGCGGACGAGCTTGAGCGCGAGAAACATGTGATCCTTGAGGAGATCCTCATGACGGAGGATTCGCCGGAGGATTTGACGGCGGAGCGCGCAAACGCGCTGTTCTTTCAGGAGGAGCCGCTGGCCAGACCCATACTGGGCACGCGGGAAAGCGTGCTTGCGTTTGACCGCGACCGGCTTCTCGCCTACCGACGCGAACACTACACGCCTCGCAATATCGTCGTCGCCTGCGCCGGCACGAGCGACTTGCCCGTCGCCGAGGAAGCCGCCGAATAATCATCCCGCGACAACACGTTTCAGGAGGAATGCAACATGGCTGAAATCAGCGCAAAAGTGGTTATGGAGCTCCGCGGCCGTACCGGCGCGGGCATGATGGATTGCAAAAAGGCGCTCGCCGCCACCGATGGCGATATGGAAAAGGCGATTGACTTCCTGCGCGAGAAGGGCCTTGCCGCCGCCGCCAAGAAGCAGAGCCGCATTGCCGCCGAAGGCATCGTGGACAGCTACGTCTGCACCAAGTGCATGACCGGCGCGCTCGTCGAAGTCAACTGCGAGACCGACTTCGTCGCCAAGACCGACAAGTTCAAGAACCTCGTGCACGAAATCGCCGTGCAGATCGTGAAGAACGATCCCGCCGACGTGGACGCGCTGCTGGCTCAGAAGTACTATGCCGACGAGACCAAGACCATCGGCGACCTCGTGACCGCCGCCACCGCCGAAATCGGCGAGAAGATCAGCGTCCGCCGCTTCGCCCGCTATCATTCCGATAACGGCGTTGTGGACAGCTACATCCACATGGGCGGCAAGGTTGGCGTGCTCATCGAGGCCGAAGGCGAAATGGGCGAGAACGCCGCCGAAGTCATCCACGACTGCGCGCTGCAGATCGCGGCCGCGTCCCCCGTTGCGCCCGAGTACGTGCGCCGCGAGGAAGTTCGCGCCGATCACCTCGAGCATGAGAAGGAAATCCTCATCGCTCAGGCCCGCAACGAAGGCAAGCCCGAGAAGATCATCGAGAAGATGGTCGAGGGCCGCATTAAGAAGTTCTATCAGGAAGTCTGCCTGCTGGACCAGCTGTTCGTCAAGGACGGCGAGATCAGCGTCGAGACCATGATCAACCAGAAGGCCAAGGGTCTCACGATCGTCCGCTTCACCCGCTACAAGATGGGCGATGGCCTCGAGAAGAAGGTCAACGACCTGGCCGCCGAGGTCGCCGAGCAGATCGGCTCCATGCAGAAGTAAAACTTCAACATTGGGGGAACGCCACCGCGTTCCCCTTTTTAAGGCATAAATGGGGGAGTGGAACGCATGTACAAGCGCATCATACTCAAACTGAGCGGCGAGACACTCGCGCCGGAGACGCTCGAAGGCTCCAAGAGCCCGACCTTCGACGCCCTGCGCGTGGAGGAAGTCGCCCGCGTCATCGCCGAACTTGCCGGCATGGGCGTGCAGGTGGGCGTGGTCATGGGCGGCGGCAATATCTGGCGCGGCCGCTTCTCCGAGGAAATGAACGCCGTCAACGCCGATCAGATGGGCATGCTGGCCACGGTCATCAACGCCCTCGCCGTCGAGGACGCGCTCTGCCGCCTCGGCCAGAAGGCCACGGTATTCACCGCGCAGGAGATGAACCGTTTCGCCCGCCTCTATACGGCCAAGGCCGCCATCGAGTGCATGGAAAACGGCGAGATCGTCCTCCTTGCCGGCGGCACGGGCAACCCCTTCTTTACCACCGATACGGGCGCGGCGCTGCGTGCGGCGGAAATCGGCGCGGAAGCCCTGCTGCTGGCCAAGAACACCGACTATGTCTACACCGCGGACCCCAAGGTGGATCCCAACGCGCAGCCCATCCCGGAGATCGGCTATGTCGAGGTCATCGACCGCGGCCTGTCTGTGATGGATAATTCCGCGCTCACCCTGTGCATGGATAACCGCATCCCGATCCTCGTCTTTGGCCTCAAGGCGGAAAACAGCATCCGCCGCGTCGCCTGCGGCGAGCGCATCGGCACCATCATCCACTGATTCGAACCGGCATAAAGCAGCGCCCGTGTGGGAAATTTCTCCCATGCGGGCGCTTTTTTATACATAACCCGCCGCCTTTTTTTCCATAATAAGCAAGGTAGAATCAGGAAAAAGGGAGGCGTGGTCGTGGAAAAACTGACCCCTTCGTTGGAAGAAAACCTGCGCACCTTTCGGGAGCTGTTCCATGCGCCGGAGAATCAGGACTTTGTTGTGCGGGAATTGGAACCGGGCGGCGTGCGGCTGGCGGTGCTCTGCATCGACGGAATGGCGAGCAGGCGGAACATCGAAAGCGCCGTGCTGCGGCCGCTGATGAACGCGCCGCCCTTCGGCTCGCTCCCGCCGGAGACGCGCGCACAGGCGCTGCTGGACAAGGTGCTGCCCACCGGCACGGGTGAGACGGAGGAACGCGTGCAGAACATCGCGGAATTTCTGCTGGACGGCAACTGTGCCGTGCTCATCGACGGCTGCGCGCAGGCGGTGCTGGCGGAAACGCAGGGCTATGATACCCGCAGCGTCAATCAGCCGCTGATCGAAAACACCGCCTTTGCCTCGCACGAGGCGTTCAATGAATCGCTGCGCACCAATTTGACGCTGCTGCGCCGTATCCTGCGCACCCCCGATTTGGTAGCGGAGATGCACAACATCGGGGCGACCTCTTCGACTAAGGTTGCGCTGGTGTACTTAAGCGGCGTGACCAGCCGGAAGCTGATTGCGGAGTGCCGAAGGCGCCTGGGCGGCATAGGCATCGACCGGCTGCTGTCCATCGGGCAGCTCCAGCAGCTCATCGAGGACAATCCGCGGCAGCTGCTGCCGCAGATCGTGCAGACCGAGCGCCCCGACCGCACGGCCAGCTTTCTGACCGACGGCATGGCGGTGGTGCTCTGCGACGGCGCGCCCCATGCGCTGGCGATGCCCGGCACGTTCTGGACCTTTCTGCACACGCCGGACGACCATGCGCTGCGCTGGCAGTACGGCAGCTTTCTGCGCATCGTGCGGGTGCTGGGGTTCTTTCTGGCGCTGCTGCTGCCGGCGCTTTACAACGCGCTGCTGCTGTATCATCAGGAGCTGCTGCCGATGGATCTGCTCACGTCAATCCTGGAAGGGTATACGCTGGTGCCGCTTTCGGTGACGCTGGAATTGTTTTTAATGGATTTTGTGTTTGACTTAATCAACGAGGCGAGCTTGCGGATGCCGGGGGACATGGGCAACGCGCTCGGCATCGTGGGCGGGCTGGTGCTGGGGCAGGCGGCGGTGAGCGCCAACCTGATCTCGCCCCTGCTCATCATCATCGTGTCGGTGGCGGGCCTGGGGCTGTTCTCTGTGCCGAGCTACCCGCTTTCGCTGGCGCTGCGCATTGCGCGGCTGTTCCTGCTGCTGGCCTCGACGCTGGCGGGCTTTGCGGGGATTGCCGTGGCGCTGGCGCTGCTGCTCTGCGCGGGATGCGCGATGGAGAGCTTCGGCACGCCGTATTTCGCGCCTGCCGTCCCGGCGATGCGGCATAATGGCGACCTCTTCTGGCGTTTCCCGGAGCGCTGGCAGCAAAAGCGCCCCGGCATGGCGCATCCGCAAAAGCCGCGCCGGACCTCTGCGCCGCGCGGATGGGAGAAGGGAGGGGAAAAGCCGTGAACCATCACATTCAGTCGGGCGGGATGACAGCGCTGTTGGCCGCGCTGCTGACGGCACAGTGGTTTTCTTCCTCGACGGAGGGCTTTCTGGACGCCTGCGGGAACGCGGTGTGGCTGCCGGTGCTGGTTGGCGGGCTGGCGCTGGCGGGGCTGACCGCATTGCTGCAACGCCTTGCCCCGGAAGAGGGGCTGCTGAACCTCGGCCGCCCTGCGGCGCTGTGCGTGGCGCTGCTGATGACGCTGGTGGGCGCGACAGCCCTGCGCGACACGCTGACGATGCTGGCGACGTTCCTGCTGCAGCAATCGCCGCGCTGGTATACGCTGCTGATCCTTTTGCCGGTGCTGATCCTGACGGGCTGCCTGGGGATGTGCTCGGTGGCGCGGCCGCTGCGGCTGATCGCCCCGGCGCTGGCCATCGGGTATGCGGCGGTGCTGCTGCTGTCGGTGTGGAGCCAGGCAGATGTCTATCACTTCTTCCCGCTGCTCGACACGGGGCTGCCGAAGCTGGCGGGCACGGCGGTTTCGGCGCTGGCGGCGGGCGTGTGGCTGCCGCTGCTGTGGATCGACAAGCCCCGGCTGGGCAGAACCTCCGGCGCGGGGGCAGTGCTGCTGGCGACGGTGCTGGCCGCGGGCGGCTATGCGGCATATGCGCTGCTCTTCCCGGATGGGCTGGTGGTGGATCACGCCTTCCCTCTGCACCGATTGAGCGCAGCGGGCGGCTTTTCGCAGGCGTTTCAACGGGTGCACGCGCCGTTTGCGTTCGTGTGGCTGCCGGTGCAGATGGCGGCGATGAGCGCGGCGCTCTCCACCGCAGGGCGCGGGCTGAAGGCGGCGCTGCCCGGTGTGAAGGAAAAGGCGCTGCTGCCCGTCCCGCTGCTGATGATGCTGGCGCTGGGGTATTGGGACGAGGAGCACAGCCCGATGGGATTGCAAATTCTTTTGCAAGCGCAGACGCAGGCGCTGCTGCTGCTCCCGCTGATCGCCGGCATGGCGGTATCCAGAATCCGGGCGCTGCGCCGCGGAAAGGAGGCGCGCCATGCGTAAGCGGATCAAAAGACGCCTGTTGGTGGGCTTGCTGACGCTGCTCCTGCTGCCGCTTTCCGGCTGCTTTGACGCAGTTGACATGGGCGATCAGGTCTTTGCGGTGAACCTGGCGCTGGATACCGGCAAGGGCAATGCGCTGCGGCTGACGGTGCAGTTCCCGCAGATCACGCCCACGGGCAAGTTGGAAGGCTCCTCCGGCGGGGAGGAGAGCGAGCTTACCAAGGACGGCTATCTGATCGAGCAGGTGGAAGGGGAGAATTTCAGCGCCTGCATGGCGCTGCTGCGGATGGTCACGCCCCGAAGCGTGGATTTGAATCAGCTGCGCGGCGTGTTTCTCAGCGAGGCGCTGTCTGCCCGGCCGGAGCTGCTGCGGGGGAGCCTCGCCTCGATCCTCACTGCCCACGGCGCGCGGCCGACGGCCTATGTGTTTCTAACCCGCGGCAGGGCGGAGGACGTGCTGGCCGAGCAGACGCCGCTCTTCGGCGCGCGGCTGTCCAAATCCCAGGCGGCGCAGACACGGGAGCTGACGCAGCGGGGCGTTGCGCCGCAGATCACGCTGAGCACTTTTTATGCGCGGCTGACCACGCCCGGACGCAGCGCCGCGGCGGCGCTCTGCGCGGTAAACGGGATGCAGTATCTCGACAGCCCGCCGCCGCACGGCGCGCAATATACTGCGTATCTGGCGGGGGAGCTGTCCCGCAACACGGCAAACGCGGTGGATATCTGCGGCAGCGCGGTATTTGCGGAAGACGAGGTCTTTTATCTGGACGGCTATGAAACCCAGCTTTGCAATCTGCTGAGCGGGGAGATGAAGGGGATCAGCCTGGTGCTGGACGGGCGCGCCGCGGCGATCCAGCTCAAGTGCGCGCCGCGCCTTTCGGTTCGGCTGCCCGAAAGCCCGGAGGAGCCGCCGGTGATCCGCGTTCGCGCGGCGGTGCGCTGCGACGAGGCGGATGCGGGGAAATATGTTGATGCGCTGCGGCAGGACGTTGCGTCGCTGCTGATCAAGTGCCAGCAATGGGGCGCAGACCCGGTCGGTTTTTGCGAGCGGGCGCGGATGCGCGTTTGGACGCTTATGGACTGGGAAGCGCTGGACTGGCCGGAACTATACCGAAAAGCGGTGTTTGAGATCGACATTCGATGAAGGCCTTGCCGCTTTACGGCGGGAAGAGTTTCTGCTACAATGATGCCAGAGTGATCCGATGGGAGGGTTTCTGCATGAAAAAGAGGATTTTTGCGGCGCTTGGCGCGCTGCTGCTTTTGCTGATGCTGACGGCCTGCGCCGGCCAGACGGCGGTCAATGCCGCGCAGTCGCTGCGTCCGGCGGAGATGACGGAAGAGGAAAACGACGTGCTGGCGCTGCTCGGCGGCAGCCAGACCTCGGTTTTTGACTTTACGACCGACAACGCGCTGCGCTCGGTGCGCGTGGAGCGCTATGAGCTGCAAAACGGCGCATGGAAGGCCTTCGGCGGCGGCAGCTTCGCCGTCAGCGGCGAAAAGGGCCGCATCGCGCTGACCATGAACCCCAATTCGGGCGAGATCCGCTTTGCCGTGCAGGATGACCACGGCACCAGCGCCATCAAGCAGGCCTATCCGGAGGAAGACCTGACCGGCCTTGCCGTGGCGACATCGGCGCTTTCCGCGCCCACGGCGATTGTGACCGATCAGGAGATCCCGCTGATGATCCAGATTCTCGATTCGGGTGATAAGACGGTGAGCTATTCGCCGGAGTATTTCTTCCACCCGGAGGAATACGAAAAGCTGGGCTGCGAGCGCGTCTATGCCGTGACCGTGACCTTCTCCTCCGATTCCCTTTCGTAAAAGACACAGGCGAGGTGATCCCCATGCCGCATCGGCCTTACCGGCGGGACGTGCCGGGCGGAAAGAATGCCGTGCTGTTTCTGCACGGCATTGTAGGCACGCCGGATCACTTTTTGCCGCTGCTCCCGCTGTTGCCGGAGGACTGCGCCTGCTCAAGCCTCCTGCTTGCGGGGCATGGCGGCAGCGCGCAGGACTTTGCGAAGGCTTCGATGGCGCAGTGGGAAGACCAGGTGGATTCGGCGCTGTCCGATTTACGCGCGCGGTATGAAAACGTCGTGATCGCTGGGCATTCGATGGGCTGCCTGCTGGCGATCCGTGCGGCGCTTGCGGACCCTTGCGGTCTGCGGGCGCTGTTTCTGCTTGCGCCGCCGTTGTTCATCGACTTTCGGCTGCGGGCGCTGCGGGCACCGATTCGCGTGGGGCTGGACTGCATTCCGGAGGACGATGAAGAGGCGCATTGGGCGCGGGCGGCCTGCTCCATTGAACCCAACCGCTTTCTGCCCGTGTATTTGGGCTGGATTTCCAAGTATGCGGCGCTGTTCGCGCTCAGCCGCAGCACGCGGAAAAGCGTTTCCCGCCTGGCTGTGCCGACGACGGCGCTGTTTTCCGCACGGGACGAAATGGTGGATTCCGTACGGTCGCGGGAGCGGCTGCTGAGCTGCCCGTTGGCTCAGGCCGAAACCCTGGCGGAATCGACGCACCTTCACTATCCGCCGGACGACCTTGTGCAGGTGCAAGACTGTTTTCTGGGCGTTTTGCGCGCGGCGGGCTTTTGTTGAGCAGGGCGCGGTGCATCCTCCCTCCGCTGTTTCAGGGCGGAGGGATTTTTTGATCCTCTTCGCGCATTCTGCCTTTACAGTTCTTTTTGATGGGTTTTATAATGAGAAACGAGGACTCTAAGCGTAAAGGAGCAGTCATTTTTATGATCACAGCGGAAATTCACAGCGGCTGGCAGATGCGGCAGGCGGGATGGGAAGAATTCCTGCCGGCGTCCGTGCCCGGCTCGGTCTACCATGATTTGATGCAGAACGGAAAGATGGACGATCCCTTCTGGCGCGACAATTTCCCCAAGGCGCTGAAGCGGATGGATCACGACTATGAATACAAAACGGAGTTTGCGGCGGACAAGGCGCTGCTCAAGAGCGACGCGGTGCTGCTGCGCTTTGAGGGCATCGATACCGTGGCGGACGTTTTCCTGAACGGCGAGAAGCTCGGCCACACTGAGAATATGCACCGCACGTTTGAATTCGAGGTCAAGGATCTGCTGAAGGAAGAGGGCAACGAGCTGCGCGTGCTGCTGCACTCGCCCACCCGCTTTATCAAAGAGGAATACAAGCACAACGTCGCCGACGGTTCGGAGGAAGCGATGGTGGGCTTTGCCAACCTGCGCAAGACCCACTGCATGTTCGGCTGGGACTGGGGTCCCCGCCTGCCCGACGCGGGGCTCTGGCGGCCGGTCAAGCTCCTCGGCATCGAAAAGGCGCGCGTGGACAGCGTCTATGTCACCCAGAAGCATAAGGACGGAAAGGTGACGCTGCACTTTGACGTGGACGCGGACGTTTACGACCGCGAGGCGCTGATGGGCTATACCGTGCTGATCACCGATCCGGACGGCAAGGAGATGCTCTGCAAGGGCAGCCCGGAGGAGATCGTGATTGAACGGCCGCAGCTCTGGTGGCCCAACGGCTTCGGCGCGCAGCCGCTCTACACCGTGGAGGTGCGCCTTTACGCGGGCGGCAAGCAGGTGGATGCGTGGAAAAAGCGCATCGGCCTGCGCACGCTGACCATGCACATCGAAAAGGATGCCTACGGCGAATCCTTTGCCCATGAGGTCAACGGCGTGCAGGTCTTCGCCATGGGCGCGGACTACATTCCGGAGGACAGCATCTTTCCGCGCATCAACGAGGCGCGCACCCGCGAGCTGCTCCGGCAGTGCAAGGAGGCGCACTTCAACACCATCCGCGTCTGGGGCGGCGGCTATTATCCCGACGACTGGTTCTACGACGCCTGCGACGAGATGGGCCTGATGGTGTGGCAGGATTTCCTGTTTGCCTGTGCGGTTTACAACCTCACCGACGAATTCGAGGACAACATCCGCGCGGAGTTTGCCGACAACATCAAGCGCCTGCGCCACCATGCGTCGCTGGCCCTGTGGTGCGGCAACAACGAGATGGAGATGTTTGTCGAGCGCGGCCTCTGGGTCAAAACACCCATCCAGAAATCCGACTACGTCAAGATGTATGAATACATCCTGCCCAAAGTGCTCAAGGAGCTCGATCCGCAGACCTTCTATTGGCCGGCCTCGCCCTCGTCCGGCGGCGGATTCGACGATCCCAACGGCTTTGACCGCGGAGACGTACACTATTGGGACGTCTGGCACGGCAATGTGCCCTTTACCGATTACCGCCGCTACTATTTCCGCTATCTTTCGGAATTCGGCTTCCAGTCCTTCCCGTCGGTGGAGACCGTCAAGACCTTTGCGCTGCCGGAGGATTGCAATCCCTTCTCCTATGTCATGGAGAAGCACCAGCGCAACAACGCCGCCAACGGCAAGATCATGAACTATCTCTACCAGACCTACCTTTATCCCACGAGCTTTGATGCCTTTGTCTACGCCTCGCAGCTGCTGCAGGCGGATGCGATCCGCTACGGCGTGGAGCACTTCCGCCGCAACCGCGGGCGCTGCATGGGCGCGGTCTACTGGCAGCTCAACGACTGCTGGCCGGTGATCTCCTGGGCGTCGATCGACTATTGCGGCCGATGGAAGGCGCTGCATTACGCCGCCAAGCGCTTCTTCCGGCCGCTGACGCTCTCCTGCGCCGAGGAAGGCCTGCTCACCCAGAATCCCAACATCAACTTCGAGCGCTATGAATACGAGGAAAACGCGCTGAAAAAGGGCATGCGCCTGTGCGTGGAGAACGAGACCATGCTTTCCCACACGGTGGAAGTGACCTGGCAGCTGCGCCGCGCCGACGCATCCGTGATCCGCCAAGGCCGTGAAACCGTGACCGTGGAGCCGCTTTCCTCCAAATGGCTGGAATATGAGGACTTTGCCGACGCGGACACCTTCGGCGACTACATCGCCTACCAGATGACGGAAAACGGCGCGCCCGCCGCCTCCGGCACCGCGCTGTTCTGCGCACCGAAGCACTTCCGCTTTGCCGACCCGCAGCTCGCCTTGCGCGTCGAGGGGGATGAGATCGTCGTCACTGCCGCTGCCTACGCCCGCAGCGTGCAGATCCTCAATGCGGACGATACACTCAAGCTCTCCGATAACTTCTTCGATGTGAACGCCGGTGAGACCCGCGTGCGCATCCTCTCCGGACAGCCCTCCGGCCTGCGCGTCCGCTCGGTCTACGACATCCGCTGATTCCCGACAAAAAAGCTTTACAGGCTCCCCATGCTTTCTACCGCGGGGAGCCTTTTGTGTTCGCGCCTTGTCTTGACGGGAAAGGGGGCATGTGATAAGCTGAAAATTGACGCTTATGCGGAGAAAAAGATCGGAGCACAGAACATGGGAAAGTGGAACTGGAAGGAACTGAAACCGGAGATCGCGCAGGTATGGCGGCTGAGCCTGCCGGCGATTTTGACGCAGATCACGACCATCGTGATGCAGTATATCGATTCTGCCATGGTGGGCGCGCTGGGCGCGAATGCTTCCGCGTCCATCGGGCTGGTGTCCACCAGCACCTGGCTGATGAACGGCATCACTTCGGCGGTGTCGGCAGGCTTTTCGGTGCAGGTAGCGCATCACATCGGCGCAGGGAAGGAAGACGAAGCGCGAAATGTCGTGCGGAACGGCATGGTCGCCGCGCTGATTGTGTCGGGATTGCTGTGTCTGACCGGCGTGGGGCTGAGTCCGCATCTGCCGGGCTGGCTGGGCGGCGCACAGGAGATCTGCGCGGACGCATCGGCGTATTTTATGGTGTTTGCACTGATGGTGCCGTTTTCACAACTCAATTCGCTTTGTTCGGCGTTTTTGCAGTGCAGCGGAGATATGGTCACGCCCAGCGTGCTCAATGCGGCGATGTGCCTGTTGGACGTGGCGTTCAACGCGATTTTTATTCCGCACTTTGGCGTGATGGGCGCTGGCATCGGCACGGCGGCCGCCTGCGCGGTGGTCAGCCTGCTGATGGCGGCGAGCTGCTGCCTGCGGAGCAAGACGCTGCGCCTGATCGGGCGGAAGGAAAAAGGGCGGTTCCATGGGGAGATCCTGAAGAAGGCGCTGAAGATCGGCCTGCCCGTCGCCGCGCAGGAGATTGCCATCTGCGGAGCCATGGTGGTTTCCACCATCATTATTGCACCGCTGGGGGCGGTGTCGATCGCGGCGCACTCCTTTGCCATCACAGCGGAGAGCTTTTGCTATATGCCGGGCTACGGCATCGGCATGGCGGCAACGACGCTGGTGGGCCGTTGCGTGGGCGCGGGGCAGGAGCAGCTGGCCAAGCGATACGGCAACATCTGCACGGTGATGGGCGCGCTGTTCATGGGCGTGACGGGCGCGCTGATGATGCTGATCTGCCCGCTGGTGTTCCGCGTGCTCACGCCGGATCCTGCCGTGCGGCAGTTGGCGGCGGAGGTGCTGCGCATCGGACTGATTGCGGAGCCGCTCTACGGCGTGTCGATCGTGGCGGCAGGCGCGCTGCGCGGCGCGGGCGACACCTTTGTACCCAGCATACTGAACTTTCTCAGCATTTGGGTGGTGCGTCTGGGGCTGGCAGTGCTGCTGGTGGGCCGGCTCGGCCTGCACGGCATGTGGATCGGCATGGCGGCGGAGCTGTGCGTCCGCGGCCTGCTGATGCTCTATCGGCAGAAAACAACAAAATATTTTTCCCTCTACCGAAAACCTTTGTCCGAGGCGAAGAATTCGTGATAAAATAAAGAAAAACACGGTTTCAGACGGATTTGCGTGCAAATGACGAGGAGGGTGAAAGATGAAAATTGATTTTTCCCGCGGCAAGACGGCGATCTTTATCGGTTCGAGCGTGTGCGAGGGCTGCGGCGCGACGAACAACCGCGGCTGGACGGCCATGACCGCCGAGCGCATGGAGCGCAACGGCTGGACCACCGGCAACTGCGCCATCGGCGGGCAGACCACCGCAGACATCCTGCTGCGCTTGGAGCGCGATGTGATCGTGCATAAGCCCGCGGTGTGTTTCGTGGGGCTGGGGCTTTCCAACGAGGGGTTGGCCACCGCGCCCGATCCGGCGGTGCCCTGCGGCATTTTCCTGAATAATTTGAAGAAGATCGTGCAGGCGCTCAAGGACGCAGGCATCTTCCCCATCGTGGGCGGCGTTTATCCCAACAACGACTATACGCTGATGCAGTACGCCTGGGAGCGCCGAGTCTATGACGAGATGGATACCTGGGACGTGCCAGTGCTCCAATGGCTGGACGGGCTGGAGGACGGCTACGGCCACTATCCCAAGGGCTGGGAGAACGACCCCTGGCACCCCAACGACGAAGGCTACAAGCACTATTATGAGCAGATCCCCCAGAAGGTCTGGGATCTGCTGGAATGCCCGAAGCCCTGACAAAGGAGAGCGAAGGAAATGGCATATATGAAACCCAGAGCGCTTCCCTACGAAGAGTTTCCGGAGGAAAAGGAAACGCGGCCGGGCGTCAGAACCCTGACGATGGACAAAAACGCCTACGGCACGGAGCATTTTCCGGATGTGACCTATGCCGTGCGCGACGGCGCGGCACTGCATCTGCAGATCTTTGTGCCGGTGCTGTTTGGCCAGAGCCTCGACGCGCGCTACCCGCTGGTGGTGTTCGTGCAGGGCTCGGCCTGGAGAAAGCAGGAGATCAAGCTCTATATGACCCAGGCGGCGCGTTTTACCCAGCGCGGCTATGCCGTGGCGGTGGTGGAATACCGCCCCTCGGATGTACGCCCTTTCCCCGCGCAGATTGAGGACACCAAGACCGCGATCCGCTTCCTGCGCAAGGAGGCTGCGGCCTATCACATCGACCCGGAGCGCGTGGCCGTGATGGGCGATTCCTCCGGCGGACACACTGCGCTGATGACCGGCATCACCGGCGGCACGCAGGAGCTGGATACCGCGCTTTACGGCGAATACCCCTGCACGGTGCGCGCAATCGTGGATTACTATGGCCCGACGGATGTATCGAAGATGTGCGAGCGCCCCTCCACGCAGAACCACGTGGATCCGGACAGCCCGGAGGGGAGGCTCATCGGCGGGCTGAACGTGCTGGAAAACCCTGATAAGGTTGCCCCGACCGTCGTGATGAACCATGTGCCGGAGGCTTCACAGCGCAAGCTGCCGCCGCTGCTGATGTTCCACGGCACGAAGGATCGGTTGGTGCCCTTTGAACAAAGTCTGCTGCTCTACGACAAGATGAAGCAGGCCGGGCAGGATGTGACGCTCTACCGCGTCGAGGGCGCGGATCACGGCGGCCCCGCCTTCTGGGCGCAGAACGTGCTCGATCTGGTGGATGAATTCCTGAAAGAACATTTGAAATAAGCTCCGAAACAGAGAGGGTTCCCTTTTCAAAGAAAAGGGACCCCTCTCTGTTTCGGAGCCGGGGGAGGCTGCGGCCTCCCCCGGACCCCCTCCGTCAGGCTGCAAAGCCGGGTTAGAGCTGAAGGAGACCGAAGAGCGCGGCTTCGCTCTCGCAACCGGCATGGCGCAGCACCACGGCGGCGTTGTGGTCGAAACGGCTGTGCTCGATCAGGCGGAAGGCGGCTGCTGCCGCGTCTACATAATCCTCACGAGTCGGGTGCTGCTGCGCATAGCCCACCGTGAGGAAGCGCAGCAGCGCATAGGTTGCCGCCAGCGACTGTGTCTCCTGCGCAAGGTTTTCCTGCACATCGGAAAAGGGGAAGCAGTCGTAGAAGAGGTGGTTGACCAGCATTTGCTCAAACTCGGTTTCCCAGTCGGGGAAGAGATTGGCAAAGCGCTGTGCGGCGGCTGTCCACGCAGGTTCATCGGGCAGCGCCTGTTCGGCTGCGGCGGTATAGGAAGAAAGGCTGACGCTGTTTTCCCCCAGCTCGCGCGACAGCGCACGGGCATAGGATAGGGCGCGGTCAAGCCCCTCCGGCACGGCGGCGACGATCAGCACGATGCTGGTGATAAAAGCCTCGGAGACCGTCTCCAGCGAAGCGGCGCCCTTTGCGATAAAAGAGGCCAGCTGGATGAGAAAGACCGCCGCCGCGGTCCCCGTGGCGAGCAGCGCGATCCTTTTGCCCATCTTCGCCAGCTTTTCCTGCAGCGGGGTGGCGGAAGATTCCGCCGCCGAGAGCTCTCCCGCGATCTTGCCGAACTCCGTCGCGTCGCCGACGGCGGTGACGACGGCCAGGCCGCCGCCGCCCGTCGCGAAACAGCCGGAATAGAGCATATTGGCGCGCTCGGCGAGCGGCGTCTCCGGGCCGGCGAAAACCGCCTCCGCCTCCTTGCCCGCCGGCATACTCTC
>ERZ827168.3989-NODE-3989-length-14176-cov-11.000921_pt1 | contig 14176 bp, 10 predicted proteins | sample MGYA00519868_ERZ827168 | MGnify/ENA primary metagenome ERZ827168 (study PRJEB31778, sample SAMEA3449271) | human gut metagenome | biome: human gut; feature: human-associated habitat; material: faeces | place: United Kingdom | collected 2010/2012 ...
TGTTTGGGACATTTTCAAGCGATAACACTTAAGACATTATCATAAATTAATCATAAAAATAAGAAAAAAAATCTAGATAAATTGACTTAATAATAACTTTATGTTAGTATATCTAACTAGAAAAAGAGGAATGGAATATGAATATAGTAGAATCATTGACTAGATTAAGTAAAGAAGAACAAAAAAATTATATACTAGGGCAGTTATTAATGATGAATAATGAAGAAAGAAAAAAGTTTATAGAAAGTATTGTTGATAATAATTTATTAGAACTTGCTAGAGAGCAATACAAACGAGTAGAACTTGTTGAAGTATTACAAAAAAATGGTATTGGAAAAAGTATTGTTAATAGTGATGTATACCCTAATTACTTATCTATATTAAGAAACTATAAAGATTTAGCTGATGAACTATTATTAGTTAACCCAATGGAATTATCTATTTCATTCTCTTATTTATTATGGAAAGGATACTTTTCTAAAAATAAATGTAATGTATATAAAAATGATAATATACTATTACCATGTCATTTATACCCTTATACTATTATGGATGGTTGGGGAGTATGTTTGAATCATAGTGTTATGTTAGCAGACTATTTAAATATGTGTGGTGTGAAGGCTGCATCATTAAATTCTGGTATGAAACAGCATAATATACATCGTACTTATACACCTCCTATTGAAAGAATAAATCTTGAACCAAAAAAGAAATTTACATTAACATCCCTATTTACTAAAAGACAGACAAGTAATGGTAACCATGTTTTTACATTAATTAAAGAAGATGAATATTTTTATATATATGATGCTACTAATTTAGCAGTATTTGAGGTAAAAGGTTCTACAAAAGCTAAGTGCATAGTTGCCAACACTTATGCAACTTTATACCCTATTCCAAGTTATGAACTAATAGATAATGATATATCATACAAAATTCTAAATGATTTTATAACAACAAGTGATTTTAGAGAATGCCCTTATCAAGTAGATTATTTTAAGTTTATTACAGAACGATCACTAGAAACAATTATGAATAACTTAGGTTTAGTAAATGACTGCTATGATGAGAGTCATGAAGATATTGCTAAAATAGCAAAATATGTTAAAGAAAGAAAAATAAGACCAATTTAATGATTAAAGGTCTTATTTTTATTAACTATACATGGTACCAGTCAAGGGACTTGAACCCTCACACCATTACTGATAATAGATTTTGAGTCTATCGCGTCTACCATTCCGCCAGACTGGCATTACATATATAATTATATAGTATTTTAATAAAATGTAAATAGTTTTATATGAAAAAAATGAATAGAATTATCTATCCATTTTAACATGAATTAAATTGTTATAAACTTCTTCCAAAGCCATTCCAATTGGTTTAACTGACTTGTACTCATTCTTATTCATCTGATAGTACTTTGTCTTAGTCATTTCTTTGCTTCTATTAGCAGCTATATAAACTAAGGCATACTTAGATGGTACGATTGTAAGTAATTTATCAATTGATGGGTATATCATGATATCACACTCCCTCTTTTATCTACTATTAGATTACTCTATTTTGGGAATATTTACAATATAGTTTACACAAACTAGACAAAAAAGTTTATTTAACCACAATATTAACTAATTTTTTTGGTACAGTAATTACTTTAACAATCTCTTTACCATCGATAAAACTAATTACATTAGGAATACTCTTAGCAAGTCTTTCCATTTCTTCTTTAGATGTTTCACTTGATACATCTATTTTTCCTCTTAGTTTACCATTTACTTGTACTACCATAGTATATGTATCTTCAGTTATTTTAGTTTCGTCATAACTTGGCCATGTTTCGTTAGCAATAGTGTCAGTATGTCCTAGGAATGTATGCCATATTTCTTCAGTAATATGCGGAGCTATTGGATTTAGTAATTTTACAAAACCACTGGCATACTCTTTAGATATCTTATCCTCTTTATATACAGCATTAATAAAAATCATCATTTGGCTAATTGCTGTGTTAAAGTTCATTGATTCATAATCATTGGATACTTTCTTAACTGTTTGATGATATATCTTTTCTAAGTTAGGAGTATCTTCTTCTACTACTTTGTTATCTTCAAAAATACGATATACTCTATCCAAGAACTTCTTGGCACCATCTAGGCCTTGATTACTCCATGGCTTATCGGCTTCTAGAGGTCCCATAAACATTTCGTATAAACGTAGGGCATCTGCACCATGAGATTTAACTACATCAGTAGGATTAACAACATATTCAGGGAATCTCTTACCCATTTTAATACCATTAGAACCTAATATCATACCTTGGTGAACTAATTTTTTATATGGTTCTTTAGTAGGTACTAAGCCTTTATCATATAAATAGTTATTCCAAAATCTAGAATATAGTAAGTGCCCAACAGCATGCTCTGGACCACCAACATATAAATCAACTGGCATCCAATGCTTTAATAATTCAGGATCGGCAAAGCAGTTATCGTTATGTGGATCAATATATCTTAAATAGTACCAACTTGATCCGGCACTACCTGGCATTGTTGATGTTTCACGAACTCCTTTCTTGCCATCAATTACGACATTCTTCCAATCAGTGGCATTTTCAAGAGGAGCTTTACCATTCTTACCTTTATAGTCATCCATTTCTGGTAAAACAAGTGGTAGTTCAGAATCCTCTAATACTTTCATAGTACCATCTTCCATATGGATAATAGGTACCGGTTCTCCCCAATATCTTTGACGAGCAAAAATCCATTCTCTTAAACGATAATTAACTTTTTTACTACCTATTTTATTTTCTTCTAGGTAAGCAATCATTTTATTAATAGCTTCTTCTTTAGATAAACCATCTAGAAACTCAGAATTAATATGTACTCCATCACCCGTGTAAGCTTCTTTAGAAACATCACCACCAGCTAAAACAGGAATAATTTCTAGGTTAAACTTTTTAGCAAAAGCATAGTCTCTCTCATCATGAGCAGGAACTGCCATAATAGCTCCAGTACCATAACTAGATAATACATAGTCAGATATCCATATAGGCATCTTTTTATTATTAACCGGGTTAATAGCATAACTTCCAGTAAATACTCCAGTTTTCTCTTTATTTAATTCGGTTCTTTCTAATTCAGATTTTTTAGAACACTCTTCTTGGTATTTAGATACTGTTTCTTGACATTCCTTAGTAGTAATTTTATTAACTATTTCATGTTCAGGTGCTAAAACGCAATATGTAGCGCCAAATAAAGTATCACATCTAGTAGTAAATACTGTAAAATCATATTCACTATCAGCAACTTTAAAATTAACTAATGCACCAGTAGATTTACCTATCCAATTTCTTTGAATTTCTTTAGTAGATTCTGGAAAGTCAATTAAATCTAGGCCCTCTAATAATTTTTCAGCATATTTAGGAATATCTAATACCCATTGTTTCATATTTTTTCTAACAACAGGAAAACCACCACGTTCACTTTTACCATCGATTACTTCATCGTTAGATAGAACGGTTCCTAATTCTTCACACCAGTTAACAGGCATATCTATATATTTAGCATAACCATCTAAATAAAGTCTTTTAAATACCCATTGTGTCCATTTATAGAACTTTGGATCACTAGTGGATAATTCCCTACTCCAATCATAAGCAAAGCCTAGTGATTTTAATTGGCCTTTAAATGTTTCAATATTTTTAGCAGTAAAGATATTAGGATGGTTGCCAGTATTAATTGCATATTGTTCAGCAGGTAAGCCAAAAGCGTCCCAACCCATTGGATGTAAGACATTATAGCCCTGCATTCTTTTCATACGAGCTACAATATCAGTAGCAGTATACCCTTCCGGATGACCAGCATGAAGACCTACTCCAGATGGATAAGGAAACATATCTAAAGCATAAAACTTAGGCTTACTAAAATCCCATATATCGGTTTTAAATGTCTCATTTTCTTCCCAATATTTTTGCCATTTCTTTTCTATTTCATCAAACTTATACATCTTACTTACTCTCCTTCTTCAAATAATAATTACCTAGTATTCCATAGCATATAATAATCATAAGTCCTAGTAATATAATTCCTAAAACTATCTTTAATATTAAGTTCTCTACTAAGTATGTCAGTACCATATAGACACTACTAATTATTAAACTATTAACTAAAGAACTAATAATAATAAATTGGTGATAATTAACTTTATTAATATCAATTCCATATATAAGAACTAAATAATATAAGCTACTACTTACTTCTTTCTTACCTACTCTTTTCTTTTTTCTTTCTTTAATATTAATTACAAAATAATTAAATAAGAATAATACTATGAAAACTATTACAAATTCAACTAAATATTTTATCATTTTATCACCACCAAATACTAGGTAAATTATAATACATCTAAGCTTAAAAAGCAATATGCTAGAAAAATAATTGACTAAACTAGTAACCTTAGATTGAAAAAAATTCGTTTAAAACGAACTTTAATCTGCAATTTATAACAGATAATATAAATTTATTTAACACGTTTTCTAGATAACGTATTACCACTATCTTTACTTAATACATCTTGCATATTAAATAAATCTAAGACACTTTGTAAATTCATATTGCCTAACTCCTCTGTTGTTTTAATCATTTTGGAAATTACTGTTGGATCTGTCGTAGTTTGTTTTAATACTTCATCTGCCAAAAATGTGTCTAATAAATATTGGTATCCATCTATTACTAATAATACTAATAAACCATTTTGAATAAAACTTTCGATTAAAATATCACAATCTTTGTCAACTTCTGTAGGGATATCAATATTTGGCTGCTTTAAAATGTCTGAATCTACAGTTTCACCATTTTCTTCCAACATTTTTGCTAATTTTTCTTTAGTTTCTTGAATTATTCTAAAACGGTTTTCCCAATATTTAATCTTACGTTCTCTTTTAATTGGACCGCCTTTTATAAAAGCAGTTATATCATTAAATAATGGTGATGCTTCCGTATATATATCCATATTATTTTTATTTCTAAAAGCTACTATCTTATTTACAATATCTTCTTTATAACCTTTATCTTTTAAAAATTGTGCTGATACTTTTTCAAAGAAAATACTTGGAAATTCAGAAATAGATAATGTAGAAACAGTCTTTGAAACATAATGCATAAATTCATGTACAAGAGATATAAAACATTTAATTGTACCATCTGTTGAAATTGATATTCTTAAAGCGCCATTATCATCTCTATAACAATTTGATGCATCTAACCCATCGGTTTGTTTTTCGAAACTAATTCTACCACTATTCTTTAATTCATCATATAATTGCTTCCATTTAATAGGGGCATTAATATACTTTAAGAATTCATTAAATAAATTATCAAGTTCTTCTATTGTAATTGTTGGTAATTCTACTTCTTGTTCAGATTCTTGCATAACAATATTATTAACTGTCTGATTCATCATCATTGTATTTATATCACTTATATTTTCTAAAAAGTCAAAATCATATTCTTTAAGGTAATTAACCGTAATTTCTAATAAATAATTATATGTATCCCAGCGAAATTCATTTTTTAGCCAGTTAAAAATCAAATCTGATTCATTTCTTGTCTTTAAATATTCAACGAATTCTGAAAACGAACCATTTTTTTCAAAATATTTATAAGCTATTAGTGAGTCAAGCGTTTCATCGCTAATATTAGAATTTGATTGAATTAATACCTTTGATTTTATTTTTAATTTTCTAAGTAATATTTCAACATATAAAGCAGACATTATATTAGGAGCATTAAATTCTTGCTTAACAGTATCATTATTAAAGCATTTATCTATAATACTATAAAATGCTTCATCAAAATTTTCAATATATAAAGTATTCTTTTCATCAGTCGGCACAAGGCTTATAATTCTTGATGTTCCAAGTACATCCAAAAACAAACCATAGTTTTTACTTATAGTATTAATTATATAATCTATTTTATTTGCTTGTTCATCATTATACTGAATTTCAATATCTCTTATAGTTGTTTTTTTCATATTTTTCCCTCTTCCTCAAGTTAACTTTCAACGTGAGCTATATTATATATCAAAACTATTGAATTTTCAACAATAACATTTTAAATAAAAAAGTACTATTATTAAAATAATACTTTCTTCTATAAATATAACATAATAATACTACCTAGATAAATAAATAACATAATAAACATAGCGGTAATTAAATAGATAAATAAAGCAATATTGCCTAAGATATTATTATTAATTATTAATTTATCATATATTTTAAATACTATTGTTAATACTATACCAATTATTGAGATAATGCTAAATATTTTGATATATGGATCATGATATTTAATTATAATAATATTATTACCATTATCTAAGTCTATACACATGAAGTTATCTAAACAAGTCTTACTATTAACTACTTTATTATTCTTTATTACCTGATAACCTTTTATATTATTTATTGGCAAGAATAGCATTTTATTATCTTCATTATTTAAAACATTTATATTTAATTTATTATTACTATAAGATACGTTAACATTGTTTTCATAAGTATTTACAAATTCTATATATTTGTCTCTATTTATACTACCAATACTGATACTATCTATATAATTTGTTTCTTCTAAAGTTATGGTTATATTATGTTCACCACTAGTTAAATTACCCAAGTATATTAAACCGGCTTTAGATTCAGGAATACTTAAGTAATTATTATCTATATATATATTACTTATCTTCCCTGAAATAATACTTTTATCTAAATATGCATAGCCTTGATAAGCAATATTATATTTAAAAGATATTGTTATATTATTATCACTTATCTCTTTTTCAATATTATTAATAGTAATACTGTCTATTAAATTATCATTTTTATTAAAGAGATATTTATATAAGTAATTATTGTATTCAAAGATATTATTAAATGTATAATTACTTTCTTTATTATCAATAATTAAACCATATGGTAAAGTATTTTTATATTGATAATTTTTATAACCATTATTAGCAGTATTTATTAGGATATAGTCTTCACCTAAGTCTTTATTAGTTATGATATTATTAATATTAAGTAAATTATCAGTAAATATTGTACCACCATTAGATCTTACTAGGGTACCACTGACATAATATCCCGTATGCTTATAGACTTCTATCTGACTACTTGGAATAATATGAAGCCAGTTATCAATGGTAGGTACTCCTAGTATAAAAGAATAATCCGGAGATACATAAGGATAATCTATTTTATATCTAGTTAAACCATTACTTTCTAACTTAATATTAACATATAATTTTTGAGTATTGGTTGTTAAGAAATAACCACTTTCATAGTGCATACATAAATAAGTATAAGAAGTTATTTCTATTACAGATATAATTATCATTATGATATATTTTAGTTTATTATATGATATTTGACTACACAAAAGAGTACTTGAACAAAATAATAAAGTAATTACCAATATTTTTTTAAATACTTCTATATCATCAAAATCTAAAGTAATTTGAGCACCTATTATTTCTTTATTATAAATAACTACTGCATAAATACCTATTCCTAATAAAATAATACTACTAATAGAGTATATTAAAGATGATATATCGAACTTATTATTAGTTGTATACTTTTCTAGATAATATAGTCCCCCACTAGCCATAATAAATAAGGTTAAAAATGAATAACGATATGGAAACGACCAATAACTACCTAAGTGGAACATAATATTGATAGGTTCAATAATAACACCAATAGATAATAAGATAAACATAATTACATAGAAATAAATATTCTTATCTTTATTTTTTATTTTACTTATTAGTTTTATAAAATAAATAATTAATACTGAGTTAAACATTAAATATAATAATTTATTAATGGTATTATTAAATAAGTAAGTATTAGATATACCGTCCAAACGTGAAGAATTAAGAGTTTGCATGATAGCAGGTCCAATAGAAAAAGAACTAATTAAGATACTAAGGAGTGTAGTTATTCCTAATGTTATAGCGATTTTTTTAGACTTAGTATTAGACGCATATAATTTAATATAAATAAAACTATATATTAAAATAAATAATAAGATAAAGATACTAATATAGTAAGAGAATATTAAACTTAAAGTTAAAGTAATAAGATAGCCAATATATTTTCCTTCTTTTAAGAGTTTATTTAAGAATAAGACTATCAATGGAAATAATATTATATCATCTAACCACATAATATTAAAATAATTAAGTAATACCCAACCACTAAAGGTGTAACAAATACTAAAGATAATATGATAGATACTATTTACTTTAAAAGTATGTTTAAAATATATATAACTAGTTAGGGAAAGTAGACTCATTTTAATTATTACTAGGATATCAAAGAATTTAATTATATTACTTCTACTGACTAAGTTAATTAAGAGAGTTATTGGACTATAGATACCGCCTTGAATAATTAGTGATGTATAGATATTATTACCTACTAAGAAATCAAAAAACATATTATGGTTATTATGAAAGATATCCCATATTTTATATAATGTTGGTACATATTGATAATCAGCGTCTACTTGAATAATTGTTTTACTACCAAAGGGATATAGTCCTTGAAAATAAAACATAATAAGTAATAGTATACTAACTATAAGAGGTGGTAATAAATATAATAATTTATCTTTTTTAAACATATACATCCTACTTTCTATCTAGATTAATTGTAGCATTTACTTAATATTATAGTCAAGAAAAAGAAGATAGTTATCTGCCTATCCTCTTAGTTAAAACTCTCTTTTTAGTTTTTAAATATTTATTTTTAGCAATATAGTATGATTCATTTACTTCTCTTGTTACAGCATGCTTGTTAATCTTATATGATTCTTGATTTTTACTTCTGATCTTAACTATTTCTTGTTCTCTTAATTGTTCTAATTCTTTCTCCTCACTAGCTAGTTTTATTTTTAATTCTTCATTTATATTACTTAGTAATTTTTTTGTATCAATACTTTTATATATTTTATAACCATAAATACTAGATATTAATGCTCCTAATAAGAAATATAAGAAACTAATATTAGTTACGTTGTAAATAATAGCACTTCCTGAAATAATAAGCATCATTTTAATAAAACTACTTGCTGTTATATAATCCATATCTCTTAATCTTTTTTTAGTAAATCTAATTCTATTCTTTAATTCAGTAATAACGTTTTCGTAATATATTTCTTTATCAACGATATTAGTATTATCTCTTGTAAAAACATTACCATCATCAAAATACACCCAAACTTTATCTTTATTCTTTTTATAATTTACACTTTTTGGTTTCATATTTCATCCTTTCGATAATTATATAATAATATATAAATAGATAAATGGCAAGAAAAAGTATTAATATACTTTGATACTAATACTTCTTAAAACTTAATTCTTTCATTTATATAATTTATAACTTCATCTAGATTAAGAGTAATTTGTTCCATAGTATCTCTATTTCGGATAGTTACTGTATTATTATTAATTGTTTCTTCATCAATAGTTATACAGAATGGCGTTCCAATAGCATCTTGGCGACGATATCTTTTACCAATACTACCTGATTCATCATAGTTAGTCATAAATTCTTTAGATAGTTTTTTATATATTTCTTTAGCTTTTTCACTATGATACTTCTTAACTAAAGGTAAGACTGCTACTTTGTAAGGTGCTAAATAAGGGTGAACACGTAATACTTCCCTTTCTTCACCATTATCTAGAGTTTCTTTAGTATAAGCATCACATAATACAGTTAAAAATAATCTTTCTACTCCTAATGATGGTTCAATAACATACGGAATATATCTTTCATTAGTTTCAGGATCTAAGTAATTTTGACTTACTCCACTAAACTTTTCGTGTTGCTTTAAGTCGTAATCAGTTCGGCTAGCAATACCCCATAATTCTCCCCATCCGAATGGAAACTTATATTCAATATCCGTAGTAGCATTACTATAGAAACATAATTCTTCTTGAGAATGATCTCTTAATCTTAAATTTTCTTCTTTAACTCCTAATGATAATAAGAAATTTTTACATTGTTCTTTATAATACTTAAACCATTCTAATTCCGTACCTGGCTTACAGAAGAATTCTAATTCCATTTGTTCAAATTCTCTAACTCTAAAGATAAAGTTTCCAGGTGTGATTTCATTTCTAAAACTTTTACCTACTTGACCAATTCCAAAAGGTACTTTTAAACGCATACTTCGTTGAACATTTAAGAAGTCAACAAATATTCCTTGAGCAGTTTCCGGTCTTAAATATACAGTACTTTTATTATCTTCAGTTACTCCTTGAAATGTTTTAAACATTAAATTAAACTTTCTAATTTCTGTATAATCTAATTTACCACATTTAGGGCAAACTATTTTATGTTCATTAATATAATTAATAAGTTCACTATCACTCATAGCACCGGCTTCACTGCAACCATCATCTTCGACTAATTTATCAGCACGATATCTTGTCTTACAGTTCTTACAATCAATTAATGGGTCAGAAAATGTACCAATGTGTCCTGAAGCTTCCCATGTTTTAGGATTCATAAGTATGGCTGAATCTAGGCCAACATTATTAACATCTTCTTGAACAAACTTCTTCATCCATGCATTTTTTAAGTTCTTTTTAAGTTCAACACCAACAGGTCCAAAATCCCAAGTATTAGCAAGTCCACCATATATTTCACTTCCTTGGAATATAAAACCATATTGTTTACAATAATTAACTATTTCATCCATTTTAATTTCTTTCATTCTATTCACCTTTCCTTTAAAACAATAAAAAGATTCTTTATGTTATAAGGACGAATTATCTCCGCGGTTCCACCTTATTTATTCATAAAAGAATCTCTTTATTTATATAGCTCCCAGTTTCCAAGCTGATCATCGCTTTTCAAAACTACTTAAATTATAGCATTATTTATACTTAATAGCAAGCGTTTATTTTTTATAATTACAAATTGGACATACTAATCCGTCTTTCTTCTCTACTAAGTTAGTATGACAGTTAGGACATAATTCAATAGATGGTTTATCCCAACTAGCAAAATCACATTTAGGATAATTATTACAGCCATAGAATATTTTGCCTCTTTTGGTTTTCTTTTCCACTACTTTACCATTACATTTAGGACAATCCATAATTTCCACTGCTTGGCGTTCTGGTTTATCATTTTTAATATATTTACATTCTGGATAATTAGAACATGCGACAAATTTACCATACTTACTTCTTTTAATAACTAAATTACAACCGCAGTTAGGACACTTTTCTCCGGTTTCTTCAGGTTCAGTTTTCTTCATTTCTTTGAAAGCGTCTTCTACTTTAGGCTCAAACTCTTGGTAGAACCTATCTAATAATTTAACGCTTTCTAATTTACCATCCGCTATCTTGTCTAAGTCATCTTCCATTTCTTTAGTATAATCAACATTAATAATATCTTTAAAGAATTCTTGTAATTTATCAGTAGTTTCCATAGCAACTTCTGTAGGAACAAACTTTTTATCTTCTACTTTAACATAATCTCTTTCATTTAATGTTTCAATAATTTTAGCATATGTAGATGGTCTACCAATACCTAGAGTTTCCATTTCTTTAATTAATTTACTTTCAGTATATCTACTAGGTGGTTTAGTGGTATGTTCAGAATAATTTATTTCATTAGATATTACTTCTTTATGTAATAGATTATCTAAATTAGGTAGTTCTTTATCATTTACATCTTCATAGTTAGCATATACTTTTAAATAACCATCAAATACTAGCACTTGACCGGTTGTTTTAAAAATATAGTTATTATTATTTAAACTAACACTAGTAGCTTCTACCATAGCATCTTTCATTAAGGAAGCAAGTGTTCTATAATAAATCATTTCATATAATTTATATTCATCTTTTGTTAAATATTCTTTAACACTACTTGGTGTTCTATTAATACTAGTAGGTCTTATTGCTTCATGGGCATCTTGAACATTATCCATACTCTTTGCTTTCTTAACATATCCAAGATAATTTTCACCATAATTACTACTAATATAAGCATAAGCACTTTTAACAAATTCATCAGATAATCTTACAGAGTCAGTTCTCATATAAGTAATTAAGCCGACTGTTTCATCTTTTAAAGTAATACCTTCATATAACTTTTGAGCAATACTCATGGTTTTCTTAGAAGTAAATCCTAACTTAGTTGAGGCATCTTGTTGTAATGTAGAAGTAATAAATGGATACTTAGCCTTTCTATTCTTCTTTTGTTTATCTATTTTATCAATAATAAACGTATCACTTAATTTACTTAATATATCTTTAGCTTCTTCTTCGCTTTTAATTTCTACTTTGTTATCATTATAACTATCTAGCTTAGCATCAAAATTATCGAATATAGCTTCTATTTCATAGTACTTTTCTGGATTAAAAGCCATTATTTCTCTTTCTCTATCAACGATTAATTTTAAAGCAACACTTTGTACTCTACCGGCAGATTTACCACCTGTTTTAGATTGCATTAACTTACTTAATCTAAAACCAATTATTCTATCTAATATTCTTCTAGCTTCTTGTGATTTAACTAGATCCATATCTATTTTTCTAGCATGTTTAAAAGAATTTAATATAACATCTTTAGTTATTTCATTAAATACTATTCTTTCATAATTATTATCATTTAACTTTAAAGTATCATATAAATGCCAACTTATAGCTTCCCCTTCCCTATCGGGGTCGGTTGCTAAATATACATAATCACTATCTTTTATATCTTTCTTTAAAGTATTAACTAATTTACTTTTACCTTTAATTATTTTATATTCAGGTTTAAAATCATGGTCAACATCTACTCCTAAACCAAACTTTCCACTAGTGGTTAAGTCTCTAATATGGCCAAGTGAAGATACAACCTTATAATCATTTCCTAAATACTTTTCAATAGTCTTACTCTTACTAGGAGATTCCACTATTACTAATTTTTTAGTCATATCATTATTCCTTTCCTGCTTAATTATATACTAAATACTATATCTATTGTCAAGTAAATTAACTATATTTTTATAAAATTAATCATATATTAATGTAGAGGTGTTATCTAATGAAAAATATTATTAATTATTTCTATAACTTAAATATTACTAAATTAACTAATAAAGATAATATCTATTCTTTTTATGATAATGATGAATTATATCACTTTTATATATATAATAATAATATTAAAAATCTTGATTTAACTAAAGATATTGATGATTCATTAAAGAAAGATACACTTATTCATGAGATAATAATTAATAAAGATAACTCAATAATTACCTATTATAATAATATTCCCTATATATTATGTAAAATAAATATTAATATTAATAAACCAATAACTTTAGGAGAGATAAATTATTTATCTAGTAAAGTAATAATTACTAATAGTAGGATTACCTATCATAGTTGGCAAGATTTATGGAGTATTAAGATGGATTATTTAGAAAAGGTTATTAATGAAAATGGGAAGAAGTATCCTATTATTGTGGATAGTTTTAATTACTTTGTAGGAATGGCTGAGAATGCTATTAGTTATTATAATAATTTATCTAATAAAGAAGTAGATAATAATTCATTGGTTATTAGTCATAGAATAATTAATATTAATGATACGGTGTATGCAATATATGATCCTGTAAATATTATTATTGACCATAAGGCAAGAGATATTGCTGAGTATATTAAATGTTCTTTCTTTAGTGATAATATTAATATATTTAAGGAGTTGAATGTTTATTTTAAGTATAATTATTATACGAAAGATGATGTAGTGATGCTACTAGCAAGAGTGTTATATCCTAGTTTTTATTTTAATATGTATGAGGATATTATGATTAATAGTAAGGAAGAAAAAATTATTACTAATATTACTAGTAAGTTAGATAAGTATGAGTTATATTTGGCTAAAGTGTTTAAGTATTTTAATAACTTTTATAATTTGCCTGTTCCGGAATGGTTAAATAAGTAATACTCTTTCGTTTTACATTTTGGCTCATTTTCATTTTACATTTTGACTGTAATTTGTTTTGCATTTTAGCAATTAAAAAGCGAGTATATCTGAACTGAACCCCAAAAGTTGGACAGTTTATAAATAGTTTCTAATTAGAGGATT
>ERZ827168.3998-NODE-3998-length-14154-cov-2.742180_pt1 | contig 14154 bp, 15 predicted proteins | sample MGYA00519868_ERZ827168 | MGnify/ENA primary metagenome ERZ827168 (study PRJEB31778, sample SAMEA3449271) | human gut metagenome | biome: human gut; feature: human-associated habitat; material: faeces | place: United Kingdom | collected 2010/2012 ...
GTTGATTGGTGGCATGATATGATTCATATACCAGATGGAGGAAGTTTTTATTATGACCGCTATACACATATTGTGTGGTTATGCAAAACAAGATATTCAATGATGCCGTATATCGGACCACATGGCCATTACTGTAAGTATAATCCTGACACGAAAATAATGAGTGAGATTATGGAAGCGGAGAAATAAGCAAGGTGTCAAATACGTGAACAACACTTTTTTTGCGGATAACAGAAATTGATCACGAATAGCGGCAGTCTAAGGATACCAAAAAGTGTTATCCGCAATTTTCTGTTGCCTTCCAAAAGGCCATGATTTTCGCTTAAAAATTTAGCATTGCCAACTACATACTGTTATCAGTAACAAAATCGCACTGGCAGGGTCAGAACCGGAGAAAGGAATTATATGACAACATTATTTATTATGAGAGCAGTGAAGGATTGGAAGCGCATGCTCATTAAGTTTCTTATGGACTTAATCATGTTCTCCATCTTTTGGAAAATTGCAGAATGTATTTGTGACGCAAATTGGGGAGATTTACCATTTCTTATTTTGATTTGCATTGTATGTGGAGCGATTGATCTCGCTATACAAGTATATCAGTTAAATCAACCAGTTGATCTTTTGTACATGATGAAACCTTATATACATTTTAGTTTTTTATTTTGGGACAATGATTTTCATCATGCAGTAAAATACCAAAAATGGAATAAGATTGATGGTTACGCTTCTGAGTTTAAAAAAATTACAGATAAATTATTGGCCCATTATGATAAGACAGAACCACAAGATTTAGGACTTTATAATCTATTGTATGCTGAGTTACAAGCTGGTGTTTTTAATGAAAAAACAAAACAAATAAATAATGGTAAAAATTGCGATTGCGGGACTTAAGGGGGGTACTGGAAAAACGACTTTAGCAATGAATATTGCTTCTTATATGGCGTATGACGATACTAAGGTGGGTTTGCGTGACCTGGATGGGCAGCGCTCGCTTACTGACCTTTTTACGGTGTATGATTCGATGGGTGGGTTTGTCGAGTCTGGAATGCTGGAACTTGAAAAGCCGGATGGGGAATATAAAGTGTTGATTGCTGATATGCCTCCGTATATTAAGGATAACGCGGCTCTTCAGTTGTCCGAGTTTGATTTCTTGGTGATCCCGTCAAAATACTCTCCTCTTGAGCTTTTGTCTGTCAGAAAGTTCATGAATACCGTAGAAGCGGCACGGAAATTAAATCCGAACTTGAAATTTGCTGTTGTTTTCAACCAGGTGAAGCCTACCGCAATGGTGGAGGAAATAAAAACTGCCGTTAAAGATTTGAAAATTCCATTTTTTGTCACCAAAATAATGGACCGTGTGGACTATTCAAGGTCTTTGGAATTTGGGGGTATTTTTAATAATGTTGAAGGAAATAATGGGTTTGCAAATGAAAAAGCAAAGAAAGAGATATCTGATTTGGTGAGGGAGATTGAAAATATTTTATATTAAAACTAAAGCATTATGGGATTTAAGGATGAAGCTCCGGGAGCTGCTGCCGGAGGGAAAAAAGGGATGGCGGCTGTTGTGGGTGCGCAGATAGGTGCGGAAATTGCACCGGCGGAAATGAATAAAGTAGTTCCTGTGGTGGAAAAAAATCCTCCTGGTAGACCTGCCGGAAAGATTACTATTGCTGATGGAGAAAGGGTGGTCGGCGTGGTTACTTCTGATTTTAAAAGGGAGATAGACATGACGTTTATTGATGCTAAAAAAGAATTTGGCTCAAATGGCGCATTTGTCGGAGAGCTTCTTAAATTGGGCTTGGAGCAATGGAAAAAGGGAAAACAGTAGATCAATAATTCTTTAATTTAAATCTTTTTGAAATGGTAAATTTAATAGCAAAAGGTAATCTTGTTGAAGATACCGAAAAAGTAATCACAAAGACGTCCGGTAAGACTATGTGTAAGTTCAGGATCATGGCCAATATGGTGGTTGGTAATGAAAATGTTGCCGGATGTATATATTGTGCGAGCTATCAGGATGCGTCTTTCAAAAAAGGTGACTTCGTAGAAATATCCGGCCGTTTCGGAATGCTTTCCTGGACGGATAAGTCTGGATTGAAGGTGACCTGTGCGCCGCAAGTGGTGGTTTTTGAAGGAGCCAAGTCCCATTACGTAAGAAAAATTGAAAAACGTGTGGATGGGAATGTTTCTGCGGCTGGAGATGCGGTACATAATGGCGAAGACCCGGAAGATGGCGTTTATGTGCCATTTTGATTAAAATCCGATTTGGATGTAGGGCAAGAATATTTTTTCTTGCCCTTTTATCTGATGTTCGTGTGTGGTTTTAAGTGTTAAAGTTTGTGTTTGCCGAACCGTAATGTTTGGTAATACAATCATTAAACGCTATATTTGCATATAACGTTGTATATAACACTCGTTATAACATTAAATATAACAGTTGTTATAGCATTGAATGTAGCAGTTGTTATAGCATTAAATATAATAGTCGTTATAATATTGAATGTAACAGGTGCTATAACATTGAATATAATATATTAAATAAAGAATATGCCTAACTGGTTGCTAAAAACGGATGGGGAAATATTCGGCGAAGTTGGAAATTTTATTCAGGATCGCCGACTGGCCATTGATATGACACAACAAATGCTTGCTAAAAAGGTTGGTGTTTCGAGGTGGACAATCAATAGGCTGGAGCAGGGGCACGGTGCAACAACATCTATTGAGGTTCTTGTTAGGGTGGCTCGTGTTCTTAATTTTCTGGACAAGTTTGAACTTGTATTTGAACAGGTAAATGCAACGCCTATAGATAGGCTGAGAATTGGCAAGGAAAAGCGCAAAAGGGCAACAAGAAGAAATAATAAGCAAAATCCATGAGAACGAAAGTCATTATATGGGGAAAAACAGTTGGATATGCCGAATGGCTGACGGAAGAAAATAGGGCGGCTTTTCAGTATGATCCGGGTTTTTTATCGTCCGGACTTCAGCTTGCGCCGATAACGATGCCTTTGTCCAGTGCGGTTTATGATTTTCCTCAGTTGTCAAAGGATACCTATAAAGGTCTGCCGGCAATGTTGGCTGATTCTTTGCCGGACAGTTTTGCCAGGAAAGTAATGGATGCTTATTATCAGGCTACCGGGAAGGAGGCTTCTCGCGTTACGCCGCTTGAGTATCTTTGTTACTTGGGGAAAAGAGGTATGGGGGCTTTGGAGTATGAGCCGGCCATTCCAGAAAAGAAATTTGCTAATAGCGTCCCCATAGATTTGGAAGAACTTACTTCATTGGCCAGTGCTGTACTTTCCCAACGGCAAAACATAACGGCTAAAGGCCACGATGCTCTGATAGATATACTCCGGGTTGGGACATCCGCCGGAGGAGCGCGGGCAAAAGCGGTAGTAGCCTATAATGAAAAAACAGGAGAACTAAGGTCGGGACAGGTTGATGCGCCAGAAGGCTTCGAGCATTGGCTTCTTAAATTCGACGGAGTGGACAACGATACATTCCGGGAGCCGAAAGGTTTCGGTCGGATAGAATATGCATACTATTTGATGGCTAAGGCTGCCGGGGTAGAAATGACGGAATGTCGCTTGTTGGAGGAAAACGGCCGGGCTCATTTTATGACACGGCGTTTTGATAGGAATGGGAATAAAAAACTGCATATGCAGACTCTTTGTGCGATTGCTCAGATGGATTACCGCAGGCCAGAAGGCAATTCGTATGAATTGGCGTTTCGTGCGCTGCGTGCCTTAAATCTCGATTATTCCCAACAGGAAGAACTATACCGTCGTATGTTGTTCAATATAATCGCAAGGAACCAGGATGATCATACTAAGAATATTTCTTTCTTGATGAATACATCGGGAGAATGGTCTTTATCTCCGGCGTATGATATAGCTTACGCATACAATCCCGAAGGGGAGTGGACAGCCATGCATCAAATGTCTATGCTCGGTAAACGCAAAGATTTTAGCAGGGACGATATGCTGCAATTTGGGAAATTGCAAGGAGTAAAAAAAGCTCCGGATATTTTGGAAAAAGTTCTGGAGGCCGTTTCTAACTGGAAAACTTTTGCGCAGCAGGCCGGACTGGATGGGGTAATGACAAAACAAATTTCGGCTGCTCACCTGGTCGATCAATTAGGAACTGAGCATAAATAGATGATAACAATGAAGAAAAGAATGTTTTCGGAGAAATCTATTTCTGAAGGCTTGCGCCTGGCGGGACTTGATTATGAGGCGATGTCAAAAAAGGGGCAAGGCGCAATGCGTGAAACGCAACCGAAGAATCTCGTAATACGGCAGAATATGTCGCACTTGTCTTAAAGTCTTTCGAGAAATTATAATTTGAATTTAATAATTTATGAAATAACAACGTAAACACTTTTTGAAATGGGACTTACTGTTATTATAGCGGAAAAACATCTGATGGCTGTGGATATTTCCAAAGCAATCGGCGCTACTGAAAAACATGACGGATATTACCGCAATTCCAAAGGAACATGTGTAACCTGGGCTATTGGACATTTGGCTGATTTAGCGGAACCGGAAAGATACGGTTGGGGAAAATGGACAATGGATACATTGCCGATGATTCCGGATAAGTTTATTTTGGAGCTATCCGGGGATGCCGATAAAAAAAGACAATTCAAAGTCATTAGCGATCTAATGCGCCAGGCTGACCGTATTATTGAAGCTACCGACCCTGGACGCGAAGGAGAGCTTATCTTCCGATATATTTATACCATGACAGGCTGTACAAAGCCGTTTGAGCGGTTGTGGGTATCAAGCTTGCTTGAAGATTCGATTAGGGAGGGGCTGAAAAATCTGAAGAAAGGCACGGATTATGACTGGCTGTACATGGCGGGAAAGGCCAGGGGAGAGGCCGACTGGATGATAGGCATGAATTTGACACGGGCTATGACGCTTAAATACAATCGGAGTAAGGTTTATTCAATCGGAAGAGTGCAAACGCCGACTCTTGGTTTAATAGTGTCGCGTTATAGAGAACATACATCATTTGTGCCGAAACCGTTTTATGTTCCTGTTCTGGAGTTGAAAGCTGGAGAAACAGTGTTTAAGGCCCGTTATTATGACAAATTCTTTTTCACGGAACAGGCTGAAGTGGAACTTTTCAAAGTTGATAATACGGTCAGGTGTGTAAGTGCCAAAGTAAAGCAGACGAAAGAAAATCCGCCTAAACTGTATGATTTGACATTGCTTCAGCGTGAGTGCAATCGTTTTCATAAGTTCTCGGCGGACCATACGCTAAGTATTGCTCAGTCGTTATATGAGAAGAAGATGATATCTTATCCCAGAACGGATAGCAATTATTTGCCGGAGGAATTTTTAGACGTTCTGCCGGATTATTTCGGATTTGTGGGAGAAAGGTTCGGCTCTTTGAAAAAAGTTTGCGAGAGCCTCCGAAAAGGGGCTGTTTCGGAGCTGTACATCGACAGTTCCAAGGTCGGGGATCACCACGCTATTATTCCATTGATAAATCCTATGGCGGATATATCACGTCTTACTCCGGATGAAAATATTGTTTATTCCCTTTTGGCCTATCGATTCGTTTGTGCTTTTATGCCTCCATGCGAACGGAGGGAGCAGGAGTTGCTTTTCTTGGATGTAAAGGAATATTACAAAACTATCCGTAAACATATACTAAAACCCGGTTGGAGGGAACTGCAGCAGGACAGTGAAGAAGAACAGGCGGGAATGTTGTTGAATGTCGATGAAGGTGACCTTTTACCTCTGGTGTCTAAATCTATTGAAGAAGGGATGACCAAGAAGCCTCCGTTGCTTACAGAGGATTCCCTTTTGGGATTGATGATTACCGCAGGAAAATTAATAGAGGATGAAAATTTGCTTCAGCAAATGAAATCCGTAGGACTTGGTACTGTAGCTACCCGCCATGCAATCATTGAATTGCTTTTCAAACGCGGATATATAGAAAGACAGAAGCAGAATCTTGTTCCTACTGCAAAGGGAGAAGAACTGTATGACATTGTGCATGATATGGATGTGTCAAAAGTGGATTTGACCGCCGAATGGGAAAGGCGGTTGGCCGATATAGAAAAAGGAAATTTGTCTTATGACGAGTTCATGTGTGATTTGAGAAAATACACACAGGAATCCGTCGGCCAAGTAAAAGGACTGAATGTTCCCGAAGAAAACCTTGCAGGAGGAATGAAATGCCCTATATGCGGAAAATCACTGCGGATGTTACCGTCGGGATTAGGATGTTCCGGATGGGTGAAGGAAGATGATAATAGTTGCAAGTTTTTCTTGTCACGAACGGTTCTTGGCGCTAAGTTGACGGATAAGGACCTTAATAACCTTATAGAAGGAAAGCCTTCATCCAAGAGCTATAAATTTACCTCTAAAAAAGGGAAAAGTTTTGAAGCGAAAGTGCGGCTGGTGGATGGAAAAATAGACTTTATGTTTGAATCTGATAAAAAATAATTAAGACGTAATCTTTAATAAGAAAATTTACTGAAATGGAAACAGTTAAAACTTTAGGGAAAATAATTGTTCTTTTTGTCACAGTTGGATTATTGACGGTATCATGTTCAAAAGGCGGCGATGGCCCATATAACGGCCCGGTAATTCCTGGGGCTAAAGGAGAGCCGAAAGAAATCAAATTCTATGATTTGTATTCCCGTAAAGATGGAGTGACAGTCCGATACTATAAAAACGCAAAGTATGAAACATCGGAAGGGCCTATTACGGAGAAATTCTTGCTCTTTCAGGAAAAAGACGGCCCGGTTCGCGAGTTGACCGCTACATCGCAGAAAGATACTCTCATAAACGGAACAAACCATCATTTGTACGTGTATGAAATCCGTGGCATGAAAGAAAATATACCGTTTTCTTTTACTTACCGTTATCGTTGGCAGAAGACCATAACGGAAAGCATTCCTTTTATGAGTAAGGAACAGTACAAAGGCAGAACTTGTATGGGTATATTGCCGGTTATTTATGTATCGCCGGACGGGAGGTCTGATGCGGATGGTTTGACATGGGGAACGGCTGTGGATAAAATCCAGACGGCATATGATATTCTGTATGATCTGGCATATGAGGCCAATCCATATGCTCCGACAGACAAACACTTTAAAGCAGAAATAAATAGCGACTCATTACGGAATCGTTTTCAGTGGGAAATACGCGTTAAAGAAGGCGTATATATGGCCGGAGAAGCAGAGAAAGAATACAAAAACAAGGAAAATGTAAGATATACCGGAGGGTTTGCAGGTAATGAAACAGATGCTAATCCTCATGGAAGTGGAAAGAGTATAATCGATGGAGGAGGAACTATGCCGTTGTACCGGGGAAATGGCTATTTTAAAAATTTTATATTCCGGAATGGAAAGGGAGTAAAGGCAGATGCTGGGCGATATTACTCGTATTCTCCGATTATTATTTCCTTAGCGGAGTTCGAGAATTGTGAATTTCGGAATAATGTCAATCCGGCAACTTCTCCTTGGCCTTTTCCACAAGGAGATGGAGGTGCTGTTTGTATTATGAACCGAGGTGAGGGAAAAGATTATATAGTAACCAATGATAATTTGGTGGAGAATTATCCGGCCACAGTTTTTAAGAATTGTATTTTTGAGAACAATCAGTGTGTGGAAAATGGTAGTGGTGGAGCAGTAGCTATGATGGAATTTAACCGGGTTATTTTTGATGCATGTAATTTCATAAATAATAAGGCAGAAATTAGTGGGGCGATTAATGCTTTAATGAATAACCAGATTGAGCTTTATGGTTGTAATTTTAATGGCAATGTTGCTCATGCAGGAAGTGTACTTTATTGCGCTTATTTTAAAGTTATTTCAAAAGATTGTATATTTTCTAAAAATGAAAATAAGTTTTATAAAGTGGTTGATGAACCAACAAACGAAGATGATGGAGTTATAATGGTTGATAGCGAAGCCCATTGGGTGGATTTGGGAGGAAATACTTTTAAAGATAATATAGGGAAAGATGTTTCCTTTTTGCCATTATAAATAAAAGATTGCATAATTTTGGTATGGAGAGAAATTTTAAAGGCAAATAGAAATCCCCCATTCGGGGGATTTTCTTTTTATGTTCAACCGGGGAACATCAAACAGTATGACCGCATGGTTGTCATATTGCCTTCAGGTCTATGGATAGGCGCAGCGCAGGCAAAAGGCGGAAGAAGCTGGAGAGTTGTATGTCGGTTTCACCTTTTTCGACACGTGCTATATAGCTCCTTTGCGTTCCTACGGCATCGGCTAGTTGCTGCTGTGTCATTTTCAATTCCTTTCGGCGGTCGCGTAGTATCACGCCGTAATAATAAGCGCGTGCTTCCGCATCAAATTTGTTGCGGTTTTCCGTGCCGGGTGCGCCGTATTTGGCAGAAAGCAATTCTTCAGCATTGTGAAGTTTTGCCAGTTTCTTTTCATTCAATCGTATCATTTCAAATACCCTCCTAAAATTTGAATTGCTTTTTCAATCTGCTTTTTATAATCCTTTGTGCTTTTTTAAAAAAGCATTCAAGATAAGAACATGTGTGGCTTGGACGATATTGTCGTGGTCTACTGCAAACAATACCGTCCTATATTCGTTTGAACCTACGGACATGCGTATTTCGTACAGGACCTATTTTCTCAATTTCATTATACAAAGCTAATCCTTTGGCTGTAAGCAGATATTTTTGTCTCGGGTGATTGGGCTTGTCGGGATATAGCACCTTGAGAAAACCGGCTTCGGAAGCGGGGGTTATATAGTTCTCCAAAAATGTCGGACGATGTTTCAGGCCGACTTTCTCCATCAATACTTTTAACGATAATTGTTCGTTTGCCAAAGCCAACAACAAAGCGCGAACTTGTTCGGTTACTTGTACGGCAGGTTGCTCGGTACTTGTACGGTCGATATGTGGCGCTTGTTCTGCTGCCAGTTCTTCCGGAGCATTAACCAGCATAGATCTATTCCGCAATTCATTCGTTTCACCCAATAGAAGATTACGAAAGAACCGCTCCAAATATTCGGAATTACGCATGATGCCTTTTTGCACGTTTTGGTAGTTGGCACGTACCAACGCATTACGGAAATACCATGAATGATTGGCGAACAGGTCGTTTGTTACATCAAAGCCCATAGAACGTAGGTAAAGAATCGTAAATACGGCAGTCGTTCGGGTATTCCCCTCGCCGAACGGATGAATTTGCCATAATCCCGATACGAATTTGGCTATGTGGCTCACTAATCCATTCCTGTCCACTTTTGAATAGTCGAACTGGCGTTCTTGTTCCAAATCGTATTCGATCGCTTGGCGGAGATCGGGAGCGGAAACATACAGCACCGTATCTCCGCGCAGTACCCATTCCTTTTTTGTAATGTTGTAATCGCGGATTTGTCCTGCAAATTTGAAGATACCGTCGAAAATCCGACGATGAATCGATGTCAGTCCGACAAGTGTAAAAGCAAAGGTTTTCTCGGTAAGAAGTCGGCGGATGTTGGTCGATGCCATATCCGCTTCGTGGATTCCCGCATCTTCGGGCGTATGCGCCTCTTTCGACTGGTAATAGCTCTTTATAAGTTGTTCGGCTTCGTCGATTGTAATCTCGCCTTCAATATCTTTACGTGCGGTCTCAATCAAGTAGTCGGAGGGCTTCAAGCCATCGACGGCCTGCAACCCTATTGCGGTTTGCCATGCGTAACCCTTCTCCCGCTTCTGCGGCTCGCCTTGGCGTATGTATTCGTCGAAGTTAATCATATCCCAAATTACTTTATTCCTAATTTATTGCACAATTCCTCGGTTGTCTCTGTGAGGTATCTATAAGATTGTGGAGCGGCAATATTATTATCCAAACACATTAAAGATTTCGGTGTCTCTAATTTGAAAACCTTTTTAAATTTAATTGCATAGGAATCTTGATGGTCTGTAAAATAGAGCATGAAAAAATCCTTGGAAACACCAGCATGTTTTTTTGTTTTTTTCCAAATACTTTCTGGTGTCCCCTTTAAAACAGAATCTATCTCAATCAAAGCAACAATCATTTTGATAGGTGCAGTTGCATATACAACAATATGTCGTATATCCGTGGGAATACGCTTGCGATATTCGTATCGCTTCTCACCAGATAGTATTTTTTCAATATGACTTGGATGAATGGATAATATAATCGTTTCAGTTTTCATGCATCAATGCTGAATATTGTTGATTATCAATTTTTCTAATACTCTGGATATATCCTTTAATTTTGGTTTTAGCTATCCGTTGATAGGATATTTCTTTGTCAAGAGCGATATACCGGAAAAGTATTACTAACGTCTTTTTCTCTAGAATTTTCAGTAAATCCGAATAATTGTATACTGTTCTTTTTGCAATGGTAGGAAATACTTCGTCGATATTTTCTGAAAATAGAACATCTTCGACGATTCCCATACATTGTATGGATTTTCGGTCTTTGCTTCGGTAAAACAGGATGATATCCCCTTTACGAATCGTTTTTATTTTGGAATGACACAAATACGCTTTTTTGATCGTATTTCCTTGGCAAGAGTACAACGATTGATCTTTCTCGAACAAAGAACCTTTCATGCTGCTGAAGTCCGGGAACAAATCTTCATGGTATTGCGGTCGAATAGGAATAATGAACTTTTGAACAGATTCATTATCCTTGAAGTAGGGATAATATCTTATCAAAGAATCCAAACTGCCGCAATCATCATCCATTAATTTCATTGGCTTGATATAAACATCATCTTGTTTGTATTTACCAAGACAATAAAAGCCATAATCTAAACAAAGTCCTACAAGCGTTTTTTGTTCCTCTCCGAACGTATGTAAATATACCCAGTCCAAATTGTTTTTTAAACAATAATCGAATGCAATATACAAAAGTCGTTCGCCTAACTTCTTTCCCCTGGCTGCGATATCCACTTTAAAAGTACAAAGTTTCAAGATGCGCCCGTGAATAATCTCCCCATCATCAGTTAGACGAACATCCTGCTCGTGTTTATAGATACAGATTGCAACAATTTTGCCGTCTCCATCTTCAATACACCAACATTTCCGCTTGTTCTGAGCGCATTTCTGAAACCATACATCAAAACCATCATATGATTTTCTTAAAGATTCGAAGAAAGGCTGGTTTTTATCGATTTCATATAAAAGGCGTTCTTTTACGCCAGTATAATCGAAAGAAAACGGGACAGTCGTATATCGCCGAAGTAATAACAAGAATTGTTCTAACCGATACACTTTATCCTGCAAGCCAATCCGTAAGGCTTTTTTGTGTATGCCTTCATCATTTGTAACAAGAAGGTGTACGGCTCCACGATATAAGGCGAACAATACATGGTTGTCTACCTTGTCGTTATCATTGAATTGCGACAGACCGAGTTCATTACACTCTTGGTTGGAAAGAATTGGAGGATTCTCTATTTGCGAATATTGCTTTAACCGAGATAATACGATTTTCCGTCTTTCTTGATTCTTGTCTCGGTTAATGTCTTCAAGCTGCATCGGATGAATATACAGACAATGGCTCTGCTCTGCGGAGAGTTTCCGCAGTTCGGCAAAGGAAGAATCGAGTATTTTGCTCGTATCTTCCAGCGGGATTATGATATTCGTGTCTAATAGTATATTCATCGAGTTTCGCTATATTTGATTTATTGATCCAATAATCTCAATGCTACAATTTCGCCTTGTTCAATAACTGTTTCTACCACAGTTTTTACAAGGTCTAATAGTCGTTTGCTTTCATGACGTAATATATCTCTCTTAATTTATTTGTAATTTCCTGTTGAATTTCTTGGTTTAACTTTGGGATAATGACATTTTCTATTTCCGAAGGCTTCCAATTAGGATTGTATTCTGTTTAGGACGAACTGCATCTTTATATTCATTCGACGATAAATATATTTCCGTATTCGAAACCGAATTCGGACTATATCTTCCAATCGTTTAGTCTCAAACTTACTTAAGCGAGAAAAAAGATCATCATATTTAGGTTGATAATACTCCGCATCCGATTGTCCTCCATTCACAAAATCGGAAAATGTTTTATTGCAACGTATAGTACTTATTTCATTATGCAAATGTAATTAATAAGATACAAAAGGCAAAGCATTTATGGATTTATAAACAGTGCTGTTGCCGTAAAAAAATTACGGCAAATGAAAAAAATCGTATCTTTGTGTGAAATAATGTTATACGAATATGATGCTGACTAAGTTTGCCGTAAAAAATTACAGAGGATTTAAGGATAGGATTGAATGGGATTTATCCCATCCGAACAGTTATGACTTCAATACTTTCGCCATTAAGGATGGTGTAATTAAGAATGGGATTATTTATGGACCAAACGGTTCCGGTAAGACCAATTTAGGCTTGGCCGTATTCGATATAATTAACCATCTGTCGCAGAAGTGGAAAAAGCAGGACTATTATGTGAATTTTGCATATGCCGGCAAACCGAACTCTCCGGTAGAGTTTGAATATATGTTTAAATTCAATAAAAAACTCATAGAATATCGCTATTCCAAGAGCAATATAGGCGCACTTATCTCAGAAGAATTGAGAGAAGATGGTAATTTGGTGTTTTTACGGCGAGATGACGCATTTGAGATTGATAAAAAGCAGTTTCCGATGGAAGATGCTACAAGAAAGAACCTTATGGTCAATGCCAATCGGGTGTCTATCGTCAACTTCCTGCTTACATCCTACCCTTTGGCAGCAGACAGCTGTTTGATAGCCTTGCATAATTTTGTCAATTCCATGTTGTGGTTCAAGCATCTTGATACAAGAGAATTTATGGGGCTTGAAACAAATGTTACCATGCTTGACGCATTCATTATCCAGAATAATCTTGTAGATGACTTTGCCGATTTTATCAATAAAGTAAGCGAACAATCTTTCAAATTTGTAACCCCCAATATCAATGATAGCGTTCTCATGTGCGAAATAGACGGCGCGGATGTCGTCTTCTATCAGATCGCATCGACCGGGACTCAGTCGTTGATGCTACTATATTTCTGGATTAAAAAGATGAATATGGCATCATTTGTTTTTATCGATGAGTTTGACGCATTCTATCATTTTAAATTGGCATTTGAAGTTTGCAAACAGTTGTTTTCGCTCGACTGTCAGGTATTCGCCTCGTCACACAACACTTACTTAATGACGAATGATTTGCTGCGTCCCGATTGTAATTTTATTGTCAGCGACAATAAAATCAAACCTTTGAGCGAATGCACAGATAAAGAGTTGCGGTTTGGACATAATATAGAGAAACTTTTTAGAGGAGATACCTTTCAAGTATGATTTTGTTTGTCTTTGGAGGTGAAAGAAGGGAGCCTCAGTTGTATCAGGCTCTCGAAAGTCTTTTTTTTAATGAAAAAGAAGATAAAACTATCGTTTGCTCGTTCGGCTGCAACATCTATGAATTATATAGAAGGGTAAATTTACTCGGAGAAGGTGCTGATATTGTATCTATTCTGCGAAAGGATTTAGAAGGCAGGGATGATAATCCTTTGAGAGATATTACAACATCTTCGGAATTCGCAGAAATATATCTTTTTTTCGATTATGACTTGCATCATAATAACAAACGTCATAGTTTGTCATTAGAAGAAATCAATAGTCAGTTGCATGAAATGCTTGTAACGTTCAATGATGAAACGGAAAACGGCAAGCTGTATATCAATTATCCTATGGTAGAATCGATACGTCATGTAAAGGAGTTGCCGGATTCTAATTACCATCGATATACTGTTCCCAGAGATAATTGCAAGGATTTCAAACTAATTGTACAAGAATTCTCCGGCTATGGCAATTTGCGCTTTCTGACGGATACAAATAAGGATCACTTTGAAACCACAAAGCAAAACTGGCAACACTTGATAGATATGAATGTGAGTAAAGCGAATTATATTTGTCATGGAGCCAATGAGTATCCTAAGAATAAGAGTGATATAACTCAGAAAAACATTTTTGATTCACAGCTTCAAAAATATGTCAATACGGATGAATGTTCTGTTGCTATTTTAAATGCTTTTCCGATTTTTCTGTACGACTATTTCAAATGATGTAACGGTTCCCGGAGCGTTCGAGGTCGCCTGTCCGAGTGGATAATGAAACTTTTAAGGCAAATAGAAATCCCCCATTCGGGGGATTTTCTTT
>ERZ827168.3999-NODE-3999-length-14152-cov-3.762857_pt1 | contig 14152 bp, 9 predicted proteins | sample MGYA00519868_ERZ827168 | MGnify/ENA primary metagenome ERZ827168 (study PRJEB31778, sample SAMEA3449271) | human gut metagenome | biome: human gut; feature: human-associated habitat; material: faeces | place: United Kingdom | collected 2010/2012 ...
ATCCCATCATCCGCGATCCTTCCTATTTGACCCGTGCCGACTATGTCGTGATGGAGACCACCTATGCCGACCGCAACCATCCACCCGAACAGGCTTATACGGAAGAGCTGGCCGAAATCATCGACAGCACACTGGGCAAGGGCGGCAACGTTGTGATCCCGGCCTTTGCTGTGGGCCGCACACAGGAGCTGCTTTATTATATCCGCGAAATCAAGGACCGCGGGCTGGTGCAGTCCGTCCCGGATTTCCCGGTCTATCTCGACAGCCCGCTCGCTGGAGAAGCCACCCGCATTTTTATGGGCGACCTGCGCGGCTATACGGACGATGAAACGGCCGATCTGGCCGAAAAAGGCATTAACATTCTGGCTTTTCAGGGGTTAAATGTCACCCAAACGCTGGAAGAATCCAAATGGCTCAACACCGACCGCACGCCGAAGGTAATTATTTCGGCCAGCGGCATGTGCGAGGCGGGCAGAATCCGCCACCATCTGAAACACAACCTGTGGCGCAAGGAAAGCGTCATCCTGTTTGTCGGCTATCAGGCGGAGGGTTCTCTCGGCTGGAAGCTGGAAAACGGCGCGAAGTCCGTGAAGCTCTTCGGCGAGGACATCGCGGTGAACGCGGAGATCGCCATGCTCCACGGCACCTCCGGCCACGCGGACAAAGAGGGGCTGCTGAACTGGCTGGCAGGCTTCCGGGAAAAGCCCAAGATGGTGTTTGTGAACCACGGCGACGACGGCAGCTGCAAAGCCTTCTGCGCGACCCTGAAATCCATGGGCTACCACGCCGACGCTCCCTACAGCGGCACGGAATACGACCTGATCACCGGCAAGCTCACGACCTACACCGAGGGCGTGAAGATCGACCGGGCGGCCGTCTTCAAGGGCGCCCAGCGGGCGAAGCAGATTTACGAGGACATGGTCGCGGCGGCGGAGGCGCTCCTCGCGCTGGTCAAGACCCGCCGCGGGAACACCAACAAGGACAACGCCAAGCTCACGGGACAGATTGTCAGCCTGATCGAAAAGTGGAAGAAATAATGCAGCGCCCGGCAGGAAATGGATTCCTACCGGGCGCTTTTTTGTGCGTTTCTCCTTACTTCAGGCTGTATTTCACGGCATACGCCTTGTATTCATCGTCAAAATTCTCGTTTTCCATCCGGGCGGAACGGATGGCCTCGTGGGTGTTCATGTTGTGGTGGTGCAGGTCGATGACGCACCCGGCGATGTTGGAGCAGTGGTCGCCCACCCGTTCCAGCGCGGTCAGCAGATCCGACCAGACAAATCCAGACTCAATGCTGCAGCTGCCCTGCTGCATCCGCAGAATGTGGTGGATGCGCATTTTCTCCTTCAGATCGTCAATGACCTGCTCCAGCGGCTCCACCCGGTAGGCTTTTTCCAGATCGTCGTCCCGGAACGCCTGAAAGGTCATGTCCACGATTTCCTCCACAGCCCGCAGCAGAACGGTCAGCTCGTGACGGGCAGCGTCGGACAGCGCCAGATTCTTGCTTTTCAGTTCTTCGGCGGACTCTACCAGATTCAGAGCGTGGTCTCCGATGCGCTCAAAATCGCTGAGGGCTTTGAGCAGCATGGCGGCCTCGCTGCTGTCGTTTTCGCTGATCTTCAGGGCGCTGAGCTTGACAAGATAGGTGCCAAGGATATCCTCATAATGGTCGGTTTTGCTCTCCCCCTCCCGCACAGCCTGCGCAAGCTCCGGCGTGTAGTTCTGGAGAGCGGCGGCGGCATCCCGCAGGGTCGCGGCGGCCACATCCGCCATTTCATTGGTGACCACACGGCAGCGCTCCAGCGCGATGGAGGGGGTGGCCAGCAGACGCTCGTCCAGTTCGCAGACCGCCTCCGGCTGCTTCCCGTCGGGGACGATTCTGCACACCAGCTTTTCCAGCAGCCCGGCGGCGGGCAGCATCAGGGTTGTGCAGATGACGTTGAAGACCGTGTGGCAGATGGCGATGCCCAGATAAGAAGCGCTTTCTCCCAGAATAGCGGGGGAGAACAGGGCGTCCGCCAGCACAAAGAGGGTCAGGCACACAATGGTGCCGATGATGTTGAACATCAGATGCACCACTGCCGCCCGTCGGGCGTTTTTAGTGGTGCCCACGCTGGACAGCAGCGCGGTGACGCAGGTGCCGATGTTCTGACCCATGATAATGGGAATGGCGGCGGCATAGGTCACGGAGCCGGTGGAGGACAGCGCCTGCAAAATGCCCACGGAGGCCGAGGAGGACTGGATGATTCCGGTGAGCACCGCGCCCACAAGAACGCCCAGAATGGGGTTCGTGAACATCAGGAACATCTGCTGGAATTCCGGCACATTTTTCAGGCTGCTGACCGCGCCGGACATGGTCTCCATGCCGAACATCAGGGTCGCAAACCCCAGAAAGATCATGCCGGTGTCCTTCTTCTTGCCGTCCTTCATGAACATGTAGTACACAATGCCCACCAGCGCAAGAATGGGGGTGAAGGAGCTGGGCTTCAGTAGCCGGACGAAGACGTTCCCGCTTTCAATGCCGCTGAGACTCAATATCCATGCGGTGACGGTGGTGCCAACGTTCGCGCCCATAATGACGTTGATGGCCTGTCCCAGCGTCAGAAGCCCGGAGTTGACAAAGCCGACCACCATGACCGTGGTGGCGGAGGAGGACTGAATGACGCCCGTGACGGCAAGACCCGTCAGGAAGCCCAGCATCCGGTTGGTGGTGAGCTTCCCCAGAAGCACCCGCAAGGAGGAACCCGCCCGCCGTTCCAGCGCGTCTCCCATCAGGTTCATGCCGAACAGGAACAGGCACAACCCGCCGATCATGGTCAGAACGTTGAAAATATCCATGGATTTCGACCTCTCACATCTTAAATTATTTCATATTTCAATTTTATCAGCACAAGGTCAAATCCATTATCAGAAAAATGTAAAATCTGCGTAAATCCGACAGCAAATATGGGAGGGGCAGCGTCCCTCCCATTCATTCTACTTTTTCTCCATGGGGAACCGCACCGTGACAATCGTCCCCTTGCCGACGGTGCTGTCCAGCTCGATGGCCGCGCCCAGAATCAGCGCCGCGTGCTTGACGATGGACAGTCCCAGACCGGTGCCGCCAATCTCCTTGGAGTGGCTCTTGTCCACCCGGTAAAACCGCTCGAACACCCGCTCCTGATGCTCCGGGCTGATGCCGATGCCGGTGTCCGTCACCGTGAGAACGGCCTGATTTTTTTCCTGCCCGAGCCGCACAATGACCAGCCCGCCGTCCTTATTGTACTTGACGGCGTTGTCCATGAGGTTGAACACGATCCCGGAAACCAGCTGGGGAATCCCCTGAATCACGGTTTTCGTCCCTTCCAGCCGGATGCTGACGTTTTTCAGCTCCGCCGGGGCGGTCAGCTCCTGCATGGCGGATTTCGCCGTTTCGTACAGGTCGATGGGCGCCCACTGCATATCCGCCGCACCCTCGTCCAGCCGGGACAGGCGCAGGGTATCCTCCACCAGATCGATCATGCGCTGGGCTTCGCTGTAGATCTTCTCCGCAAAGTGCCGGGTGTCCTCCGGAGGAACCAGCCCGTCCTTCATCAGCTCGGCGTAGCCGGAAATGGCATGGAGCGGGGTTTTCAGCTCATGGGAAACGTTGGCGGTGAATTCCCGGCGAAGGGCTTCCGCCTTCTGCTTCTGGGTCACGTCAAACAGCAGCAGCACCACGCCGAAAACCGCCCCGTCGGATCTGACCGGACTTGCGGCGGCGAGATATTCCCCGCCGATCAGGGCGACATTTTCCTCCGCCTTTTCCCCGGTGAGGGCTTTCTCCACCAGGGCGGAAATGGCCGCGTTCCGGTTGGCGACGCCAAAATCCGCACCTAAGCAGTTGGGGGTGATCTCCAGCAGCCGCGTGGCAGCGGGGTTGATGCTCAGCACCGTGCCGCTGCTGTTCATCAGCACCAGTCCCTCGCTTAAGGAACGGATGACGGTGTTGAATTCCTTCTGCTTCTGCCGCAGTTCCTGCGACTGCGCCCGAAGCTGAACCTGCTGGGAGTCCAGCCGCCGCAGAAGAGGCTGGATTTCGACGTACTCCCGGTTGGACATGGGGTCGTCCAGATTCAGCTCGTTCAGAGGCGCGACAATGTTTTTCGTCAGCTGCCCGGCAAGAAGCGCCGACAGGGCGACGGCAATACCGATGACCAGAATGATCGGCTTCACCACCCCCAGCACCAGATGGGGCACCGTGTTCTGCGCCGCGGAAAGGCGAAGCACCGTGCCGTCGCTTAACCGCTGCGCCGTGTAGATATAGCGCTCCATCAGCGTGTCGGAATAGCGGAAGCTGGTGCCGGAGCCGGTGGCCAGCGCGGCCTTTACCTCTTCCCGCTCCAGATGATTCTCCATCACGCCGGAATCGGAGCGGCTGTCATAAAGCACCGTGCCGTCGGCGGCGATCCATGTGATGCGGCGGTCTGAGGTATCGAGATCGTCAAAATAGGAAACCCCTTCCGTTTCCAGCGCGTGGGCGACCAGCGCCGTTTGCAGCCGCAGCTGCTCCGCCTGAACGTCGGAAAAGTAGGTGTACAGCGCCCCCAGGATCAGCACCACCGCTGCCAGCAGCACCGCCAGCGACGCCAGAAAAATCGAGCGAAAAACCCGCTTCGTCATGGCCTACGCCTCCATCCGGTAGCCAACGCCACGGACGGTGCGGATGTATTCGCCGCACTGCCCCAGCTTCGTGCGCAGGGTGCCGATGTGTACGTCCACCGTTCGGGTCTCCCCCACGTAGTCCGTGCTCCAGATCCGCTCCAGCAGCTGATCCCGGGTAAAGACCCGGCCGGGATGCTCCAGAAAGAGCTTCAGTAACTCAAATTCCTTCAGCGTCAGCTCCACCCGGGTATCCCCGGCGTAGACTGTATGGGACGCGGAATCCATTCGCAGATTCCCCATTTGCAGCAGTCCGGGAGCAGCCGCAGGGGCAGCCCGGCGCAGAACCGCCCGGATGCGGGACACCATCTCCATCATGCCGAAGGGCTTGGCGAGGTAATCGTCAGCCCCCAGATCCAGCCCCACCACCTTGTCGTACTCCGTTCCCCGGGCGGACGCGATGATGACCGGGATGCGGGCGGTGGCGGGATTGCCCCGGAGGGCTTTGAGAATTTCAATGCCGTCCATTCCGGGCAGCATGATATCCAGCATAATGAGCTGGGGCTGGGCGTGGCTCAGCGCGTCGAACAGTCCCACACTGTCCCGGAAGCCCTCCGCCTCGAAGCCGGACGCCCGCAGGGCATACAGCATCAGCTCCCGGATGCTGTCGTCGTCCTCTACGCAGTAAATCACTCGGATTCCCCCAATACTTATCCTATCTCACTATTGATGGTACGATAAAACCGTAAGAATTACAACAGGCACTTTGTAAAATCTATGTAAAGTGGCGAATTTTATCCCATAAAACAAAGGTTCCGGGGCGGAAATCCGCCCCGGAGTATCGTATCAGGCATTGAAAACATAGGTATCCAGCCGCCGGAAAGCCTCCTGCACCCGGCTCAGGGGCAGCGCGAGGTTCATGCGGATGTGGGTCTGACCGTGGAACGCCCGTCCGTCCTGCCAGACAACGCCCACGTCCCATCCGGCGGCAAGCAGCTCGTCCATGGTCTTGCCATGAGCCGTCAGCCATTCTCCGCAGTCAAGGAACAGCATGTACGTTCCCTGAGGGCGGCTGACATCCACGCCGTTAAAGTGCTTCGCGATATAATCGCAGGCAAAATCCACGTTGCCGGTGATAACCTGCCGCAGCTCCTCCACCCACTCGTAGCCCTCGGGCCTGTAAGCTCCCAGCAGGGCGTGCATACTCATGACGTTCATGGCGTTGTAGTGGCTGAGGGAGCCCTCTTTGTCACAGCGGTCGCGGAGCCAGCTGTTGTAGATGATATGGTAGCTGCCCACCAGTCCCGCCAGATTGAAGGTCTTGGAGGGGGCGTACAGCGCCACGGTGCGCATTTTCGCGTCCTCGCTGACGGACTGGGTGGGGATGTGGCAATATCCGGTCAGCAGAATGTCGCTCCAGATCTCGTCGGAAACCACCATGACGTCGTACTTTTTGTACAGCGCCATGGCCTGCTCGATCTCCCAGCGCTCCCAGACCCGGCCGCAGGGGTTGTGGGGGGAACAGAAAATGGCGGCGTGGATGTGATTTTCCACGATCTTCTTTTCCATGTCGGCAAAATCCATCCGCCAGACACCCTGCTCGTCCTTTGTCAGCGGAGAGTGGACAATGTGATAGCCATTGTCCGTCAGGCAGTGGGTAAAGCCGATGTAGGTCGGGCTGTGGAGCAGCACGTTGTCCCCTTTGGAGCACAGAACGTTCAGCGCGGAGATCACGCCGCCCAGTACGCCGTTTTCGTAGCCGATGTGTTCCGGCTTCAGGCCGGTAACGCCGTTGCGGCTTTCCTGCCAGCGAATGATGGAATCGTAATATTCCGCAGGGGGGTCAAAATAGCCGAAGGCCGGATGCTCCACCCGTTCGATCATGGCCTGTTGAACGGTGGGAACCACGGGGAAATTCATATCCGCCACCCACATTGGGATCACGTCGAATCCCTCCCGGGGCGCGGGATAGGGAGAACCGGGCGCGCCCACGGCGTCAATGGCGACGGCGTCCTTTCCCCGGCGATCCAGAATGGAAGTAAAGTCGTATTTCATTGTGTTTCTCCTTTGTATGCGCTTGCTCAGCCGGGAATACCGGCTGCAAAAATACCACGAAAAACAGCGGCCGCACAGCCGCCGAACAGAATTATTATAACAGCCTTCCCTCCCTTTGTCAATCCGCGGCCGCCCGTGTCGAAGGGAATTCTGTGTTTTCCACAACGGCGAATTGGTAATATTGTCTAATTTTCCGTCTTGAACAGCAGATATATTTATGCTATCTTATAAATGCAAAGAGGTGATACCGATGTACAGGTAAATCCTTGAAGGCTCTGAATCAGAACGGAGCCAGTGCAGGCGGGCAGGGAGGTCCCCGGCGATTCCGACTTATAAGCGCGTCTCGCGGAAGAGACAGACAGAGAATGGGTAAGGTATCGGAACAGAAAAACGGATCGCATACGCCCGTCAATCCGCAGAAAGAGAGGTTAACCAACAGATGTTAGATAATAAGAGCGAACAGAAATGACCCTTGGCTGCAAAAAACGCGCCGATCACAAAGCGTGGCAGTCAAGGGTCATTTCATACTATTTCCTGATTAAAATCTATGATTTTAATTGGAGTTCAGTATCATTTTCTTCGCGCCCGGTGGGGGCGCTTTTTTGCTGCCCGGATTGACAATTCCGGCGAAAACGTGGTATCATATTTTTATCCGGAATGTCACACAGGAGTGCCTATGCAGATACAAACGAAAAAATTTGCCGGGCTGACCGGGAATCAGCTGAAACTGCTGGCCCTGCTCGCCATGACCTGCGACCATGTGGGATTGCAGCTGCTGCCCCAATTTATCATTCTGCGGATCATCGGACGGCTGGCCGCGCCGCTTTTTGCTTACATGATCGCCGAGGGCTGCCGCTATACCCACAACCGGGGACGGTATCTGGGGAGACTTCTGGGCATGGCCGCACTGTGCCAGATCGCCTATTTTGCCGCCATGCGCTCGCTCTACCAGTGCATTTTCGTGACCCTTTCCCTCTCCGTCTGCCTGATTTACGCGCTGGATAACGCCGTCCGCCGCCGGACTCCCGTGTCGGTGCTGTCGGCTGCTGCCGCTGTTGCCGCCGTGGTTTTCGTCACCGAGGGCTTGCCCCGGATTCTGATTCACACGGATTTCGACGTGGATTATGGCCTTTGGGGCGTGATGCTGCCGGTTTTGGTGTATTTTGGCAGGGGAAAATGGGGAAAACTGGCGCTGTTCGCCGTCGGTGTCGGTCTGCTGGGTCTGCATTACGGCGGGACGCAGTGGTGGGGGCTTCTGAGCGTTCCCCTTCTGGCGCTGTACAACGGCAAAAAAGGCACATGGAATATCGGCCCGCTGTTTTACTGGTATTACCCCGCCCATTTGGTCGTGATTTACGGCCTGAGCCTGCTTCTGACACACGCCGCCGGATAACGTATCGACCGGGGCGCTATCTTATAGCGAAACTGGAGCGTATCGGTAACGATACGCTCCAGTCACTGTTTTTATCAATATTTCCGCCAGGTGGAGGGCATCAGCAGAATCAGCATGGGGAACAGCTCCAGCCGCCCGAACAGCATATCCGCCGTCAGGACGATCTTCGCCAGCGGCGAAAAGGCCGCGAAGCAGCCCGTGGGGCCGACCAGCCCCAGGCCGGGGCCAATGTTGTTCAGCGTCGCCATCACGGCGGTGAAAGTGGTGACAAAATCCAGATTGTCCAGCGCCACCAGCAGCACGGACACCAGCGTCACCAGAAAATACAGGGTCATGTAGCTCTGAACGCCCTGCACCGTCTCCCGGCTGACGGGCTTCCCGTCCACCGTCAGTACCCGCACGGAGCGAGGATGAAGCAGCTTGCGCAGCTCGGAGCCGAGGGCTTTGCACAGAATCACCAGCCGGGAAACCTTGACGCCGCCGCCGGTAGACCCGGCACAGGCACCCACGATCATCAGCAGCACCAGAATACACCGGCTGAGCTGGGGCCACAGGTCAAAATCCGTTGTGCTGAAGCCCGTGGTGGTAATGACGGACGAGACGGCGAAAAAAGCGTGGTGGAATGCGTCAAACGCCGTGGGGAACATCCCCAGAATGTTAAGGGTAATAATCAGCGTGCTCGCGCCGATGATGGCAAAATACGCCCGCACCTCGGTATTCCGCCATGCCATGGCATATTTTTTCATCAGCAGGAAAAAGTAAACGTTGAAGTTCACGCCGAACAGCGCCATGAACACAGAGACCACGCCCTGAAGATAGTAGCTGTTATAGTAGCCCATGGAGCTGTTCTTGATGCCGAAGCCGCCGGTGCCGGCGGTGCCGAAGGCGGTACACAGGCTGTCAAACAGGGGCATTCCTCCAATGAGCAGCAGCACCACCTCCACCGCCGTCATGACGATGTAAATGCCGTAAAGAATGGCGGCGGATTTGCGCATGTTCGGCACCATCTTGCTCACGGTGGGGCCGGGGCTTTCCGCCCGGAGCAGGTGGTTGGCCTGGCCGCCCATGTTCACCAGCGACAGCATGAACACCAGAATGCCCATGCCCCCCAACCAGTGGGTGAAGCTGCGCCAGAAGAGCATCCCGTTGTCCAGCGCCTCCACATCGGTCAGGATGCTGGCGCCGGTGGTGGTAAAGCCGGAAACCGTCTCAAACACGGCGTCTAAGTAGCTGGGGATCTGCCCGGACAGGGTAAAGGGCGCCGCGCCGATCAGGGAAATGACCACCCATGCCAGCGCCGTAAAGACGAATCCTTCCCGGGCGTACATGTCCCGCTTGGCGGGCTTGAACCGGGTCAGCAGGAAGCCAAGCAGTCCCGCCGCGATCATGGTGTACAAAAAGTAAATGCCGGAGCTTTCCCCGTAGATCACGGCGACCGCCAGCGGCAGCACCAGAAACGCCGCCACGATCAGCAGGATCATGCCGAAAAGATAGCGAAGCAAGGGATAATTCATGTCCGTTCCCCCTTACCGCCGGGTGGTGAAGATATCGTTGAGGCTTCTCAGTCCGCTGTGGGCTGCGACCACGATCACGCTGTCCCCCACCTCGATGGTGTCGCTGCCGCGGGGGGTAATGGTCTTGCCGCCCCGGGAGATGCAGCCGATCAGCAGGCCGTCCTTCAGGTGCAGATCCTGCAATGGGATGCCGCAGAAATCGGCGCTGGCCGTGACCCGGAACTCCATCGCTTCGACCTTATTGCTGACGATCTTGCACAGCGTCTCCATGCTGGCATAAGCGTCGGAATTCTGCATGGCCCGGACGTAGCGGACGATGGTGTTGCAGCAGAGCTCCTTGGGGCAGATGACGCTGCCGATGGGGAGGGAGGCCAGGACGCTGTTGCTCTGGTCCCGGCTGAGCTTTGTGATGATCTGGGGCACATTGCGGCTGGCGCCGAAGAGGGAGACCACGATGTTCTGCTCGTCCATGCCGGTGAGGTTCACCAGGGCGTCGCAGTCGTCGATGCCCTCGCTCTCCAGCAGCTCGCGGTTGCTGGCGTCGCCGTGGACGATGCAGGCGGCGGGCAGGAGGTTGGCAAGAAGGGCGCAGGTATCCGGATTCTGCTCCACGATCTGGACGGTGATGCCGCTGCGGAGGAGCCGCTGGGCAAGGTAAAAGGCGATGCGCCCGCCGCCGCAGAGGATGACCCGGCGGACTTTTCTCGTAGCGATGCCGAGGTTTTTCAGCATCCGGGCGAGGTCATCCGTGGCGGCGGTGACGAAGAGGCGGTCCCCCTCCTCCAGGACGAAGCTGCCGTCCGGCGTCACGGCCACGCCCCGGCGCAGCACGGTGCACACCAGCACCCGGCACTGGATGAGGTCGTTGAGCTGGTAGAGGGCGATGCCCTTGAGGCGGCTTCCCTCCGCCACCTTCAGCTCCGCGATCTCCACCCGGCCCCGGGCGAAGGGCTCCCGCTTGAGGAAGCCTGGGTATTTCAGCAGCCGGTCGATCTCGGCGGCGGCCTGCTTGTCCGGATTCACGGAGAGGGAGAGGGCGAAGGTCTCCCGCATCTCGTAGATCTGGTTGGCGTAGTCTGGGTTGCGGATGCGGGCGATGGTGTGGATGTTCTTATTGAGCCGGTGGGCGCTGAGGCAGCAGAGGAGGTTGATCTCATCCTGGCTGGTGGCGGCGATGAGGAGGTCCGCGTCGGCAATGCCGGCCTGGCGCAGGATCTCCATAGAGGCGCAGTTGCCCTGGACGGCCATCACGTCGAAACGCTCCAGAGCGCGCTCCAGCACCTCCTGCTTGGAGTCGATGAGGGTCAGGTCGTGGCCCTCGCTGGCCAGCTGCCGGGCCACGGTGGAGCCCACCTTGCCGGCGCCCGCGATGAGGATCTTCATGGCGATCTCCTTTCCGGGGGCGGAGGCCCCGCCTGAGAGGGATTTTCTTTCAATGACGAGATATCATAGCACTTTCCGGAGGGAAAGGCAATGCTGAGTTTTTGCCTTTTTTCAGTAGCTGCTGATGTCCAGGCTCTCGTCATCCGAACCCTTTTCGATCTTTCGGATCTCCAGAGTATATTTCATCTCCGGACTGACGGCGACCTCCACCCGCTCCCCGGTCCGGCGGCCCATGAGGGCCTGTCCCACAGGGGATTCCTTGCTGATGAGTCCCTTTAAGGCGTCCTGCCGCAGGGTGGTGACGATGCGGACTATCATTTCCTTCTTCATCATCTCGTTATAGACCGTCACGGTGTCGAACAGTCCCACGGCGTCCGCCGTCTCCTTTACCTCGATGACCTTGGCGGTGCGGATCATCCGTTCCAGATAGCGGATGCGGCTGTCATTGCGGTTTTTCGCCTGCTTGGCGCATTTATATTCATAATTCTCGCTGAGATCCCCGAAGGCGCGGGCGGTCTGAACCTCCTCGATGAGCTGGGGACGCAGTTCCCGGACCCGGTAGTTGATCTCCTCCTGCATTTTCTGAATGTCCACTGCCGTCAATTCATCATACATACAAGGTCCTCCGATCCTGATCAATTCTAATAGGATAGTATAGCACAAGCCGCCGGGCAAAAGCAATGCCCCGAAGCCGTTTTCCCGGCTCCGGGGCGCTTTCCCATTCCTGTTCAACAGTTGCCCTGCCGCCCAAGGCTCCGCTCCAGCAGTGCCATGAGCCGCTCCGCATGGCGGTATTCGTCCTCGCTCAGTTCATTGAGCAGCTTGACAAGGCAGACATCCGTGGTGCCGTCCGCCGTCCGGGCATAGTTCAGGCCGCCGCACGCCTCCTCATGGTAGCTTCGCCGCAGTTCCTCCGCCCAACGGCCCGGGCAGAACACGCCGCACACCAGATTGGGCCGGTAGGGCTGGCCGGTGATGAGATACCGGGCCGCCATGAGCCGTCGGGCGTGGCCGTTCTCCTCCTCCGCCATGTCCCGCAGGGTCTGCCTCGCCCACGAGGGTGCCTGCCGGGACAGCGCCAGATAGCGCCGCCGGTCCTCCAGTTCCTCCTCGATGTATCCCTCCAGCACCGCCAGAAGCTCCATTGCCTCGCTGCCCATGCAGCAGGGGTTCGGCTCCGCGCCGGGAAGCTGGCTCTCTTGCGCCGGCGGCAGTTCCTCCCTTCGCGGCATTGCTTCCGCCGTGGTTTCCGGATAGGGCTCCAGCCCGGGGCCCACCCGCTGCCAGAGCCGGTCATGCTGCCGGAAATCGTAGATCTCCGGCTCGTGGAGATTTCGTTCCATGGGCTCCCCCTCCTTTTCCCTCCAGTCTATGCGGACCCGGAAAAAAAGTGCCGGTTTTACCGAAAAATTCCCCCTTACCCTTTGACAGGTAGGGTAAAATATGTTAGGGTATAATAATATGCGGATTTCGGCCGCTTCCGACCGATTTCTGTTGCTTTTGCAACCAATATTTCCCCGTATTTTTGGTATACTACATGAGAAAGACAGGAAATTTTTCCTTTCCCCATAAAGGAGGACCTTCCATGCTGGAATTAAAACATATCAGCTATTCCGTTCGGGAAGCCGATGAGACTCTGGGCATCCTGAAGGACATTTCCCTGACCGTGGACGATCACAAGCTGGTGGTCTTTACCGGTCCCAACGGCGGCGGCAAGACCACGCTGGCCAAGATCATCATGGGTCTGGTGACGCCCACTGAGGGTCAGATCCTCTGGAACGGGCAGGACGTCACCCATATGACCATTACGGAGCGGGCCAAGCTGGGCATCAGCTACGGCTTCCAGCAGCCCCCCCGCTTCAAGGGCATCACTGTCCGCGACCTGCTGACCATCGCCTCCGGCGACGACAAGCTTTCCAAGGACAAGTGCTGCCAGTACCTCACCAAGGTGGGGCTCTGCGCCAATGACTATCTGGACCGTGAAGTGGATGTGTCCCTTTCCGGCGGCGAGGTCAAGCGCATTGAGATCGCCTCCATTCTGGCCCGGAACGCCGACCTGATGATCTTCGACGAGCCGGAGGCAGGCATCGACCTGTGGTCCTTCGCCCGGCTGACGGAGACCTTCGAGCAGATCCACAGTCAGGGCAGCGCCACCATGATCATCATTTCCCATCAGGAGCGTATTATTTCCTTGGCGGATGAAGTCATCGTGGTGGGTGACGGCACCCTCCGCCACCGGGGCACTCCGAAGGAGATCCTGCCCCGGATCCTGACCGACACGCTGGGCGGCTGCCCGGTACTGAACAAGGAGGTACACGCCTTATGATGGAATCTCAGGTAGATCGGGAGCTGCTGGAAAAAATCGCGGACCTGATCGGCAAGCCGGTAGGCGCCTTCAACATTCGCAAGGACACCGGCTGCGACGGCCGGCAGTCCACGGAGAACATCCAGATCACCGGCAAGACCGACGGCAAATCCGGCATTGACATCCGCATCAAGGATGGAACCAAGGGCGAACAGTGCCACATTCCCGTCATCATCACCAAGCCCGGTATTCAGGAGTTGGTTTACAATGACTTCTACATCGGTGAAAACTGCGATGTGGACATTGTGGCCGGCTGCGGCATCCACAACTGCGGCGGAGAGGACAGCCGTCATGACGGTATTCATACTTTCTATGTAGGCAAGCACTCCCATGTGAAATACACGGAAAAGCACTACGGTGACGGCGACGGCACCGGTGGCCGCATCATGAACCCCCAGACCGTTGTCTATCTGGAAGAGGGCGCCACCATCCAGATGGAGACCGTCCAGATCCGGGGCATCGACTCCACCAAGCGTGAGACTAAGATCGTCTGCGGCAAGGATGCTGAGGCCGTGGTCACCGAGCGGCTCATGACCCACGGTGATCAGGTGGCAGAAAGCGACATGGAGATCTCGCTGGACGGCGAGGGCGCCCGTGGCCGGGTGATTTCCCGGTCCGTGGCCAAGGGCACCTCCCGTCAGGTGTTCTATCCCAAGATGGTGGGCAACGCCGCTTGCTTCGGCCATGTGCAGTGTGACTCCATCATCATGGATGATGCCCACATCGAGTCCATTCCCGCCATCGTTGCCAACAGCACGGAGGCTCAGCTGATCCACGAAGCCGCCATCGGCAAGATCGCCGGAGAACAGCTGATGAAGCTGA
>ERZ827168.4001-NODE-4001-length-14143-cov-5.025554_pt1 | contig 14143 bp, 7 predicted proteins | sample MGYA00519868_ERZ827168 | MGnify/ENA primary metagenome ERZ827168 (study PRJEB31778, sample SAMEA3449271) | human gut metagenome | biome: human gut; feature: human-associated habitat; material: faeces | place: United Kingdom | collected 2010/2012 ...
GCGTAGCGGTGGCCGACATCGAGCTGCACGAACAGGTACAGCAGCACGCCGAACGTGGGCAGCGCCATGATGAGCACGATCCATGTGATCTTCGTCGTCGCGCTGCCGGGCTTGTTGACCAGATAGATGATGAGCACGACCGCCAGCACATGCATGATGCCGGACAGCGCGGGGTAGTAGCGGCCGAGATAGTGCGCACCGAACGCCATGATGGCGACCTGAAGCAGCAGCAGCACGACGATGACCATCGTGCGGCCGAACACAATATCCAGCAGGCGGCGCTTGCCGCGGCGCAGCAGACGGATCTCGTAGTCGTCCTCAAACCAAACCTTGCGCACAAGCGCACCTCCTTTGTACAGTCGTTCCGGTGCGGCAGCGCCGCTCGGGGTGTCTTTCTATTATAGCGGAAATCCCGAAAACGTTCAAGGCATTCCGGCGGTTTTCAGGCCGCAGCGCAATCTGTCAAAAAGTATTCCTTTTTGACAAAGGGGTGGGCTGCCTGACTGCAGCGCACGCGCCGTTCACCTTGGGTGAACGGCGCGCACGTTTGCAGGCCGAGAAGTATTTTCTTCGCCGCACATGTCGCCGAAGAAAATGATTCGACTTTCTTTCGCCGCTCCGGCGGCGAAACTCTACGAGGTTCTTTGACAAGCAGCCGGTGGCAGGTCCGGTTTCAGGTCTCGCTCTGCGCCGCGTCCGGCGGCGTGACCGGCAGGGTGAACTCCGCCGTGAAAGCTTCGCCGTCCCTGTGCGTGACAAATTCGCCGCCGAGCAGCTTCAGGATCGCTGCACAGGTGCGCAGGCCGATGTGGTTGCTCTCGACGCGCGCAAGCTCGCGCCGGGCGCGGTTTGCAAAGCAGACGTGCAGCCGCTCGCCCTCGCGCTCGGCCAGAATGGTCAGGCGCGCGGCGGGGTCGGCGTACTTTTCTATGTTCGACAGGAGGTTATCCGTCACGCGCTTGAGCATCTGCGCATCGGTCGTAACGGTGCAGGGTGTGCCGAGCAGCAGGAGATTGACGTCAAAGCCGCGGCTGCGCAGCTCCTCCGCGCACTCACCGAGCAGCTGCGCGCAGAGGATCTGCGCGTCATACGGTTCGGGGTGCGTCTCCTGTTCGCCGCGGCTGAAGACGAGAAAGTACCGGAACATCTCCCCCGTCAGATCCTTGAGCTGATAGGCCTTGTCGCGGCTTGCGAGCACGTAGCGCCGCAGGTCCTCCGGCAGCTGCGCCTGCTGCATCTCGAGCAGGTCGAGATAGCCGATGAGCGACGTGAGCGGGTTGCGGATGTCGTGCGACATGGCGGTGATGAGGTCGCTGTTGGCCTGCAGCGCGGTCTGCTCGTTGCGCGTGCGCTCGACGATCGTCTCGCGCATGGTGTTAACGTTCTGCGCGAGGCGCGCAAGCTCGTCCGTACCCGTGACGGGGATGGTCTGGTTGAGTGCGCCGGCCGCGCTCACAGCCTCGGACAGGCGCGTGACGCGCCGCGCAAGCCGCCGCGTGAAGCTAAAGGCAATACACGAATAGGCCACGAACGCCAGCACGAGCGCGCCGATCTGCGCGTAGCCGAACAGCCGCGACTCAGAATAATCACACAAGGCAACGCGATACGCGCCGTCGGCAAACTGCACGGTATAAAAGCTGTAGCCGAGCGTTGCGAGATCGTTTTGCGTCGTGTCGTCGAGCAGCTGGCTCGTGCCCCAGGTGCCGGCCTCATACGGGTCGCCCTGCGCCTGATAGACGATGACGCTGGCGTTTTTCTCTCTGCGCAGCCACTGCTCGATGGCCACCGTGTCGCGCGAGGAGACGTTGTTGCTCGCCACATACTGCTGCAGGCTGCGCTCGTGCCGCTGGTTGCGCAGCTCGACCGCATCGGGCGCCATGTAGCCATGGTTGATCGTCCACACGCCGAGCCGGTAGCAGCCAAAATAGCACCCGACACCCACGGCCAGCGCCAGGATGAGCATAAGGATCATGCGCGCACTGATCGAGGCGCGCCACTTTTTAATCAATCTGATACCCCTTTCCCCAGACGGTGCGGATCAGCGTCGGGTTGGACGGATCGTCCTCGAGCTTTTTGCGCAGCTTGAGGATGTGCACCATGACGGTGTTGGCCGAGCTCGGCAGGAATTTCTCATGCCAGACATCCTCATAGAGCTTGCGCGCGGACACGGACGTGCCGCGGTTGGCGATGAGGTACTGCAGCAGCTCAAACTCCGTCTTGGTCATCTCGACGGCGCGGCCGTTTTTGCACACGGTGCCCTTGTCGCGGTTGATCTCCAGCGCATCGATGACGGTCGGCGCGTCGCCCTTGCCGTGGTAGACGCGGTAGCGCCGGATGAGCGATTCCACGCGCAGGAACAGCTCGTGGTTGGAAAAGGGCTTGACGAGGTAGTCATCGCCGCCGCTGCCGTAGGCGTCGCTCATGTCGCCGGGCTGTGCCTTCGCCGTCAGAAACAGGATCGGCGCGACGCTGTGCTGCCGGATCTCCGTGCAGGCGGCAACGCCGTCCATGCCGGGCATCATGATGTCCATAATAATGAGGTCATAGTCCGGCTGCGCGCGCACGCACGCGACGGCACGCAGGCCGTTTTCGGCCTCATCGACCGCATAGCCGCGTGACGAGAGCAGAATGTGCAGAATGTTGCGAATGTCCGGCTCGTCATCCACGACGAGGATGCGAGCGGGGGTCTGGGGGTTTTCCATCGTATCACCTCTGGGCTCTATCCTAACACATCCGCCCTGCACGCGCACAGTGGCAAATGGCAGCTTTAAGAAAAATTAAGCGAACGCCCGCCGGAGGCAAGCTCCGGCGGGCACAGTTTGTCAAATAACCTCGTAGCCTTTCGCCAATGGCGCGGCGAAAGAAAGTCCGGTCATTTTCTCAGGCGACATGTGCGGCTGAGAAAATACTTCTTGACAGTCAGCCCGCCGGAGGCAAGCTCCGGCGGGCAAGGTGTTTTGTTTCAGGGAAATGCGCTTCAGGGCTTTTGCAGCACGTTGCGGCAAAAGGCCATCAGGATCGTCGCGACCTGCTCGCGCGTGGCGCTGTCCTGCGGACACAGATAGTCTCTGCCGTCGATCGGGACACCGCTGATCAGGCCCAGCGCGACCGCAGCGGACATCTGCGTGCGCGCCCAGTCGGAGACCTGATCTCCGTCCAGGAACCTGGAGAGGTCGGCCTGCGCGCCGGACAGATCGACCTGCGCGATCTTCTCGGCATAGCCCATGAGCAGCACCGCCGCCTGCTCGCGCGTCACGGGGTCGTTCGGCGAGAAGGTCGTCGCGCTCGTGCCGGCCACGACGCCGGTCTGGTAGCCCCAGAGCACCGCGTCCTGATACCAGTCGTCGGTGAGGTCGGTAAACGGCGTCGTGCCGCTGACCTCCGGATCACCCGCGAGGTTATAGAGGATCTGCACCATCTGTGCGCGCGTGGTCGTCATCTGCGGGGCAAACAGGCCGTTGCCGATGCCGGACATCAGACTGTTTTCCACACAGTAGCGGATGCCGGGATACGACCAGCTGTTCTCATCGACGTCGGTGAACTGTGCCATCGGGTCAGCCTTCGTCAGATTCGTGCGCCAGAGCTGCGTGCCCATGAATGGGTTGGCCGTGCCGATGACCATCCAGCCCTCTTCATCGTTCGTGGCGAAGGCGCGCAGGCCGTGGTTGAACGGATCGCCGAAGCCGTCGCGCGTGAGCGTATCGAGCGAGAGCTTGCCGCCTTCCGACGTGATGGCGTACAGGCCGAAGCCGCGCGTCGCGGTCGAGAGCTTCCTGAGGCAGATGCACAGGTCCTTCATGTTCTCCAGCTCGGTGATGCGCACGAGCGTCTCATAGAGCTTCTTGAGCGCATCGGGCAGCTTTCCGCTGAGGCTCGCATAGAGGTCGTTCACCTTCTGGTAGCGCGCGACGAAGCCCTCGATATCGTTCGTCTCGACGAGATCGGTCAGCTCGGTGAGCAGCGCGTTGAGCTCGTTGAGCTGGCGCAGCGTGCTCACGCTGTAGTACGCGTTGTACACGCCGTTCTGGAGTTCCTGGCGCATGGTGTCATGCTGCGCGTCGGTGAAGGTGAAGAGCTCGGGGCTCTCGTCGCTGACCGCGTCGACCGCAGCGTCAATAGCAGCGTCGGGATCGGCGTCCGCCGCCATGAGCGTGCCGTCGCCGTTTTTATCCTGATTCAGCAGCAGCTTGAGCAGCACCCGCAGGTAACCGATCTGGCTGGCCCACTCCTCGCGCGACATCTTGAGCAGGTCACCGTTGGTGAACTGACCGAGCGGCTCAAGCAGGGAGCTGGTGTCAAACGTGCCGAGGAAGAGCTTGCCGTCAAAGACCTTCGACTGCCAGAAGTACTGGTTTTCATAGTCGCCGAAACCGGACTGCTTGCACAGGATGCCGCCGGCCGGGAACATCTTCGTCGCCTCGCCGACGACGAGCTCCATCTGCTCGCTGCCGTCGCTGCCGATGGACATGCGGTAGAGGTTCACCGACTGCTCCAGGTTGCGCGCGAGGAAGCCGAAGTCCTGACTGAACATGAGCTCCTCGAGCGGAATCTCCTCATCGTTGTATTCGCCGATGTAGAGGTAGCCGTCATAAATGCACATATTGCAGGCGGCCGCGCGCGTGCGCTCGGGGTCAATGCCGAAGGTGTACTTCGCGCCGTCGGCCTTGTCGCCGATGACCGGCGTCCACGTCCATGCATTGGGGTCATTCCAGTCGCCGGAGCAGTCGCCGCGCACGATGGCGAACGAGCGCATGTTGTCGCCCACGCGCGTGGCGGGCGTGCCGGTGCACATGGCGACGTAGAGACTACCGTTATACTCAAGCATCTCCCAGATGCCGCCGCCGTAGACGCTGTCGACAAAGTGCACGGCGGGATAGTTATAGAGATCGGACTGCGTGGCGATCTTCGTGAAGCCCTCGGACGGGTTGTCGCTGATGAGCAGGTAGCCGCCGTCGACGCCGACGTTGCTGATGACGAGCTTGCCGTCATAGACCGCCATGCCGCGGATGCCGGTGCAGACGCCCTCTTTGTATGCCTGCACGTATTCCTGCATGTTTTCAAGCCCCGTGTAGACGCACTTGAAGCTGTCGTCCGTCGGGTCGACTTCATAGATGCTCGGCAGGCCGGCGCGGCCGTTGGCGGTCACGCTGCCGCAGAAATAGATCTTATCCTTATAGAGAATGGCGTTGCGAAACAGCGGCGCGACATTGTTGAGGGACTTGGCCATGATCAGCTTCATCTCGCCGGTGTGCACGTTGATCTTGACGAGAATGCCGTCGGGGACGCCGCCGTCCTCCTCACCATAGAAGAACGTACCGTTAAAGATAGCGTTGAGCTCGGCGCGCATGGTCTCCTCGTCAAACTTGTGGCCCATGATGCTGTCCATGGCCGAGAGGGTGTTGCCCATGGCGGCGTAGCACGTGCCGACATAGACATAGTCGCCGTAGGCCATGGCTGCCCAGGAGTAGCTCTGGCCGCGGTCGCCCTGCCCGTCGGCGCCTTCGACCGTGCCGGTCACGGCAACGGTGCCGTCTCCGGTGTAGTCGACCAGGCCGTCCGGCTGGCCGGTCGCCTTGTCCGCGTGCGAGATCTTGCCGAAGGTGTAGTCTCCGGCATTATATGTATAGGGTGTTTCGGAATATGCAGTGTTATCCGCGAATGCGGGGACTGCCAGACTCATGACCATGGCCGTGATCAGCAGCAGGGTCAGGAGCTTGCGTGTTCTCTGCTTCATCGTTACGCTCCTTTCCAAATGTTACAAGATACTTAAAATTTCAATACCAACCTGTAACTTTATTGTAACATCCGTGCAGGAGATGTCAATGCATTTTTTCTGTTTTTCTGTGTCAATTGCGCGTGTCTGCGCAAGCGTGCTCCTTTTTTCTTCCATTGAATCCCTGCTTTTTACTGTTTTGCTGCAGATTAGCAATTGCGCCTGTACGACAAAAACCGGCGTTCCCAAATGGGAACGCCGGTCTGGATCGGGTTCAGTTTATGCGAGGCTTGCGCAGAAGCCCTCGAACATCGTGGCGATCTGGTCGCGGGTCGCACTGCCCTGCGGCGCAAGGAAGACCTGATCGTCGATCTTGGTGCCGTTGATGATGCCGAGCGCGACAGCATCGGCCATCGCCTCGCGCGCCCAGGAGGAGACCTGATCTCCGTCCGGGAATTGGGACAGATCCGCCGGAGTCTCCGCTCCGCCGATCTCCAGCACCTTGTCGGCAAACTCGTACAGCAGCACCGCGACCTGCTCGCGCGTGACGGGGTCGTTCGGCGCGAAGGTCGTCTCGCTCGTGCCGGCCGAGACGCCGGTCTGGTATGCCCAGAGCACCGCGTCCTTGTACCAGTTCGCCGTGAGGTCGGTAAACGGCGTCTCGCCGCTCACCTCGGGCCCGCCGACAAAGTTATACAGGATCTGCACGAGCTGCGCGCGGGTGGTCACGCCGCGCGGAGCAAAGACATGCGTGTCCATACCGGACATATAGCCCATCATGACACAGAACTGGATGCCCTCATACGACCACAGAGTGGGATCGACATCGCCGAACTGCTCATAGGCCCAGATCTCGGGCATGAGGAGCTCGTCGCTCTCCGCACCGCAGCGCTTGCACGTCACGTGCAGAATGCCGCAGAGCACGCCGTCCGGCTTCGTGGTGACGACGCCCTCGTCCCAATCGTGGCCGAGCGCGGGAACGGCCGCCGTCTGCTTCAGGCCGCAGCCGTTGGTGCAGGTGCGGCTGATGGTGCCGGGCTGCTCACAGCCGGGCTGCTCGACCGTCTGCCACGCGCCGAAGACATGCTGCTCGGCGTCCACATGCACGGCCGCATTCTTGAAAGGATCGCCGTAGGAGGTGTCGATGCGCACGGCATCCCACTGTGCCTGCGTGCCGGTGTAATACACGTCGGTGAGCGCGGTGCAGCCCATGAACGAGAAGCCGCGAACCTCCGTGACACTGGCGGGGATGGTGACCTCAGTCAGCGCCGAGCAGCGGTTGAACACGTTCATATCGATGCGCGTCAGGCCGTCGGGCAGGATGACATCCTTAAGCTGCGTGCAGCCGGAAAAGGCGTTGTAGCCGATCGCCGTCAGGCCGCCGGCCGGGAAATAGACGCAGCGCAGATGCGCACAGCCGGAAAATGCATAGCTGCCGATCGCCGTCACACCGTCGGGCACGACGAACTCGGTCACGACGGCGGGCACCTGCACGAGCGTCTTGCTGTCCTTGGTGTAGAGCGCACCGTCGCGCTCGGCAAAGGCGGGGTTCGTCTCGTCCACGTAGATGGCCTGCAGGGTGTCCATGCCGGACAGGGCGCCGTCGCCGAGCGTCCCGACCGTGCTCGGCAGATAGACGTACCCGGCCTGATCGCAGCCCTCAAACGCGTGCGCGCCGACAGCCGTGACGCCGTCGCTGATCTCGATCGCCGTGACGTTCATGTCCGCCCAGCGGCACAGGCCAGCGTTGTTATCGGGGATAGCGCCCTCGCCGGAGATGGTCAGCAGACCGGTGCTGTCCAGCTCCCACGTGAGGCCGCCTTCGAGTGTGCCCGTGTCCGCTGCGAAGGCCGCCGGCACGAGCGCGAGCATCAGGCTCAGGACGAGCAGGATGCTCAGAAGTTTCTTCTTCATGTGCGTAATTCCTTTCTTTTTCGGATGATTCAAAGCTCCGGAATGGGCTCGTTCCAGACATTCAGCTCGCGGCAGAACTGCGCCAGAATGACCGCCATCTGCTCGCGCGTGGCGTAGCTCTGCGGCTCAAGGCGCAGGCCGCCCGGGCCCGGAATGCCTTTGATCAGCCCCAGATTGCACGCCCAGTTCATGGCCGTGCGCGCGTAGTAGGAGATGCTCTCACGATCCTGGAACGGGAAGAGCGCATCCCACATATAGGGGGTGTATTTGTCGAGCACCCGATCCGCAAACTCGGCCAGAAACACCGTGACCTGCTCGCGCGTGACAGGGTCGTCCGGCGCGAAGGTCGTCTCGCTCATGCCGGACGCTACGCCGGTCTGGTACGCCCAGAGCACCGCGCTCTGATACCAATTCGCCGTGAGGTCGGTAAACGTCGTCTCGCCGGTCACCGCAGGCTCACCCACGATGTTATACAGCACCTGCACCATCTGCGCGCGGGTCATCACCATCTTGGGCGCAAATTCCCGATTGCCGATGCCGTTCATGAGATCGTGATCCACGCAGTACTGAATGTCCTCACACGCCCAGCCGTTGGGGTCAACGTCGTCAAAGCGCTCGCTCACAGGCACCTGCGGGGCAAGCTTGGGGATCTCCTCGGTGCGCGTGGCATTGCAGCCGTAGATCCGGCAGGTATAGGTGCGCACGCCGGCCGTGGTCTCCGTCGGCGGCGTCGTCACACGGCCGACGTCCCAGTAGTGGCCGCGGGCGGGGAGTGTCATTTCCTCCGTGTAACCGCAGCCGTCGTCCTTGCAGGCGCGGGTGCGCTGACCCTCGGTCGTGCAGCTCGGGTATGTGCCCGTCCAGGAACCGTAGTGGTGGATGGGCGCGTTGAAGTTCACGGTCACGCCCTCCGGCAGCGCGTTCTCGCCCTTGGTCAGCTGGGCCCATTCGGCCTTGGTGCCGCTGTAGTCGATGGCCGTGAGCGCGGTGCAGCCGGCGAAGGCGCCCGCGCCGATGCTCGTGACGCTCTTCGGGATGAGCACGCTCGTCAGCGCGGCACAGCCGGCGAAAGCAAAGTCGCCGATCGTCTTCAGGCCGTCCGGCAGCGCGGCCGCCGTCAGGCTCAGGCAGCTGGTGAAGGCCTGCGCCTCAATGGTGATGAGGCTCGCCGGGAACGTGACCGCCGTCAGCCCCTGACAGTAGCGGAACGCGCCCGTCTTGACGGTCTGCACCAAGTCGGGAATTTCATAAGCCGTGCACTTGTTCGGCGCGGCCAGCATCTGTTTGCTGTCCTCGGAGATGAGGCCGCCGTTGTAGGTCTGGAGATACCAGCTGCCCTTGATGGTCTCAAAGGACACGAGGTTGACGCAGCGGGCCAGCACATCCTCGGCGACGCCGCGGATCTCAAACCCGAGGGCAATGTGCGTGACGGCGGTCCAGTCGCCGTTCCAGCAGTCGGCCGTGGCGGTGCCGCTGCCGGAGAAGGTGAGCGTTGTGCCGTCGCTTTCCAGTTCGGCGCTCACAGCGTCGGCCGCGAAGGCCGCCGGGACGAGCGCGAGCATCAGGCTCAGCACGAGCAGGATGCTCAGAAGTTTCTTTCTCATGCAATTTCTCCTTTTTTCAACAAAGTGGGTATTAAAAAGGATACCCCCCCCCCCCCCCGGAAATGGCAAGCCTTTTTGCACAAATTTTTGTTTATTGTACAGGATTTTTTTGTGCAATGCAAGACCGGCGCTCCAAAATGGGAGCGCCGGTCTTGCAAAAAATATACGTATGTGCTTATGCCTCGAGCTGCTGCGTGACCCATGCGATCTGCGCCTCGACGCTCGGCACGGACGTGCCGCCGTAGGACACGCGCCGCGTGACGCAGTTTTTGAGGTCGATGGCGGCATACACGCCGTCGTCAAAGAGCGCGCTGAAGGTCTGAAACGTCTCGAGCGGCAGCTTTTCGAGCACGGTGTCATGCGCGATGCAGTAGGCCACGAGCTCGCCGGAGATCTTGTACGCGCTGCGGAAAGGCAGCCCCTTCGTGACGAGATAGTCGGCAAGATCGGTCGCGTTAAGGAAGCCCGTCTGCGCCGCGTGGAGCATCTTGTCGGCGCGCACGGTCATGGTCGCGAGCATCGGCGCCATAACGCGCAGACACATCTTCACGGTGTCGACCGCGTCGAACACAGCCTCCTTATCCTCCTGCATGTCCTTATTATATGCCAGCGGCAGGCCCTTGAGCGCCGTGAGCATGGCGATGAGGTCGCCGTAGACGCGGCCGGTCTTGCCGCGCACGAGCTCGGCCATGTCGGGGTTTTTCTTCTGCGGCATGATCGACGAGCCGGTCGTGTAGCTGTCCGAGAGCTGCACGAACTGAAACTCCCAGCTCGACCAGAGCACCAGCTCCTCGCTCAGGCGCGAGAGGTGCATCATCTCGATGGCGTAGGCATCGAGCAGCTCGACGCAGAAGTCCCGGTCGGACACGCCGTCGAGACTGTTGCGCGCCACGTCGTCAAAGCCGAGCTGCTTGGCCTCAAAGAACCGGTCGGTGTCATACGTCGTGCCGGCGAGGGCGCAGCAGCCGATGGGCGAGACGTTCATGCGCCTGATGGCATCCTGCATGCGGTCAATGTCGCGCAGGAGCATCATGGCATAGGCCATCAGGTGGTGCCCGAAGGTGATGGGCTGCGCGCGCTGCAGGTGCGTGTAGCCGGGCAGAATGTCGCCCTTGTGCGCCTTGGCCTGCTCCACGAGCGCCGCGAGCACGTCCTTCGTCAGCGCGATGATCTCGTTCGTTTCGCTGCGCAGGTACATGCGCAGGTCGAGCGCGACCTGATCGTTGCGCGAGCGGGCGGTGTGCAGCTTCTTGCCGAGGTCGCCGATGCGCACGGTGAGCACCTGCTCGACAAACATATGGATGTCCTCGCACGCGGGGTCAATGGCGAGCGCGCCGCTGTCCAGATCGTCGAGGATGCCCTGCAGCGCGTCGATGATCGCGTCGGCGTCCGCGGAAGGCAGGATGTGCTGCGCGCCGAGCATCGCCGCGTGCGCCATGCTGCCCGTGATGTCCTCACGGTACATGCGGCTGTCGAAGCGGATGGAGGAATTGAAATCGTCCGCGACCGGATCGGTCACGCCGGCCGTGCGGCCCGCCCACATTTTTGCCATGGTGATGGTCTCCCTTCGTCAATTGTCCCCGCGCCGGTGGGGCCGGCGCGGGGATAAGATCATTTCGTTATCTCTATTGTACCGCTTACATGCTCTTGCCGTCAACCTTCGCCTGCACGGCGATCGGCAGACCGTAGAGCTGGATGAAGCCGGCGGCGTCCGCCTGATTGTAGTCGCTCGCGCCGAAGGTGGCGATCTCCTCGGAGTACAGGGAGTACGGGCTCCAGACGCCGGCATTGATGATGTTGCCCTTGTAAAGCTTGAGCCGCACCGTGCCGGTGACGTGCTCCTGCGTCTTGGTCACGAACGCGCTGAGCGCCTCGCGCAGCGGCGTGAACCACTGGCCGTTGTACACCAGTTCGCCGAAGGTGACGGCGAGCTTCTGCTTTTCGTGCATGGTCATCTTGTCGAGACAGAGCGTCTCGAGCACGCTGTGCGCCTTGTAGAGGATCGTGCCGCCCGGCGTCTCATACACGCCGCGGCACTTCATGCCGACGAGCCGGTTCTCCACAATGTCCAGAATGCCGATGCCGTTGGCGCCGCCGATCTGATTCAGCTTTTCGACGATGGAAACGCCGTCCATCTTCACCAAGTCAAAGTCGGCCTGTGTCATGGTCAGCACAGAGTCCTGCCGCACGTCAGGCAACGGATAAAAATACATCTTTCCAGCCGAATGGTCGATATACCACTCTCCCGGTTCGTCAATTTCCTCATAGATATTGAATGCCCTGATCGGCGCGGAATAGTTTGCGCTTAACGAATCATAGTTAAAATCCGTGGTAAAGGTAAGAGTCTTTGCCGACGAATCTATTGTTCCCTGGACATATTCAGCCGCCCATTCATACTGCCAGTATCCAAGATACCAGATTTGGTCGGGCTGATAAGTCCATGTTGAAAATGCTTCGTCAGTATACGTCACGATCGGCGGAGCGCTTGTTCTCGTAACTTTTACGTTCGGCCGGTCGGTTCTTAAGTCACTGTTCGGATAACGGGCAAGGTTCATACGCTCCCCGTCCATTTCCATCATCGGCGCATACAGGTTGTACCGATTACCACTCTTGTCTGTCGAAACGGCTTCTACATCGTCAATACCCAGATCCGCCAGATTTGCAACCACAACGGCATTTTGCGCATCGACTGATTTTAACCTGTTCTTCATATCGCCGTTTACAGGCTGGAACTGACTCAGCTTCATATCATACCCGCCGGAGAAGGTTACCTTCTCATCGCCATAGGGGCGGTAAACAATCGGCATATCTGCCGTACCGGAATCCTCTTCGGTCAATTCAAAGGTTTGAGAAAGATGGTAAAGGCCGCCTCTGATGTAGACAGTCACGCCACCCTCGGGTATTAGACCGTTCGCTTTCCAATCGCGGATGGTATCGCGTGCCTTTTCTACTGTAGCATATGGTTCTTCCAGTGAACCATCGTTTTCATCACTACCGTCAAGTGCAACGAACAGGCTGTTACGCAAAGCAGCACGGATCTGCACCGCTTCACTCTGCACGGTAGTTCCCGCTAAATCAAACTTGTCAACCGGTGTTACTTCAAATTTAATAAATTTACCCGCATACAGCTCAGGAATAACCAGCGATCTTGCATTCTCCCCAGGAATTTCTTCAAATTCTCCATCTGCTGTATCACAGAAATACCACTGATACCTGCTTTGTCCCTCGTCGTCTCCATCCGGATCACTGAATTCATACGCGCCGGTTATGATAGACGAAACGTCAAGATTACCTGTGATCCTGACATCTGTAACAACAGGCGCCTGATTTGCACTTGTCACATATACCGGATCACTCGTCACTGGTACACCTTTGTCACCGGCAGGCGCACTGTTCTTCGGCGTTACCTCAAATTTAATATACTTTCCGGCCATGTCAGCGGTGACCGTATAGGTTTTATCCGTAGCTCCAGATATCGGCTGGTAATTCCCATCCTCAGTGCTGCTATACAGCCAACGGTAGGTAGACTCGTCTTTTTGATCCGCCTCGGTTTCGTTGGCATCGCTATACACATATGTACCTGTCAACTCACGGCCGATAACACCGCCGCCCTCAACAGTGACATTCGATGCAACCGGGGCCACTGGAAGCAGATAGGGTTCACTTCGCACCGCGGTGCCGGTTACCGGTTCTACAGTTGAAACCGGTGTAATCTCAAATACCAGATAGTTATTATAGTCATTCTCTGTTACCGTGTAGGTAGGCAGAGCAGAGGCAGTACAATTGCCACTCATGACCACTTCCCAATTATCAATGTCTTCCAGGTCAGTACCACGCAGCCAACGATAACGGGAATTGGCTTCTTCATGGTTATCCGTATAGGTGTAATGACCGGTCAGAAGGTTGTTGCCTCCGTCAGTAATGGAAACCTCCGATGCCTCCGGCGGAGAATCGATCAGCGCAACTTCCAGTGCTTCCGACTGAATCCCGTCTTCCTCGGCTACAATGTGGACAGTTCCTATAGATGCTTCACTTGTAACTGTCAATACGCCGGTCGCAGGATTAATAGAAACCCCCTCCAACTCTTCCTGCAGGCTCCAAACCAAACGCTTGGTTGAGACCGACTGATCTCCAAATTCATTAAATACATCAACCTTATAGGTTTCCTCAACCGGGTCGGAACCCGGCAGGGGTATCTCCGTTTTACCAGAAGGCTTACTCAAACTTGCAGCTTTGACAATGCTTACAGACGCATTATCAATGTAGACTGCACAATCATCGCCAGCGTTGGTACCGCTGCCGCTCTGATGAACACCAAATACCGCCTTGTATCCACCAGTATTAAAATCTTTCTCGTTTATCTGGAAAATGTAGTAAACTCGAGCCCATTCGGTATTGCTCAGTTGAACCTGGGAGCTCTGCAGCAGCGTGCTGCCGTTGTTGCAGCGAAGCGCAACCTTGCCGCGCAGGCTATCAGCCGGCGTCGCGGACGCGGCTTTCATATAAGCTTCAATAATATAAAACTCGTCAAGATTATCTTCCAGAGTAATGGGAAGTGCATTCTCTTCAATGATCCCTTCGGCGCCGCCGGAATTTGTGGCACCACCCGGCGTTAGCAGGGCAGCCTTTGCACTATCATTATATCCGTCCGCATCTGTTACGACTGCAGTCGGCCCCGCCGGTTTACTTCCTCTTGCTTGCCATCCGTTTGAGAACAAATTGGCGCCAGCTTCTAAAGATTCAAAGGTGCCATCTGCCGTGAGAATATTTGCAAAAATATTCCCTGTCAGACTTACGCTCAAAGGCTCGGAGGCAACGCCATCCTGTGTTGCGATGATGTTCACCGTTCCTGGCGCAGCATCCTTGGTCACCGTAAGCACACCGGTAGCAGGATCGATGGATACACCCGCTG
>ERZ827168.4005-NODE-4005-length-14123-cov-5.024879_pt1 | contig 14123 bp, 15 predicted proteins | sample MGYA00519868_ERZ827168 | MGnify/ENA primary metagenome ERZ827168 (study PRJEB31778, sample SAMEA3449271) | human gut metagenome | biome: human gut; feature: human-associated habitat; material: faeces | place: United Kingdom | collected 2010/2012 ...
TGCATCTCCTGCTCCGCACGCCGAGATTCTCAACCTTATAAAGGAAGACCTCGCAGCAAAGGGTTACACCCTCGAAATCAAGGAATACTCCGATTACGTTCTCCCTAACGAGGACGTTGAAAGCGGCGATCTCGACGCCAACTACTTCCAGCACACTCCTTATATGGAGAACTTCAACCAAAACCATAACACGCACCTTAAAGCAGTCGCTTCTATCCATTATGAACCTTACTGCATTTACGGAAGCAAAACTACTTCTCTTGAAAATGTTCCCGAAGGCGCCAAGGTTCTTGTACCCAACGACAGCACCAATGAAGCAAGAGCACTGAATCTTCTTCAGCAGGTCGGTCTCATTAAGCTCAAAGCCGATGCAGGCATCGGTGCGACAAAGAATGACATCGTTGAAAATTCTCACAGCCTCGATATCATTGAAGCAGAAGCAGCGGCAATTCCGCGCCTTATGCCGGATGCGGATTTTGCAATCATCAACGGTAACTATGCTCTTACCGCAGGTCTAAAAATAGCCGACGCTCTTGCGTCCGAAGATCTCCAATCACTAGGTGCCACCACATACGCAAACATCATCTGCGTCAAGGAAGGCAACGAGAACGCCCCGTGGGTAGAGGCGCTGCGCGAGTGCCTCGCCGCGGGCGCGGACCGCGCCGTGCTGCTGTCTGACCGCGCGTTTGCCAACGCCGACACCCTCGCCACGAGCTACGTCATCGCGAGCGCGGCAAAGCAGCTCGGCGAGTTTGACCTCATCTTCTGCGGCAAGGAGTCGCTCGACGGCGCGACCGGGCAGATGGGCTCGCAGCTGGCCGAGCGCTTCGGCGCGAGCCAGATCTCCTCGACGGCGAAGATCGTCGAGGTGGACACGGCCGCGCACACCATCACGGCCGAGCGCGACCTCGCGCGCGGCACGGAGGTGCTGCGCGCGAAGTATCCCTGCCTGCTCACGGTCGAGAAGGCGAACTTCCGCCCCCGCATCCCGAACCTGAAGCGCTGGAAGGCCTCGCGCACCGCGCCCATTGCGGTCTACAGCGCGTCCACCATCCCGGGGCTCGACCCCGCGCAGATCGGCGACCCCGGCTCGCCCACGAAAGTGCCGCGCACCTACCCGCCGGAGGTCGGCGCGAAGGGCAGCATGATCGACGAGGGCAGCACGGAAAAGAACGTGGACCGGCTCTTCGAGCGGATCGCGGACGTGCTTTGAGGAGGTGCAGGCAGTGAATAAAACAGATTACAAAGACATGTGGGTCTTCATCGAGCGCGACGGCGACAGCGTGCTGCCGGTCTCGCTCGAGCTGTGCTCGGAAACGCGCAAGCTCTGCGACGCGAGCGGCGAGAAACTCGTCGCGGTCATCGTCGGCAGCATCTCGGACGGCGAGCTGCAGCGCGTGCTCGACTGCGGCGTGGACAAGGTCATCCACGTGACCGGCACGGGCTATGACTACTTCAATAACGATGCGTACACCAACCTCTTCACCGTCCTGTGCCGGAAGCACCGGCCCACGGCGGTCATGGTCGGCGGCACGATCAACGGGCGCGACTTTGCGCCGCGCTTCGCCGCGCGCCTCGGCACCGGCTGCACTTCGGACGCGACCGAGCTCGTCTGGGATCCCAAGACGACGGACATCGAGTTCGTTGAGCCTGCCGTCGGCGGCAAGATGATGGCCGTCATCACCGTGCCGGTGGCGCGCCCGCAGGTCGGCACGATCCGCCCGGGCACGTTCAAGTGTGTGCCCTGCGGCGCGCGTGCGCACGAGGTCATCGAGGAGCACATCGACTTCCCGGTCGCGGACATCCGCACCGAGATTCTCGCTTTCCGCGCCGACGATCTCGACGAGAGCCTGAACATCGCGGACGCGGACGTGATCGTCTGCGTCGGCAACGCGATCAAGGGGGCGGACGCCCTGCCGCGCTACCGCCGTCTGGCAGAGCGCCTCGGCGGCAAGGTCGCCTGCACGCGCCCGGTGTTCGACCGCGGCGTGCTGCCGTTCAAGCTCGTCATCGGGCAGTCCGGCGCTGTAGTCAAGCCGAAGCTGCTGCTGTCGTTCGGCGTGTCGGGCGCGGTCAACCACGTCACGGGCTTTTCGGACGCGGACGTGGTCGTCGCCGTGAACACCGATCCCGAGGCGGCGATCTTCAACTACTGCACCTACGGCATCGTCGGCGACATGGACGAGGTCTGCGAGGCCATGCTCGCAAAGCTCGGCGAGTGAGCCGGGATGAAAAGGCAAAAAAGCACCCAAAAGGGTGCTTTTTTGCGTGCTGCGGCGCTATCAATTACAGCGGGATGGGTTGATCGGGCTGAATAGGATAGTATTTGCTGAATTCTGAAAGCTGCTGTTCTGTCATGTCGATATCCAGCACACGAAAGGGATGCCACCCCAAAAAATCCTTGTCAACCATGCCGTTGCGCTGGCGCTTAAGGGGTATCTGCGTGCACAGCACATCTGTCACCACCCGGCAGCCAAGATTGACGTTCTCCCGACTGACGCTGCAGAAAGACGACCACGGGTAAAACCGCCGAAAGATGCCAAACCAGATCGCCACTATGCCGTCTGTGCAGATGTCATAGGACCTGCATATTCTCCCGATACCGAACAAGCAAAAAAAGTCAGTAAAGAACACCACCAAAATTATAATCCAGCGTGCGTCCGGCCGAATCACTGCGGCATATACACCTGCAACGGTCATGCCCAATAAAATCAGGCAATAACCCACACTCACATTTTGAGAAAAATATTTAAAGCTGATATTGACTTTCATATCTATCGCCCCTCATCGCCGTGACCATGCTGGCCGATATTTCCCAAAAGCGTTCCTATACCATGAAAAAAAGGATCGGCGTCTGGTCACTGCCGCAGTCATGCCGGCGCATCCTGCCATCATGATACCCGGCGGCGCGCGGCCTGTCAAGGGCCCTGCGTTCTATGGCGGAAAACCGCCGAGGAGAACATGCGTTGCTTGCAGCGGCGGCCCATCCGCGCGCAAAAGGAGGGCGGCAGCCGCGAGAAAGCATGGAGTATGCTGCAAGGAAACACCAAAAAGGGGAAAAAACAAAAGCCCTTGCAGCAAGGGCTTTTGACAGAAAATCTGGCACCCCCGGCTGGATTCGAACCAGTGGCCTGCCGCTTAGGAGGCGGCCGCTCTATCCAACTGAGCTACGGGGGCACAACAGCGCTATTTTAGCGCAAAGGACGGCGGGTGTCAATGACCGGCGGTTGGGAAACGGGACGATGCGGCGGGGCAGGCCGGTACAAGTCTTGCGGGACGAAGATAATCAAACGCGGGCGGTGCATCAGCACCGCCCGCTTGCGTTACGCTTCTTGCATTATATATATATTTCCCTCACGGTTTGCGGTTTTTCGCTCTCATTTTCCTTGTAAGAATAATATGACCGCGAAAATAATGACACAGAAAGAAAAAGGAAGCACAACAGATGAGACCTGTGATAAATACCTTGGCATCAAATGCGATTCCCGAAACGATTCCAACAAACAAGGCCACGGCCGAAAGTGCAAGAAACAAAAAGCTGATCAGCATATTCCAGCGACATACTCTCCGCAAATAGATATTGCGAAATTTCTCTAAATCATAAAAATTGCCCTCTGCATTTGGTATCCTGTAAATTTGGATGTAGTGATCCCTACAGACGGGATCAGCATTAAATTCGCATTTGAGTTTTGTTTCACACGGAATCATACCAAAATCTTTCGGAATCGAATGTATCAAAAAATATTGCACGTTCCTCGGCCGAGCTTTCACAAGTTTAAACCAATACAAACAGACGTTTGTTAAACGCCACCCCGCGAGCTCCATGTTCTGTAATTTTCGCTCAACATTTTCAAAAGACCACAATGTATAGTAGAAAAACATCCACATTGCGCTACCTCCGGTGAAAAGAATCAGCTTTTGAAAATCGTGTTATCATGATACCCGGCGGCGCGAGGCCTGTCAAGTGCTTTGCGTGTCGGCGGGGCAGGGGCGCGGTTGCACGCGGCGGGAAATCATGGTATGATAAACAGACTGCGCAAAGGAGGTAGTCCCATGCGTCTCATCCGCGAGGAAAAAACCTTCATCCGGGAGGCCGTTTTGCTCATGCTCCCGATGATCTTGCAAAATTTTGTGACGTTTTCCATGTCCATGGCCGACACGTTCATGGTCGGCGTGCTCGGCGAGACGGCGCTCGCCGCCGTGACGATGGCCAACAGTCCGTTTTACGTCATGCAGCTGATGATCTTCGGCGTGCAGAGCGGCATGAGCGTACTCGTGGCGCAATACCACGGCCGCGGCGATCAGGAGGCCATCAACCGCGTCATGGGCATCGCGCTGTTTGTTTCCACGACGATCACGGGCCTGCTCGCCGTGACGGCGTTTTGCATCCCGGAGCAGATCATGCGCGTGCTCACCAACAACGCCGACCTCGTCGAGCCCGGCGCGGCATATACGCGCTACGTCGGCTTTTCGTATTTCTTCTCCGCCATCAGCGGCGTGTACATCGCCGCGCAGCGCAGCACGGAAAATCCCCGCCTCGGCGCGGTGCTGCTCACCGTATCCGGCGCGCTGAACATTTTCCTCAACTGGGTGCTTATCTACGGCAAGCTCGGCGCGCCCATGCTCGGCTGCGCGGGCGCAGCCATTGCCACGCTCATCAGCCGCGCGTTCGAGGTCGCGGTGCTGTGCGTGTATGCCCGGTTCAGCCGCCGGCTGCCGCTCATGCCGCGCGCGCTGCTGCACCCCGGCCGCGTGATCGCAAAGGACTTTGCCAAGTACGCGCTGCCTGTCGTGTGCAACGAGTGCCTGTGGTCGCTCGCGTTTTCGCTCTACACGGTCATCATGGGGCATATGGACAATAACACGCCCATCCTCTCGGCCTACACCATCGCCGGGAATCTGCAGCGCATGATCACCCCGGCGTCGTTCGCCGCGGGCGGCGCGGCAGCGGTGCTCATCGGGCGGGAGATCGGCCGCGGCAATCGCGATCAGGTGCAGCGCAAGGCCTGGGTGCTCGACGCTCTGGCGCTCGTCGTCGGCCTCGTGTGCATGGGCATCATCGCGCTCGTGCGCAACGTGCTGCTGCGGCCGTACATCCTGCCGCTGATGCACATGGAGGGCACGGCGTGCGACATTGCCATGTACATGATGCTGATCATGATCTTCGTGCAGCCGCTCTCGAGCGTGAGCCTGACGAACATCGTCGGCGTGCTGCGCGGCGGCGGCGACGTGCGCTATGCGATGCTGTGCGACGTCGGGCCGCTGTATGCGGTGTGTCTGCCGCTGGCGGCGCTCACGGCGCTCGTCTGGAAGCTGGACATCCGCTATGTGTACCCGTTCATGTCGATCGATATGTTCGTGCAGCTGTTTCTGGTCATGCCGCGCCTGCGCTCCGGCAAGTGGATCCACGACGTGACGCGCACCGCCGGTGAGCTGGAGACGTGAGCACGCGCAGCGAGCCGAAAACCGTCCCGATTTTTTACCGGATGCAAATCTCCCGGAGCCAGAGACGCCGGGAGATCTGTTTGCCAAGACCTTATCGCCTTTCGCCGATGGCGCGGCGAACGAAAATCCAATCATTTTTTCCGGCGACATGTGCGTCGGAAAAAATACTTCTCAGGCTGCAAGTGTGGAATTTGTGTGCCGCCGGTGCACAAATTATGCGCGCAGCAGACTGCAAACTCTTTGTCAAAAAAGCATCGCTTTTTTGACAATCTTAGCTCCGGGAACTTGCTTTCTTTATGCCTGCTGCGCCAGCCGCGGGATATCGCCCACACCGTCGAGCACCATGCTCGGCCGGTAGGCAAACTCGTCGAGCGTCGCGCGCGTGGACACGCCGCTGAGCACGAGCACGGTGGACATGCCGCTCTCCATACCGGAGATGACGTCGGTGTCCATGCGGTCGCCGATCATGACGGCCTCGCCGGAATGGCAGCCGAGGATGCGCAGACCGGTGCGCATCATGAGCGGGTTCGGCTTGCCGCAGAAATATGCCTGCTTGCCGGTGGCGATCTCCACCGGTGCGGTGAGCGCGCGGCACGCGGGGGCGATGCCCTCGTCCGTCGGACCGCAGGTGTCGGAATTCGCGCCGATGAGCTTTGCGCCCGCGAGCACGAGATTCGTCGCCTTCGTGAGCGTGTCGAGCGAATACGCCCGCGCCTCGCCGATGACGACATAGTCGGGGTTAACGTCGTTCATGGTGATGCCGCGGTCATAGAGCGCGTTGAGCAGACCCGCCTCGCCGAGGGCGTACACCGAGCAGCCGGGCGCCTGATCGGCCAGAAAGGCCGCCGTGGCCAGTGCGCTGGTGTAAAAATGCTCCTCCGGCACATCGAGTCCCATGCGCTGGAGCTTCTGGCACAGCTCGCGCGGGGTCATGCCGCTGTTGTTGGTCAAAAACAGGTATTCCTTGTGCTCGTCCTGCAGCCAGTGGATAAACTCCGCCGCGCCGGGCAGGATGTGGTTGCCGTGGTAGATGACGCCGTCCATATCGCACAGGAAACCCTTTTTGGCGTTAAAATCAATCATACGCTCCGCTCTCCTTTTTCATGCTTCTGCGCGTAGTTTACCACGCGGCGCGCCGCCGGACAAGCGGGCTGCGCGTCAATTTTTTGTAAATTCAAAGCTCCAGCCGCAGAAAGATCGTCGTGTCGAGCGGGCTGTCGGTGTAGCGCGGGATGTCGTAAAAGCCAAGTCCGCGGTACATCTTGAGCGCACTGCGCAAAAACGGCTCCGTGTCGAGCTGCATGGCGGTGTAGCCGATGGCGCGCGCGTCGGACAGAATGCGCTGCATCATCTGCCCCGCGATGCCCTGCCCGCGGTACGCCGGGCGCACATACAGCCGCTTGAGCTCGCACGTCTCATCATCCAGCCGCCGCAGGCCGATGCACCCGACCGGCTGATCATCGCACCAGGCAATATAGAGCCGCCCGTGCGGCAGGCCGTACTTTTTCGTGAGGTCGGCCAGCTCCGCCGCATAATCCTGCAGGTCGAGATAGGTCTGGAACGCCGGCTCGTTTTCCATCAGCATCCGCGTGTATTCCGTGAACAGTTCCCGGATGGTCTCCGGTGTATCATAGGCCAATTTCATCTCCACAGGTATCGCTCCTTTCCTGAACATGGGGTGCAAGGGGCGCAGCACCCCGGTGTTTGCTTCGTACACCTTTATTTTACCGTATTTGCGCCGTGCGTCAAGCATTTGCGCGCGCAAGGCATTGACGCGGGCGGGTTTTTCCGCTAAACTTGTGCTCAGTTTTTCCCACGGAGGCACTTATGAAAACATCCGCCACTCCTTCTGCGACCGCCCGCGCGCGGCTGGGCCTGATCGTGTCCATGACCGTGTTCGGCACGATCGGCCTGTTCGTGCGCCGGATCGAGATCACGTCGGCCGAGCTCGCGCTCTGCCGCGCGGGGCTCGCAGCTGTGTTTCTGCTGCTGTCTTTTCTCGTCACGCGCAGACGGCTGTGCCTGAGCGAAATCAAAAAGTCGCTCTGGCTGCTGCTGGCCTCGGGCGCGGCCATGGGCATCAACTGGATGCTGCTGTTCGAGGCGTACAAGTACACGTCCATCTCTCTCGCCACGCTCAGCTACTATCTCGCACCCGTGATCGTCACGGCGCTGTGTCCGCTGCTGTTTCACGAGAAGATGACGAGCACGCAGGTGCTCTGCTTTCTCATGTCCACGCTCGGCGTCGCACTCATCATCGGCTCCGGCAGCATGCATGGCGGCGCGTCGGACGTGCGCGGCATCTGCTTCGGCGTGAGCGCCGCGGTGTTTTATGCCGCCGTCATCCTGCTCAACAAGTATATCACCGGCGTTCCGGCACTCGAGCGCACGTTCGTGCAGTTTCTCGCAGCCATTCTGGTGCTCGCGCCGTATGTCGCGCTCACATCGGGCTTTCACCCGGGCGTGATGTCCGCGGCCGGGTGGGTGAATCTGCTCATCGTCGGCCTTGTGCACACCGGGGTGACGTACTGCATCTACTTTGCCGCCATCCGCGCGCTGCCGGGGCAGGAGTCGTCGCTGCTGAGCTATCTGGATCCCATCGTGTCGGTGCTCGCGTCGGTGCTGCTGCTTGGCGAGCCGCTCGCCCCGATCCAGATTGTCGGCATGGTGCTGTTTCTCGGCTTTGCCATCGCAAACGAGTTCACGCACAAAAACGCCGAGACCACATGAGCGTCAAAAACAGAAAAACGCCGGCCTGCAGGCCGGCGGCCGTTTTTATCCGATATCACAAAACCATCAGCAGTGTCCCCGCGCCGATGAGCAGACAGCTGATCAGGGACTTGGGCGTGAAGCGCTCATGCAAAAACACGAACGCCAGCACGAGCGTGATGACCACGCTGAGTTTGTCGATCGGCACGACCTTCGACGCCTCCCCGATCTGCAGCGCGCGGTAATAGCACAGCCACGACGCCCCCGTCGCCAGACCCGAGAGGATCAGAAACAGCCAGCTCTTCCTGCTGATGTCCGTGAGTCCGCCCTGCGTGTTGGTCACGAACACCATACCCCATGCCATCGCCAGCACGACCACCGTGCGGATGGCGGTCGCAAGATTGGAGTTCACGCCCTCGATGCCCACCTTGGCCAGAATGGACGTCAGCGCCGCAAACACGGCCGAGAGCAGAGCAAATACGAACCACATGCCGTTCCCTCCGTTTCCCGCGCGGCTCACGCTTGCAGCACCGCCGCCCGCAGGCGGTCAAGATCGTCCGCATCGGGGTGCGAGCGCGCACGGTCGAAGTTTTCGATCAGCGCGTCCAGATTTGCCGGCGGCGCCGGCAGGGCGCGCATCGCCTCATAGCGCGCACGCACCGACGGCGGCATCTTGCCCTGACACATATACGTGCCGATGACGGTGTTGCTGCCGTCCGGCACCGCCTGTACACGCGCAAGGATCGCGTCAAAATACGCGGTGTCGATGCCGAAGCCCGCCGTACCAAAGAGGAAAGCCGCTTATTTTTCAGTGTCCGCAGCAGCGCCAGCGTGTCCGCGTCCGCGTTGCCCTTGTCCGTCCAGAAGCCGACGTAGAGCAGCTCCGACTCCGCTGCCGTCTCCCCCGCCGCGCCGAATGCGTCGCACAGCTCCGGCGGAAGCGCCGCGCGGATCGTGTCCGCAAGCAGGCGGGTGTTGCCGGTGGCACTGCTGTAGAGGATGGAGTAACGTTCGTTGTGCATGGGAAAGCCTCCTTTTGCGCCGCGCCCCCCCCGGCCGATGCCCGGCATCGGCTGCGGCGCGGCTCGACAACAGGATACGCCATTTGCCGCCGCTTGTAAACCCCGCCGCCCTGCACAGATCGGTCGCGGTGTGTGCTCGGCGCTTACAGTGGACGCAAAACCACCCCGCCGATGGCGGGGTGGTTTCGTATCTGGCGATCAGATCTTCGTGACGATCTTGATGCCGGGGCCCATGGTGGACGCCGTGACGCAGGACTTGATGTACTGGCCCTTCGCGGCGGCCGGCTTGGCCTTGATGATCGCGCCGATGAGCGCGTTGTAGTTCTCGGTGAGCTTCTCAGCGCCAAAGCTGACCTTGCCGATCGGGCAGTGGATGATGTTGGTCTTATCGAGACGGTACTCGATCTTACCGGCTTTGGCTTCCTTGATGGCGTTGGCAATGTTCGGCGTGACCGTGCCGGCCTTCGGGGACGGCATGAGACCCTTGGGGCCGAGCACCTTACCGAGACGGCCGACAACGCCCATCATGTTGGGAGAGGCGATGACGGTGTCGAACTCGAACCAGTTCTCACCCTGGATCTTGGCCACGAGATCCTGACCGCCGGCGTAATCCGCACCGGCGTCCAGCGCCTCCTGGACCTGCTCTTCCTTGCAGAAGACGAGCACGCGGGTCGTTTTGCCGGTGCCGTGGGGCAGGACGATGGCGCCGCGGACCTGCTGGTCGGCGTGACGGGAGTCAACGCCCAGCTTCACGTGCAGCTCGACGGTCTCGTCGAACTTGGCCTTAGCGGTCTTGGTGATGAGCTCGAAGGCTTCCTGCGGCTCGTACTGAGCCTGCTTATCAATGAGCTTAGCGCTCTCTTTATAATTTTTACCTCTGAACAATTCAGTTTCCTCCTAATAAAGTGGTTCGTCGGATGGATGATCCTCCCACGATCAGGGAGCGGAATCTGACGGCTTATTCGCCGACCAGAACGCCCATGCTGCGGCAAGTGCCGGCGATCATGCTCATGGCAGACTCGATGCTGGAGCAGTTGAGATCGGGCATCTTCTGCTCTGCGATCTTGCGCAGATCTTCCTTGCTGATGGTCGCGACCTTATCTCTCTGGGGCACGCCGGAGGCGTGATCGATGCCGCAGGCCTTCTTGATGAGCAGAGCTGCCGGGGGCGTCTTGGTGATGAAGGAGAAGCTACGGTCGGAGTACACGGTGATGACGACCGGGATCATCATGCCCATGTCGCCCTTGGTGCGCTCGTTGAAGTCCTTGGTGAACTGGCCGATGTTGATGCCGTACTGGCCAAGCGCGGGGCCGACCGGGGGAGCCGGCGTTGCCTTGCCGGCGGGAACCTGGAATCTGACGTATCCAACTATTTTCTGTGCCACTTGAAAGCACCTCTTTCTTGTAAGATTTTAATCCTTGATCGCTTCGACCTGATCAAGCTCGAGGTCGACCGGCGTCTCTCTGCCGAACATGGAAACAACGACACGCACACGGTCCTTATCGGGCTCAAGCTCGTCCACCGTGCCGATGAAGCCCTCAAGCGGGCCGTCGGTGATCTTGACGGAGTCGCCGAGCTCATAGCCGACCACCACTTCATGGTGCTCGACGCCGAGGTCATAGATTTCCTGTTCTGTCAGGGGGATCGCCTTCCCGTCGGAGCCGACGAAGCCCGCGGCACCGCGCACGTTGTGCACGAGATGCCAGCTCTCATCGGTCAGCACCATCTTCACGAGCACGTAGCCCGGAAAGACCTTGCGCTCGACGGTCTTCTCACCGGAATCGGTGATCTCCTTGACCGTCTCCATCGGGATGTTGACTTCCTGGATCAGATCCTGCATTCTGCGGTTTTCCGCAGCCTTGAGGATGTTTGCGGCCACGCTGTTTTCGTAGCCGGAGTAGGTATGCACGACATACCATTTTGCGAGTTCAGACATATTACCCACCCAGCTTCAGGAGAAGCTGCACGCCCTGGTCGGCCAAAGAATCGAAGCCCCACAGCACGAGTGCGGACACGAACATGACCACCAGGCAAACCGCGGTGTTGTTTGCCGTCTGCTTCGGCGTCGGCCACACGACTTTTTTGAGCTCGCTCTTCATGTCGCGGAACCATTTGCCGATACGCTTGAAAAACGGGAGTTTCTTATCGACTTTCTTGACGGCTTCGGTGGAAGTTTCTTTCTTTTCAGGTTTCTTATCAGCCATGAATCATTCCGTCCTTTCGAAAGCCTTATTTGGTTTCAACGTGCTTGGTGTGCTTGCGGCAGAAGGGGCAATACTTACTCAGTTCCAGCTTTTCGGTAGTGTTCTTCTTGTTCTTCATGGTGTTGTAGTTGCGCTGCTTGCACTCTGCGCATCTGAGCGTCACCTTGACACGGGATCCTGCTTTAGCCATATTGTTCGGCACCTCCTTATTGATTTCGCCCCTGTCGGAGCGTGATTGCCTCCCTGTATGAGCCGAAAGGGCATAAAAAGGGAACCTCTCGACTGACAGGTAGATTCACTATACCACACCGGCTGTCAAAGGTCAAGCCTTTTTCCGGATTGATGACCGCGAAAAAGGCAGCAAACCCCCTGCCTCCGTTTGACCGGAGGCAGGGGGTCAGAAACATGGGCGAACAGGCGCTCAGGCCGCGTCCTCGAAGCCGGGGACCGGCTTCTTGGCGGTGACGGCGCGGATGATGAACAAGACCGCCAGCACGAGCACGACGCCGATGGCGAGGCTGATGTAGACGTTCTGGATGAAGCCCGCCAGAATGTAGTTGACAAAGCAGATGATGCCGAGCGTTGCGGCATACGGCAGCTGCGTGGACACGTGGTTGACGTGGTTGCACATTGCACCGGCAGAGGCCATGATGGTCGTGTCGGAGATGGGCGAGCAGTGGTCGCCGAACACGGCGCCGGCCAGGCACGCGGACACACCAATGATGAACAGCTCGCTCGCCGGGTCGAACACGTAGGTGACGATCGGCAGCAGGATGCCGAACGTGCCCCAGCTCGTGCCGGTGGAGAAGCTCAGCACACCGGCGACGATGAAGATGATCGCCGGCAGGAAGCTGAACAGCGACCCGGCCGCAGAGTTCATGACGGAGGCGACGAAGTACTTGCCGCCGAGCAGGCCGGTCATGTTCTTGAGCGAGGTGGCGAAGGTCAGGATCATGATGGCGGGGACCATGTTGATGAAGCCCTTCGGCAGGCAGTCCATGGCGGCCTTGAAGCTGATGAGGCGGCGGCACAGGAAGTAGATGATCGTGAACACGAGCGCGATCAGCGAGCCCCAGGGCAGCGCGGCAAAGGCGTCGGTGTTGCCGAAAGCGCCGACAAAGTCGTGGTAGTAATCACCGGCAGCGTCCCAGTAACCGCCGACATAGACCAGACCGGCAAAGCAGGTCACGATCAGCACGGCGACGGGCAGGATCAGGTCGATGACGCGGCCGTTCTGGTTGCATTCAATGGCATCGCTGTTGGCATCGGCGCGGTCGCCGGTGGTGTAGAGATCGTCCTTGAAGCGGGCATTCATCTCGTGCAGGCGCATCGGGCCGTAATCGAACTTCATGAGGATGAGCGCGATGATGAACACGAACGTGAGCAGCGAGTAGAAGTTATACGGGATGGCGCGCACGAACAGGTCAAAGCCGTTGTAGTCCTCGACGACGCCGGACACAGCGGCCGCCCAGGAGGAGATCGGCGCGATCATGCACACGGGCGCGGCCGTGGCGTCGATGAGGTAGGCGAGCTTGGCGCGGGAGACCTTGTGCCGGTCGGTGACGGGCAGCTTCACAACAGAGTCTATCTTGTAGGATTTGGTGTTTACAGAGTTGCCTGCTGTAAGCGTCTGGTTGATCTGCTGTGAGAAAATGTAGGTTTCCGTATCGGTGGGATTGTAATAGACATTGAACAGGCAGGCATTGCCGCCGGCATAAAACAGCGTGGGATAATAGGTTTTGCCGCTTTCCACATAAGGCGTGCCCATCACGGCGTCGCACTGCATGATGGGGCAGCTTACCCGCACCGTGAAATCATCCTTGGTGAAGCTGCTGCCATCGACCTTTTTGGAGGTGGTATAGATCGACAGAAGCCGCAGATAGATCTCCGTACCGCCGGCGGCCGCGCCGTCTACATTGCTGTCGGCGGGCAGCTTGATCTGCATACCGCCCAGAGGAACGTCGTATGCCTTCGTTTCGGCGTTCCAGCCATAGCCCTCATAGACGTACCAGCCGCCCTTCACCGTGGCCTTCATGCAGTTGTAGCCGCTCTTTGTATCCTCTGCATCGGTCACTGTGATCTCGTCGCCCACCTTGTTGGACTTGCCGTCGCTCTTCCACAGCTTGATGATGGGGAGCTTGTTGCCGTTGGTCTTATAGTTCTGATCCCTTCCGATGTAGAAGTTCACATCGAAATCGAGATTTTCCGCCTTGTCCACATGAAGCGTCAGCGTCCAATAGGTCTTTTCCTCGCCGTTACCGCGGGAGTCACCGCCGAAGTCATCCTTTGCATAGAACCGGTACATATAGGTGCCCGGCTCCGTTTACGTTAGGGAGATGGTGGTTCCTCCAAAGAGCGACGCGCTGAAGCCCAGCTCCTCGCCCCACGTCTGCCCATTGTCGGTAGATCTCTGATAGAAGTAATTCTTCTCGGCGCTCAGCGTGTCATCGCCGTCCTCGAAGATCTTACCGGTCTGCAGGTCGCGCAGCAGATACGCCGCACCGATGATCGAGTTGTCGGTAACGTCCTTCACGCCCTCCACCAGCTTGGGTGCCTTGTTCAGGTCTGCGCCGCACTTGTCGCACTTTCTGTCCTTGTTGTCGTCGGTGTGGACGCACGCGTTGGGATCAAACCGCACCGCCACATCGTCGTAGGCGAAGTAGGCGGGCTGGGAGAAGCCGTAGCCGTTGTCACTGGAGCCGGTGACATTGAACTCTACCTTGGTGACGGCGCCCAGACTGGA
>ERZ827168.4013-NODE-4013-length-14098-cov-2.433241_pt1 | contig 14098 bp, 9 predicted proteins | sample MGYA00519868_ERZ827168 | MGnify/ENA primary metagenome ERZ827168 (study PRJEB31778, sample SAMEA3449271) | human gut metagenome | biome: human gut; feature: human-associated habitat; material: faeces | place: United Kingdom | collected 2010/2012 ...
ATCGTTTCAGGTAAGCCCGGAGGTGTTGATTCCGCGACAAGATACGGAGACGCTTGTGGAACAGACACAACGTGTATTAAAAGATGACGACCGTATTCTTGATATGTGTACCGGGAGTGGCTGTATTTTGATTAGTCTTCTCCATGAAAACAAGACATGTCAGGGCATGGGCGTAGATATTGCAGAAACATCCATTGCTTTGGCACGTGAAAATGCCAAAAAAAATGATGTTCAGGCAGAGTGGCTCGTAAGTGATTTGTTTTCGGATGTTTATGGGGTGTTTGATGTGATTGTATCGAACCCTCCTTATATTGCGACAGCGGTGCTGCAGGAGCTGATGCCGGAGGTGATCGAGCATGAACCGAAACACGCGTTGGATGGACATGAAGATGGCTTATATTTTTACCGTCAGATCATTACAGAGGCACCGAAGTATTTAAAACCGGGTGGTTGGATTTTATTTGAGATTGGTTATGATCAGGGTGAAAGTGTGCCGGCACTTTTGACAGAAGCCGGTTTTACGGAGATTACCGTCATAAAAGATTATAATGGAAATGATCGTGTGGTACGCGCCAGACTGCATGACTTGTAACGCTCATTTTTTGATAAGAAAATGTCAGTCGCAGTAGGATGATGGCGACGTAAAAGCGATAGATATAAAAACGACAAATATAAATGTGATAGATGAATTAAGATAAAGGAGAAAATCATATGTTTGATAAATTAGATGACCTCATTCTTCGATATGAGGAAGTGATGAACCTGCTGAGTGAACCGGATGTGGCAAGCGATACCAATCGTTTCCGTGATCTTATGAAAGAGCAGGCAAATCTTGCACCGATTGTTGAGGCGTATAAAGAATATAAGGCATGCAAAGAAACCGTGGAAGATTCTTTGGCGATGCTGGAAGAAGAATCCGATGAAGATATGCGTGATATGCTGAAAGAAGAACTTTCTACGGCAAGAAAGCGTATTGAGGAATTAGAGACACAGTTAAAAATCCTGTTATTGCCGAAAGACCCGAATGATGATAAGAACGTTATCGTGGAAATTCGTGCAGGCGCTGGTGGAGAAGAAGCAGCACTTTTTGCAGCAGAGATGTATCGACTTTACGTTCACTATGTGGAAAGCCGTGGCTGGAAAGTAGAGCTGATGGAAGCGGATGAGACAGGTATTGGCGGTATGAAATCTGTGAACTTTATGGTGAAGGGTGATGGCGCTTATTCTGTATTAAAGTATGAATCTGGTGTGCATCGTGTACAGCGTGTTCCAGAGACAGAATCACAGGGACGTATTCAGACATCCACCTGTTCTGTAGCAGTTATGCCGGAGGCTGAGGAAGTTGACATCCAGATTGATGAAAAAGACATTCGAATTGACGTTATGAGAGCGTCAGGTAATGGTGGTCAGTGCGTTAATACAACGGACTCTGCGGTACGTTTGACCCACTATCCAACCGGTATTGTCATTTACTCACAGACAGAAAAATCACAGTTGCAGAATAAGGCAAAAGCATTTGCTCTTTTACGTACCAAGTTATATGATTTGGAATTGCAAAAGAAGCAGGATGCGGAAGCGGAAGAGAGACGAAGCCAGATTGGTACGGGAGATCGTTCCGAAAAGATTCGTACGTACAACTTCCCGCAAGGGCGTGTGACAGACCATAGAATTAATCTGACATTGTACAAGTTAGATAAGATTATGAATGGTGATATTCAGGAAATCATTGATGCATGTATTGCAGCTGACCAGGCAAAGAAGTTAGCAAAAATGAATGATGATGAAGCATAAAGACAAAAAGCGTAGGTATAGCCTGCGCTTTTTCTTAAATATTTCTTAAATTCCAAGGTTTCGGTACACCCATTTCATGAAATTGTGTATAATAAAGTTGACATAATCACAGGTACATAGGAAGGAGCACAGCGATATGTGGAATAACAAAGTATTAAAACAAAGAGCAAAAGAACGAATGAAAGTAAATTACTGGAAAATGGTTTTGGTAGGATTGTTACTTGCCTTACTTTCCGGAGGAACTGTTTCAGAATCAGGTGCTAGAAATTCTGTACAGAACACAACAAGCGACATTACAAACGAATCACAGTATTATGATGATTATGATGAGGATGCATTCTTTTCCGGAGGATATGATATTGATCCGGACATGATGGTGGATTCCCTTGGCTTCCGGGGTCTTTTTGGCGGAATGATGCTTGGGGTGGTGGTAGTTGCCGTTGTCATTGGCATCTGCCTTGTTATTTTTGTGTTTAATCCACTGGAAATCGGAGCCCGTCGCTTCTTCTATCGTAATATAAATGAGAAGGCTGAATTAAAAGAAGTGGGATTTGGTTTTGACCGCAATTATATGGGAAGTGTGAAAACCATGTTCCTGCGCGATTTATATACGGTTTTATGGACACTGTTATTTATCATTCCGGGAATTGTAAAAAGCTATGAATATCGTATGATACCATATCTTTTGGCAGAACATCCGGACATGAGTACAGATGAGGCCTTTGCCATCAGTAAGCGTATGATGTATGGAAATAAAGCAGCTGCATTCTGGTTTGACCTTACCTTTATTGGATGGGAAATTTTAGGCGCAATTACCTTTGGTATCGTCAATATTTTCTGGGTAAATCCATACTACAATCAGTCAGCAGCAATGCTTTATGATGCCATTAAGTTTGACGATAATAATCGTCAGTCAGCAAATTGGCAGGCAGACAATGATAGCAATACATCATTTTAGAGGATATAAGAAATGTCATTACAGTTTGTAATTGGAAATGCCGGCAGCGGTAAATCCACGTATCTGTATCAACATGTGATTGAGGAAGCTATTGCACATCCGCAGAAAAACTATCTGGTGATTGTTCCGGAACAGTTTACCATGCACACGCAGGAACAGCTGGTTGCAATGCATCCCAAACATGCCATTATGAATATTGATGTGCTTAGCTTTGACCGTATGGCATATCGTATTTTTGATGAGTTGGGAACAGATACCTTAGAAGTCTTAGAAGAGACAGGAAAAAATTTATTACTGCGAAAAGTTGCACAAGAGCAGGAAGCAAAGTTGCATGCTCTTGGCAAAAATATGAAACGACCTGGGTATATTGCCCAGGTCAAGTCTTTAATATCGGAATTTGCGCAGTATAATATCACGCCGGATCAATTAGAAGAAATTATGAGTCGCCCGGAGCTGAGTGAAAGTCTGCGATACAAAGGGGCAGATCTTGTGACGATGTACCGTGCATTTCAGGAAAAAATTGCGGGAACTTATATTACCACAGAACAGATTTTGCAAAAGTTTTTGGCAGTTTCCGGAGATTCAAAGATTCTACGTGGAGCAACCATTGTTTTTGATGGATTTACCGGATTTACGCCGATTCAGAATCAAGTCATTGAGGAATTGCTCCGACTTGCAGAAACGATTCTTGTAACAATCACCTGTGATATCCGGGAAACGTTTTTTGGCAGGATTGAGGAACAGGAATTATTTGCCATTAGTAAGAAGACAATGGCGAAACTGGTGGATATGACAAAACGCAGTGGTGTGACGCTGGAAGATCCGATTTTACTTGGGACGCAGGAAAAGAAGCGGTTTGTTGCAGGGGGCTTTTTAGAACATCTGGAACAAAATCTGTTCCGTGCAGGGACAAGCGTTTATAAAAAACAGAAAGCATCTGATGCCATTCGTATAGTCAGCCTGAAAAATCCTAGACAGGAACTTCTATACGCAGCAAGTGAGATTACAAAGGCTGTGCGGACAGAGGGCAGACGCTACAGTGATTTTGCGATTGTATGTGCAAATCTGGATACGTATCGTTACAGTGTACCGGCAGTCATGGAACAGTACCATGTGCCGTATTTTTTAGATGTAAAGTCAGAGATTGTTTTTCAGCCAATGATTGAGTTTATCTATGGGCTTTTGATGGTGTTTGAAGAAGATTTCTCTTATGAAAGTGTGATGCGCTGCGTACAGGTATGAGTGACCTGTTGACCGAAGAAATTGATCAGCTTGAAAATTATATTCTCGCATCCGGCATACGTGGACATCGGAAATATGAGGAGCCGTTTGTTATTTCTCCGCAAGGCTATACACCGGAGATGCTGGTGGAGTTAAATGAGATCCGTATGCGTCTGGTTGTGCCATTACAGCAATTTGCAGCTACGGTGTTACAGCGGACACAAGCACAGAATGAACGAAAAAGGCAGAGCAAGTGGCTGACAAAGACAAGAAAGGTTTCCGTAGAAGCACTTTCTTATGGAATATACGAATATCTTACGCATCATCATATACAGGAGCGGCTGGAGGAAAAAGCAGATTTTTATGAGGAGGTACCGGATGCTGTAAAAAGTGGTGAATATCGCCAGATTTATGGCGCCTGTATGGATTTGCTGGATAAGGTTGTCTGTATGTTAGGCACGGAAGAAATGACAGTTACAGAATATCGAGAAATTCTGGCGTCCGGATTTGAATCCATTGCAGTTGGTATGATTCCACCGGCAAAAGATTGCGTCGTGATTGGTGATATGGAAAGAACAAGACTTTCGGATATACGCACGATGTATTTGATTGGTGCAAATGATGGCGCTATTCCAAAGGCACTCGGCAATGGCGGTATTTTGTCACAATTAGACAGGGAAAAACTAATGGAACTTGATGTTGAGGTGGCACCATCCGACAGACAGAAAGCTTTCATGCAGCGTTTTTATCTGTATTTTGTAATGACAAAACCGGCAAGAGAACTGATTGTGACCTATACGCGTGTAGATGGCGAGAGTAAAGCAATACGCAGATCATATCTGATACAGACATTGCTACGCATGTTTCCGGAATTGTCTGTGACGGAGTTGGAAGAGTTACCGGCGCAAAATCGTATTTTGACGGAAGAAACAGCGCAGGATTATTATGTGGATCTGCTGCGTCAGTACGTAGAAGAGCAAAAAGTGGAAGATGCATTTTTGGCATGTCTTGCGTGGGAAGAAAAAAGAAATGCCAAAGCATTTGCACAGCTGCGCGATGCAGCGTTTTACGAGCATAAAGAGGAAAAATTGTCAAAAGCAGCACTGGATGCGGTTTATGGTACAGCAATCACAGAAAGTGTGAGCCGGCTGGAGCAATATGCAAGATGTGCGTATGCATATTTTTTGAAGTATGGTCTAGGGCTTATGCCACGCGCGGAGCATGCCTTTGAAGTGGTGGATATGGGAAATCTCTATCATGAAGCGTTAGAAGCATATGCAAAACGTCTGGAAGCAAGAGAGGATGTCAACTGGTATACCGTGGATGAAGAACAGAGCAATGCTATTTTGCGTGAAGCTATTGATGCGACGTATCAGACCATGACGAAAATAGAATTATTGGATGAGGGACGTGACCGCTACATTTTATGGCGTATGGAACGTACCTTGCAACAGACCGTTCATACTTTATTGGAACAGGTGCGAAAGGGGTCTTTTGTTCCCCACGCCTTTGAAGTGGATTTTCGCGAAGTGGGAGATCTGGATGCACTGCGATATCAGCTGGACGAAATGCATACAATGCGCCTGCGTGGGAAAATTGACCGTGTGGATCTTTATCGGGATGCACAGAAAGTGTATGTTAAGATTGTAGATTACAAATCAGGGGTAAAAGATATTGACTTTTCCAGATTGTATGATGGTCTGCAGGTACAGCTGGTACTGTATATGGATGCGATGGAGGAAAGTCTGAAAAAACAGTATCCAAAGCATTCCGTTGAGCCAGGCGCAATGCTTTATTATCACATTGACCGTCCGGTTTTAGATGCCCAGGATGTACATAAATTAGGAAAAGAAGAGGCTGTATTAAAAGCACTGCAGATGAAGGGTGTTGTAAATGCAGATATGAACGTGATAGAGGCATTACATCATGGACTAGAAGGATATTCAGATGTCATACCGGTAAATATTACAAAAGACGGTTCTTTGGGAAAAACATCACATGCACTTACAACAGAGGAATTCGCGATTGCTTCTGATTATGTGAGACTTTTGATGCAGCAGACGGGAAAACAGATTATAGATGGAGAAATTGCCTGTAAGCCGTATCGCAAAGGGCAGGAAAATGGCTGTTCGTATTGTGAATACCATGGAATCTGTGGATTTGATACAAGAGTGGATGGTTTTTCTTATCGGAAATTATCAGGGAAAATGAACCGCGAGGAAGTACTGTCGCGCATGGAAGAAGATCTGGCAAAAGCGAAGGCAACAGAGAAAAATAAGCACAAAAAAGGAGAATGAGACTGTGCCACAATGGACGACTGACCAACAGAAGGTTATTGATATCAGAGAACAGAATATGCTTGTTTCCGCTGCGGCAGGATCCGGAAAGACGGCAGTATTGGTAGAACGTATCATTCAAAGGGTGCTGGATGAGGAGCATCCGATCGAAATCGATCGTATTGTGGTAGTGACGTTTACCAAAGCAGCGGCAGCAGAAATGCGGGAACGTATTCTTGCAGCGATTCAGGATAAACTGGCAGAACAACCGGACAATGCGTATTTGATGCGTCAGGCAACGCTTGTACACAATGCGCAGATTACAACCATTGACAGTTTTTGCAATTATATTGTCCGAAATCATTTTCATGAAATTGATTTAGAGCCGGATTACCGTATTGGAGATGAAGGAGAAATGAAACTCATACGCAAAACGGTGATGGATGCGATGATGCAAAAGCAGTATGAAGATGCAGAGTCAGTTGGAGAAGATGCGTTTTTCTATACTTTTTTAAATGCCTATGCCAAGGGAAATTCGGATCAGGCAGTGACCGATATGATACTACGTCTTTATGATAAAGCCCAGAGTTATCCATGGCCGGCAGAATGGCTGCAATCGGTCGCAGATGCGTATGTGGTTTCTTCGGTAGAAGAATTGAAAAACAGTGTATGGTTTCGGTTTTTGGTTGGTCGTTTACGAGAAGAACTGGAAGAAGCTGTGGCAAAGTCAAAACAGCTTTTGCAGTGGTGTATGATGCCGGAAGGTCCTTCATTTTATGCAGCTGGCTTAGAGCAGGATATCGTCTTATATGAGGATATTCTGGCATTTTCAGAACCGACGCGTTTTTATGAAGCATTTTGCTCCTTAAAATATGGTGCCATTGGACGAAAACCTAGAAACTTTGATGGGGACGAAGCGTGGATGAATCGCGTGAAAGATGGCCGCGATAGCATCAAAAAAAAGATGGACAAGACAAAGAATGCATACGGTGCGTACACATTGGAAGAGATTGTGACGCAGATGGAACAGGTGCGTCCATTTGTGGAGGAACTGGTGCGCCTGACGCTTTGTTTTACAACGATGTTTGCTGAAAATAAGCGAAGCAGGAATGTTTTAGACTTTAATGATGTGGAACATTTTGCACTGTCTATTTTAAAAGATGAAAAGACAAAACAGGCGACAGCTACCGCCAGAGAATTTCAAGATTATTTCCAGGAAATCATGATTGATGAGTATCAGGACAGCAATTATATTCAGGAAGAAATTTTAAGCAGTGTTTCCAAAGAGGAACAAGGCGCACACAATATGTTTATGGTGGGAGATGTCAAGCAGAGCATTTATAGCTTCCGACAGGCATGCCCAGAAATTTTTATGGACAAATACGAACGGTTTCATGGAAAGGAAGAGGGAAGTATTGCTATTGATTTACATCAGAATTTCCGAAGCCGCGAAGAAGTCTTATCCTTTACCAATGATGTATTTTACCAGTTGATGCATAAAGACATTGGTAATGTGGAATACGATGATTTGGCAGCACTTTATCCGGGGGCTTCCTATTATCCAAAGGCAGATACCGATACATTCCGGACAGAAATTCTCATTGCCAGCCGGAATCAGGAGGAGATGGAGGAAGCAGGAATCGAAGATAACATTTCCTTTGAAGCAAAGATGATTGCAGATAAAATACATCGTATGCAAGGGCATCAGCTTGTTACTGATAAGAAGACAGGAGAACTCCGTCCGATGCGTTATCGTGATGTTGTTATTTTGCTTCGTAGTCCGGGAGCAATGGCAGAAGATATGATTGCCGTACTCGAGGAAAACGGAATTCCTGCTTTTACAGAAAACAAGACAGGATATTACGATGCGATGGAGGTGCAGACTGTCTTAAATCTTTTGCGTATCATTGATAATCCAAGACAGGATATCCCTTTTGCAGCAGTGCTTCATTCTGCCATGTTTGCATTTTCAAGTGATGAGATTGCAAAAATTCGTATGACAGAAAAAAAGAGCTGTCTGTTAGAGGCAATGGAAGCTTACCGGGATGCGCATCCGATGGAACAAAAAGTAGGAGATTTTCTGGACTTTTTGGCGGAAATGCGTGCACTCGTGGCGGATACACCGATTCATGCGTTGATGGAAATGCTTTTGCAAAAGACGGGATATCTGACGTATGTTACAGCTATGCCACGCGGGGAAAGCAGACGTGCGAACTTAGAGAAGTTAATCGATCAGGCTGTTATGTATGAGAATACCAGTTATAAAGGGCTGTTTCAGTTCATAAACTATATTGGACAGTTACAAAAATACGAAGTGAATGAGGGCGAAGCGCAATTAATCAGTGATCATGATGATGCAGTGGCAATTATGAGTATTCATAAGAGCAAGGGGTTGGAATTCCCGATTGTCTTTGTTTCCGGTATGGGAAAACAATTTAATACACAGGATCAAAAAGGACAAATGCTTTTGCATAAAGATATGGGAGTAGGTCTGGATCTGGTGGATTACGATGCCCAGACAAAGACAGTGCCTCTTTATAAACAAGTGGTGGCGCGTGCGTTACACAGTGATGCCTGCGGAGAAGAGATGCGTGTCCTTTATGTGGCATTGACAAGGGCAAAGGAAAAGCTGATTTTAACAGCAACGCTGAACAAGGCAGAAGAAACGCTGGAAAAATGGCAGGAAAATCGAGGTGTGCTTACCTTTTCCGAGAGGGAGGAAGCGCAGGGATATCTGGAATGGATCATACGTGCCACGGCGGCAAAACGGGAGCTGTATCCGATTACGGTTGTGAAAGCTGAGGAAGTGATATTAGAAGAAGTTGCCGGGCTGATCGAAAAGCAGCAGAAGAAGGAGGCACTGCCTCTTTTAGCAGGACAGGCCAAAGCATCCTGGGTGGAAGCATTAGACGCACAGATGCGATATGTGTATCCATATGAACAAAATGGCGCATACAAGAATAAATACTCCGTATCGGAAATCAAGCACCGACAGATGGAAAAAGCATTTGCAGATGATTTTGGCGAGCGCCCGGATTTCTTGCAGGAAAAAGCGGAGCCGATTGTCCCATCATTTATTACAAAAACAGAGAAGGACGAAGTTTCGCGTGGGGCATTAAGAGGAACCGCAATGCACCGTTTCTTAGAATGTTTCGATTTTTCCAATTATGATAGTGAAAAAAATATGTATGAGCAGTTAGAGACGATGTGCCGGTCAGGGCGGTTGCGGGAAGAACAGCGGAAACTGTTGCAGATGGATCGCATACACCGCTTTTTAGAGAGCAAACTTGCGAAACGTATGAAGACGGCTGCCGAGAAAAAACAGTTGTATGTGGAAAAACCATTTGTGATGAGTGTAACTCCAAAAGAGTTGTTCTTGGAGGAGAAAGATAGCGAAGATACTGTTTTAGTCCAGGGAATCGTAGATGTGTTTTTTGTCGAGGAAGACGGTATTGTGCTTTTAGATTATAAGACCGATCGCGTGAAAGAAGCAGAGGAATTAACGAAGCGCTATCAGGCGCAGCTGCAGCTGTATGCCAAGGCCTTACAACGCACAATGGACTTGCCGGTAAAAGAAATATGGATCTATTCTTTTTATCTTGAGAAAATGATTGCATTGTGAGAGGGAAGTATTTATACTATACTTTGATTGTGATAGGACATAGAAACTGTGTCACAGGAAGAAGAATATGTTAATAGGAGGTTTTTTGAAATGAGCAGTTATGAATACGATGATGCTTGTATTCAGGCATTTCTTGAACAACAGTTGAAATTATTCCCTGAAGAAGTGGCAAATACACCAGAAGAAGCAGAGGCATTTCTTGAGGACTGTATGGCGATGGTTTGCGATGACAAAGCGGAAGTGATCGAATATTTAGAAGATGAGATGGATATTGTAGGCATGGACGAAGAGGAGATTCTCGAGGCAGAAGAAGTGTTTGCCATTGGCGATGGACGATATCTTGTAGTAGAAGGATAGCGATATGAAACACAATAAGAATAAAATATCGGCATTATTGCTGCTTCTTTGCATGAGCATTGCTCTTTTATGCAGTGGATGTTCTATTGGAAACCGACAGGTGTATTTTGCATCAAAAAGTGGTAGTCATACGGTATTTAAAATCGGTGAGATGGCATGTAGCAGAGAAGAGGCAAAAGTCTATCTTGCAAACTACAAGAATCTATATGGAAAGATTTATGATACAGATCTCTGGTCAGGGGATTACGATACCAAGACGATGGAAGAAAGTATCAAGGATGCTGTGCTGAGTCATTTGACAAAAGTGTATTCTTTGAATATGTATGCCAAGACAAAAGAGATTACACTGACAGAGGAAGAATCTAGTAAGGTTTCAGATGCCGCTGAGGTGTATTACAAGTCTTTGAATCGTGCGGAACGAAAATATACAGGGGCTTCGAAAAAAGATATTGAAAAAATGTATGAACATTATGCGTTGGCAGAAAAAGTTTACCAGCAATTGATGAGTGGTGTAGATGAAAATGTCAGCGAGGATGAAGCACGTATTATGGAAGCAAATGTTATTTATGTAACAGATGCATCTTTAGCAAAAGAAATTGCAACACAGTTGAAAAACGGAGCATCGTTCGACCGATTAGCAAGCACCTATAGTGAAGCAGATACCATTCATGTGACATTTGGACGAAACACATATGATACTGCAGTAGAAGATGTTGTTTTTCAATTGGATAATGATGAAATTTCGGACATGATTGAAGCAAAAGATGGTTATTATTTCTTTGAATGTGTGAATAAATACAACGAAGAATTATCAGAGCAGAACAAGGCAACCATCGTTAGCCAACGACAGGAAAAAGCAATGGAAGATGTTACCTCTGCCATTGAGACAGAGTATTATTCGGACTTTAATCAGAAACTGTGGGATAAAATCACGATTGATCAGAACGAAAAAATTACGACGAATTCCTTTTTTACGACATTAGATGGTAAAATTGTCTTTTAATTGGATATTTTTAGAATAATGTGTATAATAATGATTGTAACTAATGTAAGAGTTATATAGAGGAAAAGGAGTGTTTGTTATGGCAGATACGAAAAAAGTTGATGTTAAGAAGATGGCAGAGGAAGCAAAAAAGGCCACCGAAACAGTAAAGGTTGCAGCTGGTAAAGCAGCATCATCGGTAAAGGCAACTGCAGAAAAGGCAAAGAAGCAGGCAGAAGACGCAGCTACTGAGACAAAGAAGCAGGCAGAGGTAGTAGCCGAAGAGACAAAGAATGCTACAGCAACAGCGAAAAAGACAGTCAAAAAAGCTACAACAAGAAAGCCGGCAAAGAAAAAAGTAGAAATGACCCAGTCTGCGGTATTACAGTTTGGCGGAGAAGATTTCAAAATTGATGAAATTATTGCCAATGCGCAGGCAGCATTTAAGGCTGAAAACAAGAGAAAAACAATTACTGACATCAAGGTTTACATCAAGCCGGAAGAAAGAGCTGCATATTATGTAGTGACTTCCGGAGACAGCGAATATGCTGGTAGAATCGACTTATAATTCATACGGACATCTTTGGAATATAGAAGGACTGATACACGAAGATCTCGTGTACAGTCCTTTTTTGTTGTAGTTATGCAATTGTAATGGCTTTTACTCCATTTTCAAAGAAATCGGCAAGTGTATCGATGTCTTCTTTTGCAATCGGGGAAGTGGCACTCGTTTTGTGCAAACCAATAATGCCATTGATGGTAAAAATTAGAAGAGGGCCGACCATATGATAACGGTCCGGATGTAACCCATGTTCGACGGCTTTATTTCGCATAGCTTGTGACAGTTGTTCACTAAATGTCTGGTTATTGTTGCTAAAGGGTTGAACACTTTCACTTTTACAAATGGAGAGCGCATCGTACATTTCTAAAAAGAATAATCGGGGATCCTCAAAGAGTTTGGATAGGTAGTGCATATTAGACACCACCGCTTCGATAGCGTCATTGCGCAGTACATCCATCAAATCATAAATATCATGGTAATGTGCATAAAAAGTAGATTTGTTAATTTGTGCTTCTTTTACAATATCGGTAACCGTTATCTTTTCAATCGGTTTTTGGGATGCCATGGTAAGAAAAGCATCTGTAATTGCCTTTTTTGTCTTTTTTATACGAATATCCATAATCGTTCTACTCCTTTTTTGTATATAGGTTGGCTGGTACTTTGCTTTATCTGCAAATCATGAATATCCAACGGATTTTAGGTGAAAAGTTGGCTAACCAACCTTTTTCTAGAGATTTGCTGATTGCTTGGTTCTGTACCTGCCTTTATAATAGCAACTGTAGGTTGGAAATGCAACTAGTAGTTGGAAAACAAACGAAAGGTATAAAAAGGAGAAAACATGAAGAATGAAGAAATGATGAAAAGTGGCTCTGTATGGAAGGCAATTGCCAGCATGGCAATTCCATCTGCTGTCATTATGATTTTGATGATTTTTTACAATATAGCGGATATGTTTTTTATAGCCAGATTGGAGGACAATGCACAGGTTGCAGCAGTATCTGTCGTATCACCTGTATTTTCTCTGGTCTCTGCCGTTGCTATGATGTTGGGGAACGGAGGCTGTACGATGATTGCGAAAGCTTTTGGCGCAGGAGAAAAAGAGAAAGCAAAGACCTATTCGAGTCTTTGTATCTGGACAGCCATTGTTTTAGCTATTGTCTTTATTATATTGGTTCTTATATTTGCCGATCCGTTACTAGTATTTCTTGGCGCAAAAGGAGATGTATTTATCTATGCAAAAAGATATATGGTACCGATTGTTCTTGGATCACCATTTATGATGATCTCCACATCAGTAGCACTTTTGCTTCGTGCTGAAGGCTCTGTAATGGAAGGCTTTGTCGGAAATTTGATTGGAACGGTTGTAAATTTAATTTTAGACCCGGTTTTTATACTGGGATTGCATATGGGCGTACAAGGGGCAGCCATCGCATCTGTTTTTGGTAATGTTCTTGCAGTATTTTATTATATCTATGTAATTCGAAAGAAGTCACAGACAATGTCATTTTCACTTGTTTACGCATCGAAGGATGTGCCTGCCATTGGACATATTTTGCTTTTGGGACTGCCAAATGCAATTGCAAGTATTTTATCCGGATTTGCGTCAACATTCAGCAATCAGATTTTGAGCACCTATGGAACAGACGCACTTGCATCTATGGCAGCGGCAGGAAAGTGTACAATGATTACGACAACACTGGTCATGTCGGTTGGTATGGGATGTCAGGCGCTTATTTCCTATAATTATGGTGCACGCAATATACCGCGATTAAAGGAAGTGGTACGTAAATTATCTATCGTCGTATTTGGAATCAGTATGGTTACGGGAACCTTATGTATGATTTTTAGAAAAGTGATTATGGCACAGTTTTTAACAACGGATGTCTTGGGTTTGGGCGTACATATGGTGACGATACTTCTTTTGACAACGCCGATTATTGGTATTGTGTATGTGGTATCCGGATATTTTCAGGCAATTGACCGCCCGATGGAGTCGTTGATCGTGTCAATTCTGCGCCAGGGATTGGTGCTGATACCGGCGTTATATATCTGTAATCATTTTGCCGGATTAGACGGTGTGGTATGGGCTTATGTCATTGCAGATGTGGTAGCTGCGGTTGTAGCTGCCGTAGTGTATATCGCGCGCGGTAAAGTGGTCTTGGAAATATCACCATTATAAAAAGAATAATTTGTCATATTGTGTTGCGAAAGAAATTGCATCAGCGTATACTTTTTTCATAAAATAATATCTGGGGGTAAATGACGATGTATCAGGCAAATGAATCACGATATGACACTATGAAGTATCCACGCTGTGGCAACAGTGGTC